>Ga0163109_10001562_pt1 | contig 18064 bp, 6 predicted proteins | sample CRUFie1St13metaG_FD_108704 | JGI IMG/M metagenome (GOLD analysis project Ga0163109, IMG submission 108704) | Marine microbial communities from the Costa Rica Dome - CRUD Field 142mm St13 metaG | ecosystem: Environmental > Aquatic > Marine > Oceanic > Photic zone | place: Costa Rica: the Eastern... | reverse complement strand
CAATGAACGTATAATACTTATCAGTAGTACTCGCAGCGCCGGTGATGTTCTTTACGAAATTCTCGGCGTTAAGAATCCTAAATTGATCCGATATAATTGCAGGCATTTTAGAACAAACAGGGGTTTTCCTTCTTAGTATTTATTGATTTAAATTGACCTAGTTCTGTAGATGAATGGAGCGGTTCCCAATCCAACAATTCCTTGGTCTCGATTAACGGTAAATTCTTGAGGTTTTCCTAAAACTCTATTTCTATAGTCAAAGATTTTACCCCAAGAATAGTGTCCATAGAATCCATTAGTGTTAACTCCACTAAAGTCTTCACCTCTTTGATAAACTTGAATTGAATAACCAGCGACTGAAATGTCATTCGCTTGGAAGTTGCAAGTCACCGTAACAATACCCGCTTGTTGCGTTGTTACTTGTTCAACTCTATAGACACCATCGATAAACTGTTGTTCGGTACGCATGATACCAATAACAGAATCTGGATAATTAGCCATTCCATTCAATCCATCTAATGTAGTAATTCCAACCAGAGTTTGTCCAATTGAAACATTACTATTCTGAATTACAAAATAATCACCTTTAGATAGTTGACTGTAAGTAACGCCAAATGTGTTGAGCGAAGAATAACCAATTCCAAGAGCAGTATTATCATAAGTATCGGACTTAAGAATAAACTCAATCTTAGGTGATGTAGTTCCGATTCCAGGCGTGCCGGCAGGGAATGTTGTGATACCAATGATTGAACCAAAATCACCAACGGCCTTAATAGAATCAATCTCCTCTTTTTTAATAATAGGACTTTCTATCAATACTGATGGAGGGTTGTTTTGAGAATAACCAAAACCACCGTTAGTAATATTAACTGAAGTAATAATACCAGAAGTTTGAGATGTTTGAGCGGTTGCTCTGTTGAACACTTGATCGGAAACAACAATTGTAGATGCAGAACCAACTACAATATATCTACCATCAATTCCATAATCACCAGAGAATAACAGACTCTTAGGAGTTGCAGAACCCAATTCAGAAATTGGTCTTTCAATCCATGTTTCAAGATCGAAAGAATAATAAATCTTACCACTATCATCTATAGCAACATAGATATTTTCAAGTTCGATAGTTACGAAGTTAACAGATACATTAGTTGTTACCTTATTCAAACCTGCAAGAGAAGTTCCAGTGACAATAGTTCCACTAGATCCACAGATGACATAAACTCCATTTTTGTAAATTACCTTAGTCAAGTTTTGACCAACAACACCTGCAACACTAGTAGAACTCCAGATTTGTCCATTTGGTGATGTCAATATAGTGCTGTTATTTCCGACAGCAATGAACCCTTGAGGACTTCCTGCGACACTATTAATACTTTGAGTAGTATTAGAAGTTACACTTGTAAATGCAGTAGTTCCAATACCAGGACCTCTGAAAATAGATCCAGCAGTTCCAACTATAGACCAGACATCAAGGTCAGAGTTATAAACAATGTCTTTCAGATGTTGTCCATTATCACCATAAGTACTTTCTATAGTATTAGTTTGTCCAGTAGCTGGTTCTAATCTATCCTCTTTGAGAGTTAGTTGAGTCCAACTTGAATCAATAGTTTGACCATAACCAATACTCCTAGTTACATATCCATATTCACCGACAGTGATGTAAATATTGGTTCCGCCAACTGCGACAGAATTAAATACAATTGTATTTCCAAATCCAACAGTATTATCAAACCAAACATCAGATCCTGCACTAAATGCATATCTAGAACTACTTCCAACTGCAATGGATACATTTCCTTTTTCAATATCATTGAATGTGTATATGTCGGTAGTTAGTCCAGATGTCGTCTTCCAATCATTAATTGGATCTTTAGATACAATAGCACTAGAAGAAATATTGATAACAGGATTATTTGTAAATGCATAACCAACACCACCATTGGAAAGTGCAATGGAAGAAATCGTTGATGCAGTAGAAACAATAGCGGTTGCAATTGCAACTTCTGTAGTTCTTTCATCAACAATAATTATGTTTCTATCATCTTCAGAGAGAGTGTCAAGTTCACTAAAGATTGGGAATGCATTATCAACATATATTTCAGTATCAGTAGGACCTACATCGTTGATAACTTTAGCATTTGGAATAATTTTTCCAGATAATCCAGGTCTTGATTTAGGAATAATAGCACCATTAATGATTCTATCAAATTCTTGTTTTCTCCAGGTCAATGGTCTAATGTTTTCTGGGTTAGTGTCAATACCTACACTAGCATAAGTAAAGGTGTCAAACTCATCAGAAGCTTGAATTTTCTTGATCACTCTTTCAAATTGATCTCTATCAAGGGGATCTTCCCTATTCTCAGCGATGATTACACCATCACCTTCTTTTAGAGTTGGTGCAGGATTAACAGTTTCAACATCAATACTTGAACCTCTGAAGAACATCACTGTGCAAGTTGAATTTGGTTTTGGCGCCTCAGTGAAGATAACTCTAGATCCACGGAAATTATAAGCTTTTCTTGGTTCCTGTAGAATATCATTAACGTAAATAAAGAGATTGTTTTCAAGAACTAAATCAGAACCTTCTAATGTTCTAAGACTCAAGATATCCGTGACTCCATTCTCAGTTACAGTTAAAGTAAATTTCTTTCTAAATCCATTGAACTTAGAAGAGAAGTCATCAAAGAGAATAAATTGACCAGGATAGAATCCAGCAAACTTATCAGTCTGAACTTCCTCCACTGTAATTTGGAACTCTTCAAAAGAACTCGCATTTGGATCTTGAATTAGTCCAGGAACAATTAGTTTATCACCTACTTTGTAAGCTCTTCCATGATCATCGATTTCAAAATCTGTGATACTTGAACCGACTCCTATCTTAACCTTTGCAGTTGCCTCAATACCGATACCAGTGCTCACACCAGCATAATGGAGATCCATGTTTGAATATCCAGCTGGTTCAGTTATGATAATAGAAACTGGGTTGTTAGGGTCATATCCTAAACCAACTGTAGAAATATCAAGAGAAGTAACAGTGCCGCCAGCTCCAAGGGTTGCAACGATAGAGGAAGCAACACTAACATTACTAGAAGATGCAACACTTACAAGAGGTGGAGACTGATATCCCCTGCCACTACCAATCAACTTAACATCATAAATTGTTCCTGGTTGACCCGTATAATCAAGAGTACTCAATGTTGTTTCATCCAATATGAAGAACTTATTATCCCCAAAGAAACAATCAGTTGGATTCTGGAAAGATTGAGATCTTATGTAGGATGCTGTTCTTACATCACCTGGAGTGGATAATTTATATTCAAATACTGCGTCATCATCTTGGTCAACAATATACATGAAAGAGTCGCTATGAGCAAATACAATTCCTCTAGGAGAATTGATTGATGGTCCACCAGCAAATTGAGTGACCCCATTTGAAGAATCAATTTGAACAAAAGTACTCAGTCCAACATTATAAGAATCGAGGTCCCAAGAAGTGTCTAATTTAATCTGAACAATTCCATTCTCTTCAAGTAGATAAACATAAGATCCTGTAGAAGAAATTCCAAGTCCTCTTGGAGTTACGTCACCGTTTAATACTGGGTTTTTAATAGAATTGAGAGTGGAAGATTCAACAACATTTGTAGAAACTCCAACATTTGATGTGTAATCATATACAGTTGCGAGAGTTATCTTCTTAACGGACTTGTTTCCTGTTCCAGTAAACCACAATTCAGAACCATCATCATTAAATGACATACCATGTACGGCAGCATCATGATTGAAGGAAACAGAAGTAATTCCAGAAATACTATCAATCGCCCATGCAGTCGATAAAGCACCAACAAAAATAGCATCAGGTTCGCCCGTCTTGTCTGCATAAAGAACTTTAGTACCATCGGAACTAAATGTTAGAGCTTGTCCATCTTCAGCAGTTGTAGAAATTGAAGTAGTTACTCCAGAAATACCACCACCGACACTTGCAATACCCGCTGCAGTTAAAGCAGTTTGATATCCAAATCCAGTGGTGATTGCAACTTTAGAAATTCTTCCTGCATTTGGAGTTCCAGAAAGGAATCTCAAAACGTTTTCTGAAGATCCATCAACAGTGAAATCCTGTCTAGGACGTTGGAAAACATTGTTAATGAAGATGAATGGATTATTGTTAATGTCCGTTCCTTTGTTTACATCATTAAATGCTGCTTGTGTTGGAGCGTCATTAACTTTAAGACTAAATTCAGTTGCAGCAATACCAGTAAATGCAAGAGAAATATCATCAAATATTACATTTTTATCTTTAGCAAGAGTGGGATCAAATCTTCTACTAAATGCTCTACCGTTGAAAGTAGATCCAGTTTCTAAACCGACTGGACCAATTTTACCGTAAGGTGGAGTTGTGAAGAATATAGTATCGCCTACAATATTGTAGTCTCCAATTACAATAGTTGCAGCAACACCTACTGTATACGCAGCACCAGTTGTACCGAGATATTCTCTTTCAACTTCAAGAACATTAGTTCCTGCAACACCAACAGACTTAATTAGAATATACTCATTATCTGTGTTGATAATATCACCTGGTACAACTGAGTTAATACCTACAGAAACTGAAATCAGATTTGTAGACAGTCCAACTGCAGATCCAAAACCGATCTGAAGATTCTTTCTTCTTAGTTGATTCTGAACAATACCATCAATTGCAATACTAGTACTTGGATTTGCATCCTTAATTTGGAAAGAAGCATTTCCTGTGCCGATAGAAGTAATATCGAATGGAAGTGCAGTACCTAATCCAGATAGTTTAAATTCCGAATCACTTTCTTTTAATACGAATACTGAATCTGGTAAAGTATCCCTACCAAGAACGCTTGCTGAGAACGTAATATCGTCACCAGGTGTTACCCCACCAATATTAGTTCCAGAAACCGTAACAACGGAAGTTAATGCATAACCAGATCCACCTTTAGAAACTATTGCATTTAAAATTTGACCAGTATTGTTTCTACTGATAGTAAATGAAGCACCAGATCCAACAGTAGAAGAACCAGGAATGTTTGTATATGTGTTATTTGCTTCAGTTTGAATTCCAGTTGGTCCTACAGATGTAACAGTAAAAGTGTAATCATTTGCGGGAGAAGTTCCACCGAAATATGTACCACCAATCGTTACAACCTCACCCACACCGAAGTTCTTACCGGCCTGAACAAGAGAACCCGTTGTGGAAAGTGCAACACCGTTACCAGCGCTATAAGTGACTATAACGTCAATCACAACTGCCTCACCATTAGTAGCACCAGTACCAACAACATCATTAAAAAGTTGTGTAGTTGGTCCAGGTGGTACAAGAACAGTTGCAACACCTGTTACTGCGATTGGTTGACCAATTCCATTATTCTTAACACCACTACCAGATATATTATTAACCTCCATGAGGACATCTTTATCACCAGATGTATAAGATGTGGTTGCAATACCGATTCTTGTTCCACCTGAAGGATTGTAAATTAATTCTTGACCAGATTGGAAGTTATGATTTTGGAAAGTAAAGATATCATTAACAACATCAATAACTGCAGAATCTCCAGAGTCAAAACTCTTCTTGAATAAAGGTTCAGAATTTGAAGTCAACTTGAATGAAGAAAGACCAACTACAATACCACCTTTAGTTAAAGAAGGTTCTGTGATTATAGATGGTGTTTGATCTGTGCCGATTCCAATGATATTGGTAACAATACCAACATAGTTACGTAAAGAGTATCTTACATTGGCGCAATCTCCAGTACCAAATCCAACTGCAGGGATAGATGAAAGACTGCTATTTCCAATAGCAACAGTCAGAATACCAACAAGAGACTCGATATCAGTTTGAATGTTTGCTGTGTATGCACTAGCACCAACTCCAGGTTGGTCTAAAGGCACAAGAGTATCATCAGTATAATATAATTCATTTCTAACTGCCTTCTTCATGTAATCCATTGCGGATCTAAAGATGAAGATAGACTCAGCTTCTTCATAGACAAGACCATCAGTCTTTTGATTGCCCTGTGCATCGAAGTAGAACTTAGTGTTTCTTATCGTATGTTGATTACTATCATATGCAATATCTTGTGCAACACCATCAACTATAAATTTAAGATCTCTAAAACACTTAGCAACACCAGTGGAATAAGTTCCAACATTTTCTGCAGGTAGAGAACTAATAGTTGCAACACCGATAGGTCCAGTTACCACTGCAGAAAGAGTGATAATTGTATTTTGAACATCTTGACAAGCATCAATTGCAGTGTTTGAAACAGTTGTGCCTACACCGTAATATGCTGGTCCTTCAGAAGCAGCATATGTAACTCCCAGACCGTTTCTAACGGCAATTCTCATCTTGTTTCTTGCAACATCAAAGAGGTAATTAGTTTCTTCTGCTTTGATGACTAACTTATCAGTGTCGGGCATTGGCCCATCAAAATAATATAGAGCTTCTTGTCTGGAATATCTGTTACCACCAGTAAACAGATCAGTTGCAACTGCATCAACAAATCGTGCTAGAATATTTCTAGCTTTAGTTTCTTGAGTCGAAATACCAGTGTATTGTGCAATACCCGATGTCATTGTTTCGTCAATGATTTGTTGTGTATTTTCTTTGATTAACTTATAACCAATTGCATATCTATTTTGTTCTTCATTAGCAGTACTACCTGGAATAATGAATGTTGGATAAGGAACGGCAACTGATGCAAGAGCTTTATCAAGAATTTCTCTCTTGTTTTCAACAATAAGATCTCTTGCATCATGGTTAAGAACGAAATAATCATTTGCAGGATCCTGAAGAACACTGAAATTAAAGAGTTGAGATGTTCCTGTTTGGTAATACGTTGGTGGAGTTTGATTATTGACAACATACTGTCCTAAGAAACGTAGGTAATTCAGTCCATAGATGGTTTCGGTAGTATTAATACCAATTGAATTACCACCACTCCAGTAAGAAGATGCAACGCTAACAGTGTGACTGTTTGAAGCATACTTTAGATCCGAAGAAACAGCATCGACTACTCTACCAACCTTAGATTTAAATGCTTCTGCATTATAAGATGTACTAGAAGCAAAACTAACATAGTTGTAATTTACTTTTGCTAGCATTTCATCAATTAAGAATTGCCTATTAAGATCTAAAAGATCGGAAGCATCTGCATAAGTACCATCTAACTTTTGTTCAGAACTGCCATCGAATTGATCAGAAATATCATCAATTTTAATAACCTTGTTGGTTTTACTCAGAATGAAACTCTTAATTGGAATTCCACCATCCATATAGATTTTTTGAGTAGATCCGTCTGGAAGTAGATCTTCCTCATAGACCATATTAAATCCATATCTATCTTTGAAAGATGCTACTTGATCAATATTAACCAGTAGAGAGGATGTACTATCTACAACGGTTGGTTTTAAGTCTGCAGATTTGGCAATACCAACTGAAACTTCCTGTGATGTTGGTTGGGTAATAAATTCAAAGTCAGAGAACTCTTTGAATCCAGATGGATGTACAAGAGATCTTACTGGTTCCTTCCACTTGTCATAACTTAGTTTACTCTTAATAGAATATGAGAACTTCTGATAATAGAAGTTATCTGAAATCCTCTGTTGGAAATCATTCAGAATACCAACAGACTTGTCCAATTCGCCAACTTTGTCTCTAGAAACCCCTAAAGTAGAACTGAGATTGAAAATACTAAAATACTCAACCGTTCCAATTACTTTAGAACTTTCACCAGTAAGTTTGTCTCCAACTCTAAGTTGTCCAAATGATTTACCAACTCTAAGTTGATTAAGATCATTATCCCAACCACCCTCCATCGCTACTCCAGAGAATGTGGGTCCAGTTACTTTTTCTTTGGAGAGATAAGCAACGTCATCTTTCAAGACCATCTCGAATTGTGGCACTTGTTTCTTATTAACAAGATAACCTAGAGTAATTGCATCATCATAAACACCGAAAGTACCAGTAGCAATACCTGTCATGTCATAGGTGACAGTATTGTTGGTAGTGCTGATTCCAGTTACCTTGAAGAACTTATAACCATATGCATCAGAGTTAAAGTTTGCTAAATGATCAGAATCCGCAGTTAGTCTGCAACCCTCAACAAATACTTCATCACCGACATCGAAGGGGAAAGATGTGGTAACACCAGAGGTAAGAATATCTGCATTAGATAGTTCTGCAGTGATTAATGTTCCATTAATGGAAAAGAAATCAATATCAAATCCTTGAGAATGGTGAATAGTAACAATATCAAGGGCTGAAACAAAGTCAATTGCGTTTTCAGCCACATCGACTTTAGTGATAGAACCACCCTCTAAAGTTGGAATTAGTTTAATACTTGTTTTATCTGGAACAATAAGAGTTGGAGTTTGATTATAACCTCTACCCCCTGTGGTTATTCCAATATAATCAATAGTTCTAATATCTTTTATGCCCACAACAGAAGGTGTGCTTAAAAGTGGGGAAAGAGTAGGATCAGTTGGATAATCAAATCCATCCTTAACTCTTTCATATTTTTCAACTCTACCAATATCATTAGAAATTAGTTTAATATTTGCATCCTTTCCTTTTTCAGTTTTAATACTCTCAATGAGAGGTAATCTGTCATATCCAACACCTGCAAAGTTAATTCTGAGTTTGTCAATTGGTCCATTTGCAGTTTTTGAGTTGGTTGTATAACTTACCGTAGTATTAGAACTATTGTAAGAAGACTTTTCTGCATCACTTGGTCTTCTAATGAGATTAAACAGATAGGTGCTATCATCACTAACAGTGATAATGTAATCTGTATTCAGTGAGTGTGGAACAATATCTATTTTGTTTGCACCTACTACCTTCAAATCTCTGGAAATTTCACTCTTCCTTACATCGGCAGGACCTTTTGGAATTAGAGTGTAATATAAGGAGGATGGAATATCATTATTTGTTGTTTTAATTTGTACTTTCGCATCTGGATCGCCAGGAATTCCTTCTCTGGTAATAGCAAATCCTTCTTCAGTACCTCCCACAAGTTCTAGTCTTCTGGTAAAATCAGGATCTTCATAAAATTCCAAGTCCATCTCAGAAACACTAGAATCTGAAATATCAAAACTAATGGTATCGTTTTTGATGAATCTTAGTGGAGGATTTACTCTATACAGATTATGATCAGATCCACCCACAGTGGTAATATTAATAGTTGCTCCCTTATCAATATCACTTAGATATTCGGTAAGTTTAATTTTGTCTTTATCTGTTTTAGATACAAAATAACACTTATTATTAACAAGTCCACCTGCGGGATTGTCAGAAATATAAACTACTTTTTCTCCTTGCTCAATTTTCTTTCCAGAAAGATCTATAGTATTATCTAATGTAGAAATATTACTGGCCCCGAAAGAAACTGGACCTGTGGTCATTTTTCTGATTACAGGATTATAGAAAACTGATATACTATCAACTTCTCTATTGTTGATGGCGAATGTAATTCTATCTCCAGTACTCAATCCATGAGTTACTGCAGTACCCACTACTGCACTATATCTCTCAATACTTCCAGTAATTTCTTTATTAATAGTTGAAAGAGAATGTGCAGCACCGATCAAGGGGAAACTTGAATCAAAGTTCACAAACTCCGCAGCGTTTAACTGAGTTCCAATACCAGTAGTTGAAGTAAATCCAATGGTAGAAATGCCAACATGATCTTTACCCAAGTTTACTGCATATACCGACTGGCCATTGATAAGTGGTATAGAAACACCAGAACCAACATTGTTAATGTATAGAGAAGTACCAGCAAGTCCTATATGATACTTTAGTTCTTGTCCTGTATAGAATTTGTGTTCAGGAATAAAAATAGAACTCTTTGGCACAGTTCTGTATTCAACGATGGTTCCACCTATACCAAGAACTTCTCTTACTGATCCAGTTGTTCCAGTACCTACGGTAACTTTCGGATCAAAATAAGTAACTTCATTAGTATAAACATAATCATCGGGAACTTCATCTGGATTAAGAGTAATCTCAAAAACGGTTGGTTTTAATGTAATAAGATGATTATCATTAAAAGCTGTATGAATTCCTGGATACTGTAATCTATTAATATCAAAGGCAGAATTTTTCTTATCAATTCTAATAATTCTACAAACTTCTGTTCCGATTCCGATCATATCTTCTACACGGAATCCACTGATATCATTAACGTAAATTGTGGTGGTAACACCAGTAGCGCTGATCATGTCAGCGGTCAATTTAGTTGTCTTATTTCTAATACTTACTACTCTATCGCCTTCTACAGACTTTGCAGATGTTGTGGAAATACCAGAGATATTGATAGTTTCATTATTTAAAATTTCATGAGGATCCGTAAGTTTACACTCTACAGTGTCTGATTTTTTAAAGTCAAATACAACACCAGAAGTTACTGTTTCACTTACCCCAAAAGTGCTAACAATTTTACCTTTGATTTTAGAGACGGCAATATTTGCACCGCTACCACTTTCACCCCTATTCTTAATTACTAAGCTGTCACCAATTTTATATCCATCTCCTGGAGAAAATACTGAAGTATCTTTAATGCCAGAAGTTCTGATCTCCGATACTCTAAATTCTTGTTTGAATTTATCATCAACTTTATCAATTGGTCTATACTTAGAATTATTTGAAGTAATATAATATTGCGATACGTTTCTAGTTAAACCATGATCAATAAAATTGATATCTTGATTAATTGATGGTAAGAAATTTTCTTCAATTGGTTGAGAGTGGAAATATGGTCCAATGAAGTATGGATATGTTGGTTGAGATTTTCCAGTTTGATCAGTATTTTGAGAAACAAAATACGCATAAGTTCCATCAGGATATTCTGGAGTTTTGCAATATCTTCCATTATTTTCATCAAGATCTCCAGTTCCGTTATAAACGTAATCATTTACAAAGAAACCTGCAGTAAATGTTGGATCGGGTGGTCTAACTCCAGGTGTGTTGTCTATACTGATTTCATATCCAGTTTTAATTTGTTTGATTCCACCACCAAGAATATTTTGATATCCATATGGACCATAAATTGGATTGCCATCATATGCAAATCCTACAATTGGTGAGTGTACTTTGGTATTTGGAGTTTCTACATTATTCTGAGTAAAGTTATCACCCAACTGATATCTTAGTTTTTTAGGAACGAAGAAATTGACAAACTGAAGTCCTAGAGTTTCATTTCTACTTGGTAGTAAAAATCCATCATCTTCATCAGAAATTTCATTTTTAAGTTTTTCAACCTGGTTAACTTTCCAGTTAGTTACATTAGCTAAGAATTTGGCATTTTTACCTCTAGCATCAACAGAAAGTGTAGTGCTACCATTAACATAACCAACACCACCGTTTATAACTTTAACTGCGGTAATTTTGCCACCTTCTACAGTAGGAACCAAATCTGCAAAGTTTCCTTCACCACTAACAATAATATCCGAGTCTAATCGATAACCGTGACCTTTATTAATAATTTTAACGTCAACAATAGTACCATCTACAATGATCGGTGAAAGAAGGGCTTTACTTTGTACTTTTGTGGTTCTTGCATCTGGTCGTCTATGGTAATTGAATTGACTTGTACATCCATAAGCAACTCCACCATCTTCGACATAAACATCATCAATAGATCCAAGAATTTTAGGTTCTAATTCTGGTTCTACAATATCAATATCTCCTTGTTCTGCAGTGCTCACAATACTAATGACAATTTTAGGATATGCAAAAGTATGAGTTCCTACACCAATACTAGTAAAGTTAGCAAACTTTTTATGATCATAATTTTCAGTAGGAACAACGGTTCCTGCAATAGCGACTCTAAATCTATTTGCATCTAGTACATCTAGGTAATAATCAGCACCAGTTTGCATTCCAGATATTACAGTGTCACTAGTAAAATAATGTACTACTTCACCACTCTTAAATCCATGATTTCTTGCATAAATGTATGAATCATATGTATTAATTCCCGCTCTGTTTCCAGTGCTGTTGGCAGAAGGAATTTTTACAGCTCTATTGGAATATCCCTGTCCTTTTTCCTTTACATAAATTGTACTTATAGTATTTTTTACAGTAAGACTCTCAATTGCGTGGAAACCAGAACTGATTGCAGTAATACTAATCGTGTTAATTCCTGCTGCAGCATCTTGTGGAGTGCTGTGAAGTTTTACAATTTGTGTAGTAGGTGTAGAAACATAATAATGTGAGTCACCAACTAAACCACCAATGTCTGTATTTTTATTGCTGTTATAGATTACTTCTTCACCAATCTGAAGATTATGATTTTCTCCAAAATTAATTGTGTTTGCGGCAATATCAATTCCAGGTTGAGTTGGCTTGAATTGAAGAACTGTTCTTGTTTTTATTAAGTTTGATTCTAAAACGCAACCCGTACCGTTTCCACCAGTGATAGAAATTTCAGGTTTACTGGCATATCCAATACCAGATTTTAATACTTTAACTTCTTTAACAGATCCACTGACATTAACATGTGCTTTACAACCAGATCCCTGAGAATCAACAACTTCTAATTGTGGTGGGTTAATAACATCATAATCTTCGCCAGAATTTGTTACCTGAATATCAGCAACTCTTCCATAAAATACATTTTCATCAAATAATGTTGGAGATAAAATTTCAACACCATTTCCCAACATACCGATGTAACGGTTATCAGTTGATCTACGGTTTTTATCATCGAAGAAATTCTTTTCTTTGGATAGATTAAATTTCTTGAATAATTTTTGATTTTGAATATTTTTATTTTCGTAACTTGCTCTAAACAAATTACCAACTACTCCACCATTAGGAGTAAATGAAACGTGTTTGTTTCCAAAAGAATCTGCCTTACTGAAAGATAATGATAAATTATCCTTATCAATAGAACTTATGAAGTAGAATCCAGTGTCAACACCGACAGAGAATGCATCTGTTGGAACAAAATATACATTTTCTCCGTCATAAAATCCATGATTGGGAGAACTAATGATCTCACTAGTGTTTATACCAGCTACAGTCAATGATTTTCTAGTGTCAGATGCAAATATCTGATAGTTTGGTACTCCAGTAGAAGTTACATAAAAATCTTTTTCATCTGGAGTTATGTAAGTATTTTGAACTCCCGTTGGAATTTTTGAAATATAATCAAAATTACTTAAGTAATGACTTCCTTTTAAAATTCGTTTAGATAAACTAATAGAATCTGCAATCGGATAATTTTCATTTGTTATCTGAATAACAACTTCTTGACTATATTTTCTCGTTTCACTGGTAGGTGGATAAACAATATCAACAATAGTTCCGCTAGAAGTTCTAGACTGGTTGTCGGAAAGACTTACTGGTTGTCCGATATAGAATATAATTGAATCAAGTAGTTTTACACGGAATTTATTGGAGTCTACTTGACCAATAGATTCAATTGCATGGTCTGTAGGAATATTGTATATCCAACTATTAAATTCTCTAAAATCTCTAAGGTCTTTACCAAATCCTGAAAGAGAAATTACGTCATCTACTTTTAAATTAGAAGTTCTACTAAAATTAATATCATCGACAACATTAGTAAGCAAGAAGTCAACTCTAGACGTTTGTCCAAATCCAATATAACTATATGCAAATTTATCTTCAACAATAGAAGAATTTACTTCCAACTCTGCACTAATTCCTTGGCAACCCAAAAACTGATTAACAGTTTTATCCGTGTAAGAAACATTAATGTAATCATCAGAACCTTTTGGTTTGATGTGTACATTGCCAGATTTTGAAAATCCAACGGTAGAGTCTACTATAATATTGTCAGAGCCTTCTGGCACGTCCTCTAACAGTCTTGTTTTACCAGACGCCTCGAACAGGTTGGAGAAGTCAGAAGAGTCCAAGGAAACCTCATAGAAGTCCCTTCCATCTATAGGTCTATATTCGATGTTATAAATCGAAGATGATACTGTACCAATACCTGAAATATCTTGTAGTAGAGGATTCCCTTTAATTAACAGTGGATCTCCGCCACTAACTTTTTCTAAAAGAACATTTTTTGTAATAAAATAATTATTGTCAGACGGGACCAACATGAAGTCCTGTGGTTTAATAATTTCAATGTCCTCTCCAAAAAGGACTTTAAAGAGAATTTTATATGAAGTATCAGTTCCTTTAGCTCTATAAAAATCTTTTGCGCGGGTTAGAATATTTTGAATATCTATTCCGTCAGTGAATTTTCTGTTTTCAAATCCAGGTAAAAATTCTGCTTTAAATTTAATAAAAAATTCTTGTAGGAAAAGATTACTCAGATTGTAAACTAATGATCCCGCAGCATGATCATCGGAATCAGTTGATCTGAAACTTAAGAATTCAGTTTTTTCAGCAGATTTGATGGAGTCTGTTCCACTAAAACCTCTACTACAATTTTCAAAACTAGTTGCGGTTTTAGTTTGATAGTGAATAATTTCATTATCAATTTTAAGAAGACCATTTTTGTCGGGCCAACCCAAAGTACTAGCTACTTGAATAGTATCATCAATTGAGGTAATATCTGTCAAAGAAGCAGTAGCCGGAATTAATTGATCAACCCGAAACTTTTCAATATTTTTATATTCCTTTAAATTTACCGCAAGATCAGCTGCACCACCCTTAAAATCTAAGGATTTGTAATATTGTTTAAGAAAACTAGTGAAATTAGGAGCGTCCTGAAGTAAAAAATCAGGAATCTGAGATTCGATAATCTCGTTGATGCTAACTCTCTTTTCTGTCATTTTATCTTGTGAACTGTCCGTTTAGGTAACTAGATGTAGGAACAAACAATGTTGCAGCGGTATTCTCACCTGAGGTGATGGTATCCTCCACTGTATTTACCACAGAATTGCCAACGTCAATTTGAAGATATAAATCTTTCAATCCGATAATGTCATTGGATTCTGGTACTGCTTCCACTTCAATAACATTATTATTTAACGCAGTAGATGTTATATTTACAACGTCTAGAAGTATCTCTCCTTTGACGTAATCAATTTTTCCCGCATTTACCTTAACGACTGAGGGAACATTGTTCACAAGTTTAAAGAAAAAGACTCTGCCAGTGTTATCACTAGTGGCGATATCACCCATGTACAGAGTATCATTCACACCAGATATTTTAAATCCTGAAGATTTAATAGAATATCCATCTTTTTTAATATAGATCTTATTACCGAAACAAATTTCATAAGTAGCAAAAGTATTAAAAGCAGGAGACATGTCTCTACGCATTCTTACTTTTGTAATATTGGAAGTAATCGCTTGATCTGTATCGTCAATTAGTGCATTAATTTTTGAATACTTAACTCTTCCACCAAAATTATTAGTGTCACTAGATTTTCCATAAGTTGTTAAAGTATTAAGTACTTTTGTTCTAATTAAGGAAACATCTGAAGTTTGGTTTTTATTATAATAAATTGTAGTATCAAATTCAACAAACAAATACTTAAGATCAATAAGTTCGGGTTTAATGCCTGCAATAGAGTATTGTTTTAAAGATCTAGAAATTTCTTCCTTTGTAATTTGAGAAAGAGTGTTTGCTCCTCTTGGTTTGATCGAAATAAACACTTTTCCGTATTCTGGAGGATCTAACTCCTCACCCCCGTAGGCGGTCACAGAATCGATGTTAGTGAAAATGTATGGAATGAGTCCTTTATAGTCTGCCGCGGTCACGGCACGGAACTGTGAGGAGTATACACGGGGTGCCAGGTACTTGATCGAGTCTAGAGTCTCAATATCGTCTCCATTTTGAGAGGCAGAAATTGTTCTTAACGCAGAAAGTCCACTTGTAATTGGATTTGCGTTATTATCCTTTAAAATTCCTGAGAAAGTGAAATTTACCGCTCCATTTCCTTCTTTACCACCACTAACAATATAAGAAACTTCTATAATTGACCCAGAAGCGGGTTTTTTACCTAAAATTCCGTCTCCAAAACGGACTTCATACTTTTGATCGGTAACTTCTTCCAATAAAAAGAGTCTTGAGGTGCTATCCACGTTCAAAATATCAGTGTAAAGCGTATATTGCTCAGTTACATTGGTTTTTACAGCAACTCTTATTGTTGTAGTGTCAATATTTGCGTTTGGAAGGATAAATCTTTGATTGGGAATCGAAGAATCGACCGTAAAAGTGTTTTTTACAAAAATTCCTTCATAAATTTCAATATTTTCAAAGGTAGCTTGACCTTGACTGTCTACTAAAGTAGTAAAATCTTCAGGAATCGAGTAAATGTATGAAGTATCGGTTAAACCACCCTGTGCAACTTGTCCGGCTTGAAGAGTAACCGTTCTAACATCAGTACTATCGGTTAAAATGATGTTAAAAGCGACTCTTGCTCGTGCAGCACGAACAGATCTTGGTGTATATCCAATATTTCTCGCTAATGCAACAACATTTTCTCTCAATGTTGCACTATCAAGGAACACCTCGTTCACTGTCATGTTCGTATTGAACGCAGTGATGTACGAGTTGTACGCTAATAAGTCAATTAAGACTGAAAAGTTAGATCCTTCAAAGTCAAAATCAGTAAAATCACTACTGGATCTAAGGTAGTCTTTAATTTGAGTTCTTAGATCGTTAAAATCTAAGTTAGTAAACTGATTGAAGGACATTAGATTCTAGTGGGTTCTAAGATAAACTCGATTTCTTGTAATGGTACAGGTAATCCAACGATGTCATATTGAATTCTGCAGTATAATTCTTGAGCATCTTCTTCAAAAGTCACATCTACTCGCACATTATCAACTCTAACTTCAAAGTTTCTTAATAAAACTTCGATTCTAGACTCCAAATTAGCAGCTAGAGCAGGTGATCCTAACTCAAATAAAGAATTATCGAGGTCAGTACCCAACAAATTGTTGAAAAACCGTTCACCGATTCTAGTTTTCACTAGATTCATCACAGATTTCTTAATAGCATCCTCATTTTTGACAGATAATATGTCATTTGTCACGGGATTTTTCGCAAATGAAAGACTAATATCTTTAAAACTGCGAGATGCCTTCCTATATTTAAAGGAAGAATTATCTACGTCCCTAAGTCCTAAGGCCATTTGGTGCTATCAAGAGGTCTTAATATATGTATAAGACTATTCAGGAGATTTATATTCCAATGACTCAGCGATCAGTGCTTTTTTTGCTTCATATGGACATGGATTTTTGATTTTTTGTATTAATTTCTTATCGTCACCCAAAACTTCGTCCAAATATTCTTCACTCCAATAGTTATAATAATCAGTCTTTGCTAATTTTTTACGCATTTGTGCAATCTTTCTTCTTGATTGGCACAAAATAATATTAAGTTTTGAATTATTTGTCTTGACTCCATTGAGATAAGTGTTTTCACATGCTAAGTCTTCAACAAACCAATAAAGTGGATACTTCTCATTATACTTTGTAACCCACTTATGAACTTTTGCAGGTTTCCAAAAATCTTCGACAATAAAAATGATGACATCATACCCTGGTTGGGGCACAATATCATCAATTGGTGTTTCTTTAACTAAAGTATCTGACCCAGATGCATAAGGGCAAATGGCAAAACCACCTAATTCTTTGTGTTGAACAGAAAGTTGTTCAATCCATTCATGGACATAAGATTCACGTTCAGTCATTAGATTATCCTGCTGCTAAAGGTGATGCAGTATTTTTCTTAGTTTGAGAACGTGCTTTAGCATTTTGTGCAACGTCATACTTTGCATCCAAAGTTCCTTCTGGAGTTGCAGGTGGATTATCTCCTGGATTTGGTCCTTTTGCTCCCATGATACACCTTTAAAATACGTTACAGGTATTTATCGACCTTGACCTCTGTATGCCTTTTTCTTGTTGTTACGCGAAGTTGCTGAAAGTTTAGTGTTCGCGGAAGTTCCTTGACGAGTCTTCTTTGGTTTCCCAGGAATGAAGTTTGCACCAGAGAGACCCACTTTCGACTTAACTGCCATAATTAAAATACCTTAGAATACGTTTGCGATTTTTTTGCGGTTTTTGACGCGCCGAAACGCGCCGATTTTTTTATCAAAGAAT
>Ga0163109_10001561_pt1 | contig 18064 bp, 23 predicted proteins | sample CRUFie1St13metaG_FD_108704 | JGI IMG/M metagenome (GOLD analysis project Ga0163109, IMG submission 108704) | Marine microbial communities from the Costa Rica Dome - CRUD Field 142mm St13 metaG | ecosystem: Environmental > Aquatic > Marine > Oceanic > Photic zone | place: Costa Rica: the Eastern... | reverse complement strand
TCAAACTGCTCGTTACCATACATTATAAATTGTCCTGGTTCCCAATCCTGTAGCATGACCATAATCCTTATAACATTTTGTGGATCAGCGTCAAGATCGTACAACTTGTCTATGTGCATGTTGAGGACTTCTCCAGTGAATTGTATGTGCAGTTTGGATCTCACACTCTCTAATGCAAAGTAATCTGTCATACGTTGCAGTGTTGGACATTTTGTGAAGTCTTTCAGTCCTCTGTATATGGTCATTTTTGGATCCGCACCTGCGTTCTTAAGATCATTCTCTTCTGCTTCAACGTCTATGTTTGTATTTTCTCTGCCTGTGCCTTGTCTACGATTTGCCCAATTAAGAGGTTTTGCATCATCAATTACAGATTGCAGTTCTGTCTGCCAACCACCTGTGAACTTGCCCATGTGTTGCACACAATCTGTGTCCTTGTGCCACTTGTTGAAATGATAATTGCTACGTGCTTTTGCGTCTTCCCAATTACTTGTAGACATAAACCTGTATTCCTTTACCTGCGTAATTATGTATCTTGCCTTTGGTATCTGGAAAACTTATTTCTAGCAACCTGCAAAGGTCCACGTTGTCTTTGGGTTTATGGATTCTATCTTTGTTGTCCTTTATAAACTGCATTGAGTCCTTGTTTTCTTGTTGTATATGTTCCCACATAAGGTCGAGGTTCACAAAGTGTTGGTAATTAGGATATGTGATTTTGAATTCACCACATAGTTTCCACCATTCCAAGCATTCAAAGTCGTTCCTGTACACTATCACGATAGGATATCCTAGACTTTTGAGATGATCAAGTTCGTGTGCAAAGGTGTGTGACTTTATAATTCTCTTACCCGTGCCAGAGAAAGGTAGGTCCCAATTATCTCGTGTGGCCCTGAACTCCATGCCCGGATCGAAATAAGCACCCGTGTGCATGAGATGTTTGTTGCCAGGGGTGTCAGCATCGTGCCAGTAGGTTCTCTCTTCAGAATAGTCTGTGTGATCTATGTCGTCACTCCAGTAGATATTCTTGACAACACTACTCCATTTTGATCCCGGCGCCCCTGTAAACAATAGGTACATTATTTGGTCAACTCTTCCTTGTAGATTGCATTGTAACCTAACTGGTTCTTTCCAAAATCAGATAGTGTCTTCAATGCACCAGGTGTGATGAATGACTTCAGTGTTCTCACAGCGGCGTCACCTTCCTCACCTGTTCTCCATTCGTACTTGCCAACCTTCTTCTCGATTGCGGCAACAGACTCTGGATCCTTGATCATCTTATCAAGTGCGGCAACAAGTTTAGCCTTGTTAGGATTGCCCTTGTTCACCCAGAACGCTTTCTGCAAAGCATCTCTCCAACTCTTTACAAGTTTATATGCATCGTAGAAGTCACCACTTGGTGCAACACCGTGCATCTTCTCGAACAATGCTTCAAATGTTGGCTCAGTGAAGTTTGGATCAGCATCATGTTCACCTGTTTTTACATTAAGCAATCCATGATGGAACCAAGTGTAGGCATCGCCTTTCTTGATCACAGGCAAAACGTGTTTCTTGTATGCGGCAGGGTTCTCCCTTGTAGCATTTAAATCGCCTCTAATGAAAGCAAGTCTCCTCTCAGATCCTTTCATACCTTTCACCCAAATGATCTTGTCCTCAAATGTTTTTACAGGATCGTTGTTTGGTCCTGCAAGTAACATTACTATTGCCATGATCTCTGGAGTCATTCCAGATCCTGATGGGAACTGTATTGGACCATTTACTGTGTCCGCTTTGTTCCTAGCACCAACGATGATGTTTAGGTTCATGTGTCCAACGGATTCCCAGTCAAAGTAATTGTAATCAACTGGTTCTGTCAAATATGATATACCATTACCACCATGTGATACAAGTATTGTTTTGTCATCAAACCTTAGTGAGTTTTGAAACTCGTTTGGTCCAAGTTGGTCTCTCGCACCTGGTTTGTAGATAAGATTGATCTTCTCACCTAGGTGTTTCTCCCATTCTGCCACAACTATCTGTGCCCACACAGAAGTTCCACCAGATGGTTTTTGAGGCACGATCAAGTTGTAATCTGCCAAGGCTGTTGTTGTCATTAACACCAACGCCATTATCGTTTTCTTAAGCATAGTCTAATCGACTCCTTTTTGTTATTCCCCAATACAACAATCCAAAGACACAGACCATTATTCCGATGAAGATTGGTCTAGTGATTAGATCATCTACTGTATGTAAGGAAGTTAGTTGATAAGTGAGGTTGTATATCCTGTCACTCAGAATGTACCCAATCAACAGTGCTGGCCTGCTGACTTGGAATTTTTTACACAGCACTCCAAATATAGAGAATGCCAATAGTACCGCTAGGTCTTCCCAACCACCTGTGTATTGCAGGCTCGCCCATACAATGAAGCCAAGTATGATAGGGAAATAGTAAACGTAAGGAATACGTGTTACCCAACCAGCGAAGTATGCCAGTCCATAACATAAGACAGCAGTGATTATCGTTCCAAGAAGGAACGCAAATGTCATGCTATCAAATAATTTATCGTCGTAGAATGTGTCTGGAGAACCAAGGTCTATGCCTATGTAAAGCCATAGTCCCATCAGTATCGCGGCGAAACTAGCACCGGGGATACCAAATAACACGGTTGGAATGAATGATGAGGCCTTTTGTGCGTTATTGGCACCTTCGGCGCCTACCACCCCTTTCACGTTCCCAACACCAAATTTTTCTTTTGGATTTGCGGCAACCGTGGCACCATATGCCAACCAGTCTGCCATTGCACCACCCAGACCAGGCAACAGTCCTATGAAAGATCCAATGAAGCCTCCCCTCACACTGTCCTTCCAACATCTTATGGTATCTTTTACACCTTGTTTCAGATCGTTCCAACTGCCGTGTTCTGCCTTGATGGTAGTGGTCTTCTTCCTGTTGAACCACCCGTCCCACAGTTCAGGTATTGCGAAGAGTCCTGCCATGTAAGGTAAAATCTGTACACCGTCCTCGAGGTATCGCCAACCCATTGTGAATCTTGGCACATTGTTTACGTCCACACCAACTAGTCCTACGGTTACACCTAGCACAATGGCCAAGACACTTCTTACATATTTTCTAGTTGATACGAATCCCACAGTGACAAATGCCAATAGTACCAATGCCCATAGTTCAGGAATACCCATGTACATCACAACTTTGGTGTACCACGGTAAAAACAAGAAAGTCAAAGATCCCCAGAACAGGCCATTACATGTAGATGATGTGATAGCGGCCGAAAGTGCTCGTGTCGCCTCACCGTTCTTGGCCATTGGGAAACCATCAACCATTGTCGCGGCCGCAGAGTTGGCTCCGGGTATGCCTAAAAGCACACCTGCAAATGAATCACCGGTTGTTGATGAAGCGACAACTGCCACACAAAAAATTACGCCCAAGTAAGGATCTCCTACAAAGTAAGGCATAACTCCAAAAAGTGTGATTAATCCTGTAGTTGCTCCAGCGGCTGGTATAAGGCCAATGATCAAGCCGTACACAATACCTGCCATTAATATAACAAGTTCCATATTAAAATTTTTTGGGGGTTGTTTGCTGTGAACTTCTACTAGAGCGTTACAACAAGTATGCGGTTATTTATTTGTTGGCTTATGTGCCAATTGCATTTTTGGTTTATGTGCCGATTGCATTTCCAAACAGATATACATGTACTCTCGCTGACACATTGTAGCCTCTTTTGAATGCCTCTTCCGCCACTTTACCAGCAGATGCTGTCTGTTCTTCTTCACGTGCACCTGTTGGCATGATCCATACGGGCCAGTCCACGCCCACGTCTCTGAATTTTTTCACGGTGTTTTCGAGTTCTTCCCACTGTCGTCTCTCATCACCCACGACAAATTTTAACTGTCCTCTGTTTGAACATTCTGCATATTCTTTTACATTCTCAGGTTTAATTGCTTTTTCAGTTTTTTCACCTGAAACTGTGAACAGTTTTGGACTCACACTAAAGAATATCTCTTCTGGAATGTCTTTTACCCATTGTTTGAATACTGGTGACAGTTTCTGTGTGCCGTTTGTTTCATATGTCATTGAACTTGGCAGGTTCGCCCTTTTTTCAAGTGATTTGTATATACCCATACTCGCGGCCTGTCCTGTGACCATAAGCGGTTCACCGCCTGTGAAACATAGGTGTTGATGCTGTCTTGAGTTAGGATGTAGGAACAAACCATTCATGTTTGTATCTGTCTTTAAAATATCTACAATTTTGTCCGCCATCACAGTTGGAGTTTCGTGTCCCATAAGTTTCTTAAACTTCTTTGCCCAAGTGTAACTAGAGTCACAACCTTTTTCCCATACAGGCAAATCTTCAACCACTTTTACAGAATCAACGTCGAAATCCTCAAATGGTAATTCGTATGTGCTTGGATCAGTAGGGTCCACTTGACCAAATCCACTACACTGCAAGTTGCACAAGAAGAATCTTATCCATGCAGTTGGCGTGCCTGTGTATTGCCCTTCACCCTGTATGCTGTGAAATATCTCAGAATAGTAATATTTTTTTTCTACTTCCATATGTCTGGATACTGTTCTTTCATTGATTTTATAATTTCTTCTACCGTGTATGCGCCTTTAATTTTCTTTTCCATCTCTGGACTTATCTCAATTTTCACCTGTTCTCTAATTTTAACTTGAGGTTGCGTTTCTGTCAACTCATCTGGAAAATCTCTGTATAAAAAGTGCTGGATAGTTTCTTTGTCTACCAATTGGTTAAATGATACATGGGATTCGTCTATGTTTTTCTCATTACGTATAATGGAAGTCATGGCATCATCAAGTTGTTGCATGTTGTCAAACTCCATCATGATATGAAATTCAGGCATGTCCATAGAACGGAATCCAAGTTTTGATCTGGTCAATCTATAACTTTTCATCCTGCCCATATGCACCAATCCATCTAAAAACTTACGCATTTTTTTGGCAAAGTCATATGAGTCAACGCCCTCTTTATGATCTGCCCAAATGTGATATATGTCAGCCAAAATAATCCTCCTGTGTTCCTTCTCTGTATAGGTCCTGCGTTATACAGTGTACACCACCATCCCAGAAGTACCTATGCCTAAAATTAAACAACACTGGTTCAACTTTGTGTTTTTTAAAATGTTCAAACACTTCTTTATTGTAATTGTTACATATAATTGTGTTTTGGTCAATTGAAAGCATATTGACATCGAACACTGACTCCTCTACGTAACCAACCCAGTCATTCAACCAAGTGTTCACAAAGGTAATTAATTCGTCATTGTGTTCTTCTCCTTTTAGCCACCATTTTCCACCAACCTTTTTTTTCATTTGTAAAAAAGGATCCACTGCGTCCCATGATTGATCTGGTAGATAGAGTACGTCCCACCCAGGAAATTCCTCCTTGTAATTTTGTACGTCATACAAGGAAACTATACAACCAGGTTTCACCACACACATCGCACCGTCTGTATGGTATCCTCTGTGCGACAAATGGACACGATATCCTTGGTCAGTCCATAAATTTTTATATTTCTCAACAATGCTTTCGTTGTTTTCCTTGGGAATATCCCACCAAATATCTTTTCCGACGCGACATATTACAGCCGTAGAGATGACTCCGGGGGTATTTTCTATTACTAAATTTTTTCTTGCAATCTGTTTTAAAACGTCAGTAAAGCCGGGAGACCCTCTTGCCGTCACATAAAGTTTCTCTCCTATTACAGCAAAATGATCCCGTGGACACACTGGGGGTCTGAATATGTTTTTCAATGAACCAACCTTGTTCATATCAAGGAAACTCCTGTATGTTTGTACTCCTGCGTCTTCTAATATCTTTTCGAGTGCCTGGTAGTCCTCTTCCGTCTCATCTGCTATGCGTTTGAGCGGATCCATGATCTTGTTGTTCTTATATATAGGTAGATCATGGAACCATTCTGCTTTGAATCCTGAACCTATCCAACAATGTTTTAATGGATCGAATGTGGCGTAGCCTTTGATCGGTATGCTATTTTCTTGTTCTGTCATTTTTCTTATCCAGTCTAACAATGTTACCTGTTTTCAAATGACCAACACTTTCTCGTTGTATATCGTTATGTCTGAATTCCGCCCAGTACAACTCAAACGCAACGCCATCTTCCAATCCTTCAAATGAATGATATAGTCCTGGTTTGACGGCTGTGTAGTCACCGGCTTTAAGTATGGTTTCGTCAACTAATTCATAGTCTTTCTGCCATACACGGATTTTCATCTCGCCTGACATCACGTAGAAACCATTCCATTTGTATTCGTGTTTGTGTTTTGAACACGTGCCACCTTTTACAAAATCTATTCTGTGGAACTCGCATGAACCATTGGCTTCAATAAGTTCTGTTTGTCCCCAAATTTTACCTGCTATGTTTCCCATGATGTACTTGTAATTATATTATTATTTAGATGTTTTGTCAATGGGGGAAAATTAATTCCCCCACAAACTTATAGTAAAGTAAATGAAACAACAGCCACAATAGCCAATGCTACTGCAAAATAACCTGCCACTGTGAACAGTTTGTTTATCATTATACTGCTACAAAGTAAAGCAAACTTACTGCCGCAATCGCCAGACTGCCGCCGTTAAGTTCTGCTTGTCTACCACTCGCCGCTTTGATTACCACGTAGGCAATGAATCCTAGTGCTATACCATAAGCGATACTGAATGTTAGTGGCATGATAACAGCCGCCAATACGGCCGGTGCGTATTCACTCACATCATCCCAATCGATGTCCTTGAGGTTTCTCAAGAAGTATGTTGCGATGAATATCAATGCCGGTGCAGTTGCGAAAGCCGGAATACTCTGAGCCAACGGAGCAAAGAACAGACAGGCCAAAAATAGCACTGCCACTGTCACTGCCGTCAATCCAGTTTTTCCACCTTCTTTGATACCAGCACCACTTTCAATGTATGAAGTGGTATTTGATGTTCCTGCAAGTGCACCAACAGATGTTGCAACAGAATCTGATAGCAACGCCCTGTCAATCCCCTCAACTTCTCCATTTTTGTTCACCTTACCTGTAAGGTTAGCAACGGAAGTCAAAGTACCTGCCGTGTCCATAAAGTCCACAAACAAGAATGCAAACGCAGTACCAATAAATCCTGCCGTCGCTATCAGACTAAAGTCTAAAGTGAAAGCATGTGCCGGACTTGGTATCGCACCCGCAACACCATTTAGATCGGATATTCCAAATACCCAAGCGATGATGCTGACTGCTAATATTCCGATGATGATCGCACCCGGAATTTTTCTCTTGTCAAGAATTGCCATAACAGCAAAACCTAGACCTGCTAATAATACAGGCCAACTTGAGATGTCTCCAAGTCCAACTAGAGTGGCAGGATTATCAACAACGATACCTGCGTTCTTGAAGCCAATAATGGCAAGGAATAATCCTATGCCGGCCCCAACGCCTAGTTTCATACTTCTCGGAATTGAATTGATGATATACTTCCTAGCAGGTGTTACTGATAATCCAATAAACACTATACCCGCTACAAATACAGCGGCCAAAGCCTGTTGAAAAGTGTATCCCATTCCAAAGATTACACCAAATGTAAAGAACGCATTAAGTCCCATACCTGGTGCAAGTGCCACAGGCCAATTGGCCCATAACCCCATAATCAATGTTCCTACCACTGCGGCGATTATCGTTGCTGTGAATACAGCACCGAAGTCCATTCCAGAACCTTCTGTTGAAAGTATTGCTGGATTGACCACCGTGATATAAGCCATTGTTAGGAAAGTGGCCACGCCAGCCATTATCTCAGTCTTCACTGATGTCTTGGCTTTTGTTAGACCAAATAGTTTTTCTAACATTAAGTCCTCCTATAGGTTTTTATTAATGTATGCTAATTTTACTTGGTTTGCCGTGGTGGTGTCAACACAACCTTTAGTTTATTTGTCCCACTCTTCCCATGGGAATACTATCCATGCGGGTACTTCTTCTTTGTTTATCTCGTATCCGTGGTAATCTACTTTGACCTTGCTTGGCTTGTTGTTGATAAGTGCGGCGAATTTTATCCTGCCTTCGTGTTTGCCAAAATTATCAAGTATGTATTGGAATGTATCTCCTGAATCATTTATATCGTCCATGATCAAGATTTTCTTCTGCCATGCGAATGCTTTTTCTAATGTACGCAAGTCAGGTTTGGCAGTGTGATCCCTTAATCTTATATCCAATACTTCGTGTGACAAGTTCAATCTATGTGAAAGATATACGCCTGGTATACAACCGCCCCTGTTGATCCCTAGTATTATGTTTGGCATCCAGTTGCTGTGCACCATCTTGTCTTCGATTTGGATAAGTGCGTTACGCATCTGTCCTGTGGTAAAATAACTTTTTTTAACTTCTTCGCTCATATTCCAAAATAGTAATTCATTAGTCCCATTATTAAAAGTGTAACAAGCACTGCATTAAGGAACAACAATGCTCGGTCATGCCAAAGATATCCTACCCATGCCCAACCTAAAGTACCACCTAATCCGAACCACATGTCAATATGAGGTATAGTACCAACACTTCTGGCCGCTGTGGCTATCAATAGCAGTGCTACTGAAAACCATTTAATATACCAAGAAAGGTCTCCTTTGGGTGTAACTTTTTTAATAACCCTAGATGAATTTAATTTTTTGATCTTATCATCTAGTTTTTCTTTGATTGGTTCTATGTTATTTGGTGTACTGTTCATATACCCTGTTAATTACGTTGTTAGTTGTGACAAAACTAGCACACTTGGCCATGTCCTTTAATCTTCTCGCACCAATGTATGTGCAGGCACTACGTACTCCGCCTAGTATGTCCTCTAATGTTGGTTCAACAGGTCCTCTGTGCGGCAGTGAAATAAGTCTTCCCTCGTTGCCTCGGTATCCGTCTTTACGTTTGCCATGTACTTCCCTTGCTCTATCAGAGCTCATGCCATAAAATTCTACCTTGCCATCCACTACTGGTTGTTCTGATTCGTCATGCCCTGCTAACATGCCACCTATCATAACCATATGTGCTCCGCCACCAAATGCTTTTGCTATATCACCTGGATATACACAACCACCGTCTGCCATTATGTGTCCACCTACCCCATTTGCGGCATCCGAACAGTCAACTATTGCACTAAATTGAGGGACGCCAACCCCTGTCATTGTTCTTGTAGTGCATACTGATCCTGGTCCTATTCCAATTTTTACAACATCTGCTCCGTTTATAATTAATTCTTCAGTCATTTCCGGCGTTACAACATTGCCTGCTATAATAACCTTATCCGGATATTCGTCTCTGACTTTTTTAATGAAATCAACCATGTTCTGGTGGTATGCGTTGGCAACATCTATAGTAATCATTTTAACATCTGGAAACATTTCTAAAACTTTTTTCATGTTTGACCAGTCCTGTGCTTCGTCGTCCCACATGACATTGGTTCCTGTACACACCGATACACTCTGCATTCTCAATCCTGTGCCTGCGGCTTCTTTCCATTGCTCTGGTGTAGTAGTTTTAGTGATAACGGTCATCATTTTGTGCTTCTGCATTTGTTTGGCCATACTAAATGTACCAACACCGTCCATGTTACTTGCAAATATAGGTAAGAAATCCATCACCTTGCCTGAATTCCTAAAAGTAAACTTCCGTGTCATGTCAACATCTTTACGAGATGTAAGAGTAGAACGTTTTGGCTGTAACAAAACGTCTTCAAAGTTTAATTTTGCATCGTAATTAATTCTCATCTTCTCTTTCCTTTGTTTTGCATACCTCTAGTACACTTTGATAATGTTCATGTGCCTGTTTCAACGCAGGGTACTTTTTTCTTAAATCATCTTCGCTAAACAAATCTAATTGACCCATGTCAACATCTCCAAAACTATATGAGAACTGAGGTTGATCAATCTCCATATCTACAGATCCACCATACACGATACCTTCACTGAATCCTTCCATTTCCAAATTGTCAGATTGGCTATTCGCCTGTTCGATCTTAATTTGTTTTTTGCTTTTCCTAGCCATGACCCTTCATACTCATACAAATTTTATAAAACTCATCCCTTGTTGCAGGATCTTCTTTGAATGCACCCAACATTATTGCCGTTGTCATATCCGACTCATGTTCTCTTACACCTCTATGTGTCATGCAATGATGTTCTGCTTTAACAACTACTGCTATGTTCTCAGTTTTTGCATACTTTTTAAGTTCTTCAGCGATCTGTGTGGTCATCTCTTCCTGTATCTGTGGTCTCTCAACTATGTGATGTACTATCCTGTTGAACTTACTCAGTCCAATCACTTCGCCATTTGGAATGATACCTACCCAAGCCTTACCTACAATATTTTGGAAGTGGTGGGCACACGTTGATCTAATTGATATTGGCCCACTGGTGTACATGCTTTTGTAACCCATGTTTGGAAAACTTGTGACCCTTGGCATTGGTTTGAACCTACCACCAAATGTTTCTCTGATGTACATTTTTGCCACACGTTTGGCAGTCTCCTGCGTGTTGTGATCGTTTTCTGTGTCAATGACAAGACTGTCTAACACACCTTGTAATTTTTCTTGTACTTCTGCCTGTAATAAATCCATTTCTCCATCTTCTATAAATTCAGATATGTTGTCATTGGAATGGAATCTCTTGCCTGCCTTTTTTATTCTTTCTTTTATCTTTTTACTGACAGGCCCTTCTGGAACCCAACTGTCTTTTAAAATGTCCTCGCTCATTATTGTATTTCCTTTTTGTGTGTCTTGTTATACCATTGTACAGCAGTTGCCACCACGTTGTCAATAGAACTCTGTGTTGGCTCCCAACCTAACTCTTTCTTTGCTTTTTCTATGTCAGCAACCAAATAGGCAGGATCGCCTGGTCTGTTACTCCACATTTCAATTTCCATCTGGCCAGTGTACTTCTGAATTGTGTCTAGCAGTTGTTTATTTGAAGCAGGTGCACCTGAACCCAAATTGAACACTTCGGAAGTGAGTTTTTCATTGGCGTAATTCAATGCTTTTATATGAGCATCTGCTAGATCCATCACATGCACATAGTCTCTGACACATGTTCCATCTTCGGTTGGATATTTGTCACCAAATATCTTAAACGTTCTGCCCTGCCTAGCGGCGTCAATAGCCAATGGTACTATGTGTGTTTCTTTCTCTCGCAGTTCACCCACCTCTCCATCTGGATCAGCACCTGCGGCATTGAAGTATCTCAATCCAACACTTGATAAACCATATGCTGTCATGTAGTCTTTGCATAACATCTCTATCATTAATTTACTGCCACCATATGCACTTATAGGATTTGGCACATCTGTCTCCTTGCACTTATTTAGACCGGGATCACCGTAAGTGGCCGCACTAGAACTGTACACAAAGGTCTTTACGTCGCAGTTTATCAACTTATCCAATAATGCCATTGTAACAATAAAATTGTTCTTGTAATACAAAGATGGATTTTCAACACTCTCTGGTACACTGGTACTGCCTGCGAAGTGTATGCAACTTGTGATGTTGTATCGTTTGATGATCTCATCAAGCCTGTCTATTTCTTGAGGTAGTTGTAGGTTATGAACTGGACCATATGTCTTTAAATTTTCTCTATAATGTCTATCTACTGTTATAGGTGTGTACCCGTTCTTGGCTAGTAATTTACAAGTGTGTGAGCCAACGTAGCCGGCTCCACCTGTGACAAGAACTGCTTTATTCAGTCCTTTAATACTTAGATTCTGAAACTGGTGTCCTGTAGTGTCTTCCATCTCTTCTCCATTGTTCTCCCTTGCCTGTCATAATGTCAATCATTCTGTCTATGGTACCGTTGGTCCAGTCAGATAATTTACCTATACTAGGGGATGGTTTACTTAATAATACATCTAGTTTGTCCATTGCGTCTTGTTGAGACCATGGCACATACATTCTCGTGTGATCGTTTGCAAATGTTTCTGGGAATGACCTGTATGCCGGGAACAATGTATTGCAACCCATTGCGTCTGCTTCACTCACTGTGTTTGATACCCAGTCCTGTAATGCACAATTAAACAATACTCTAGAATCTGCAAGTATCTCGTAGTACTCGTTCTTTTTTAAATTTTCATGAATTGTTAATATTCCTTCTTTAGCCAAATGTCTTGCTTCGTCTACGTAGTATTGATTGTTTGATCTCAAAGGACCACCTTGACAGATTGCAAATTCAACGTCTGGATGTTTCTCTCTGTATTTTGTTGCCAGGTCCATATAGAACTGTGGTTGTTTTTCTTGATCCCATCTTGCCCCAAATACTACTCTCTGTTTTCTCTCTATGAAAGGTTTTCTGTCTGGCACTCTGCTTTGCACTTCTTCTTTGCCAAAACTCAATCCTGATATGTTATAGATAGGTGCTGACCAATTTGCGATACGCATATGTGCAACCATTTCTTCGTTGGTTGCAAGTATGTTCACGTTTGGAATCTCGTTACACATCTGTTCGTACATGCTCATCCATTTGCTCATGCCCCATACGTGTACGAAGTCATCTGGATCGATGGCCTGTGCTAGACATCTCAGATAAATTGCTGGTCTGTGTTTCTCTGGAACTTGGTGTAGTATGTAAGGCAATGATTCCATACCTGGTTGGAACATGTCCTCAAAAAATACTATGTCCTTGCTTGTCACCTCGCCGTTTCTCATCATCTGTACGAGGTTCATCATCTGGCTCATTCCAAAGTATGATCTGCCGTGTGCGTCAAGCACTTGTCCCACACTGATTGCTTTTGTATCATCTATTGTGGTTCCTGGAACCACAACATAATCTATTTTTCTTTCTTTGTATGCCCTCTCGGTCCAGTCTTGTAATTGTAGTGTGTATCTGCCTTCGTATGGCTCGAGGCCCATGTAAAATATTTTCATAGTATTAGTATAACATTTTTAATCCCACTTGTCATTAAAATCATTGTACAAAGTGTAATTTGCTGTTAGTTCATCTCCTGCTTTGATTGGTTTAATTGTAATTAGGTATTTCACTGGTAATTGATGCCAAAAACCTCCAACATTTTTGCAGTTGGGATTGTCCGAATGATTATAGAATGCACCCAAGGCCGTTCTTATACTGCCGTGTGGAAAATTTTTATTTAGAACATGCACTATTCCAAGCACTACGTCTGGATCAAAATTGCGTGTTGCAAACAAACCTAGTCCTTGTACATTAGACTCCTTGATAGTCAATCCGTCTGGTAATGGTTTATACATTTTCCTTCAGGTAATTTATCATGGTATCAACATCAGATACTTCAAATGGATCATCATCGTCACTTGAATTGTTCTTACCTGGTTCTTCAAAAACTTTCACAACCTCTCCGTTGTCAACAAGCATTGAGTATCTCCATGATCTCATACCAAAACCCTGTCCAGGCTTGTTCACTAACATGCCCATACCCTGTGTGAATACGCCTTCGCCGTCTCCGATTGCTTTTACTTTCTTAACATTGGTGTCTTTGAACCAAGCGTTCATTACAAATGCGTCATTTACTGACAAACAGTAAACCTCATCTATACCTAATTGTTTTAGTTCATCGTATTTTGCTTCATATCCTGGAACTTGTTGGCTAGAACAAGTTGGTGTAAATGCTCCTGGCAACGCAAACACGACAATTTTTTTGTCATCAAATATCTGTTTTGTGTCAACATCTTTCCACGAACCGCCTATGAACGTGCAACCACCAACCTCGTCAGTGTCGCCTTCTCTTGTTTTAAAATTTACGTATGGTACCTTCATTACTTTCTCTCCTTGATTAGTTTAACCTCGCCCGTGTTTGTGTGCTTAATCCTGTGATCATTCTGCAGGGCTAGGTGTAAGAAAGATTGATACTTGTCTTCCTTAACCATCAGTGTGATACAGTCATCATCTCCGTCATCCCAGTCTGTGCCTGACCAGATGAAATCTTTACCATACTTCATTCCTAGGTTGCCTGCTGTAGCACATATATTGGCAACTGCATCTACCGTCGTGTATGAAGCATTCAAGCCACCACCTTCAATGGGTAGATGTCCCATTCTTGATGTTGCTCTTTTTTCTTTAATTTTAATTTCTTTCATTAAATCCCTCCTGGAACAGGTGTCTCATATACTGCGTGTGACCCATTTTCTCCATCCTCAGAAACATCTATTTCAATTTTTCTTCCAGGATATCTTTTTGTTATTGCCATGTATAAATCATCTGATATCATTTCGCAAGATTTATAATCAAGTTTCATTGTGCCGTCTGCATACATATTCTCCATCCATCTTTTGAACTGTATGAATTCTATGTCTCTGTCATCGTGGAATACTTCTATTGCAACTTTGAAATGGAATATGTGTCTGTGTACATACCCTAGGAAACTTACATCGTACTCATCTCCTGTTGCTAGTTTTGGATCATCTAGTGCCGCAGGATATTTGTGAAGACCTTCTTTACGGAAGGTTACCCATATCATCTTACTGCCTTTGGCCGCTTGTTCTTTTAGTGCCTGTTCTCTTTGTTCATATGTTGGATCTGCTGAAGCCATTATTTGCCCTTTCTTTTAAGTTTTGCCTCTAATTTTTTTACCTTTGCTTCTAGTTGTTCGACTCTCTTGATGTAATGATCAGTGCCATACAATCCCATCTTCTCCAGTTTCTTGTTCTCACTCAACCATGCTTTGTAACTTGCCAACCCTTCGTCCTTCTTAGGCATTCTCTACCTCTTCTATTGGTTCGTCTTGTTTGTAGTCATCCCAAGAGGTAAATCCTGCTGACTGTTTGAAGTGATCCATTGTCATTGTCCAAACACCCGGATTGGTGCTTTTAAAATCAACATCATCGACTTTGATGCACAAATTATCATCGTCTTCGGATTTGGGAAATATTATTGAACAAAAAGGAATAAACTTCTCGTGTGTCCATATGCTCTCAAATCTTGCTTTTACTTCTTCATGTATAGAATGTGGATAGTCTATAGTCACATAGTAACCTTTTCTAAGCAATCTTATCATTTGATTTATTTGCGTTGCATGGTTATGCATAAATGATCTGTTTGCACCAAAGTATATTGCTTCTGCTCCTACCTTTTTTGCCATTTCTTCTATCTGGTCATAGTAAAGATCATTCCTTGCAAGGAACAATGTCTGTTTTCCAAATGCAGGAGTGTGTTCCACTTCCAAACCTGAAAATACACCTACACTCTTACTCTTGCCTGTCTTGTAATCTCTGTCCATGCTTCTATTATATTACGGTTTTACTGTTTTGTCAATGTGCGTTTTGCTCTTTCAATGGCATCTTTGACTGCTAATTTGGTCCTCTTCAGTCTTGTAAGGATATCCTTGCTCTCCATACTTCTATCTTTAAGCCTTTCTTTGGTAAGTTCTTTTACCTTTTTGTCAAGATACTGGTGTTCTTCAACCAGTTTCTCAAGTTTTTTACTTCTTCTTTTTATTATCCTCATCCTATCCTCCTAGTTGTTCGAATTCAGGTAATACTTCTGTAAGTTTTTGTGATCTTAGGCGATCTAATGTATTCATCCTCGATATAAATTCGTCCACATGTTTGGTATTATCCATATTATTTTGTAAAAATTCTTTTGTCTGCTTTAATGACCTAGCAAATTCACCATACAATATGTCATTGAACTTATCGTCATTCAATATCGTACTTGTTTCCATGTAGTTTTCTATGTCTGCTATTGATTTCTCTTTCATAAATCTAGGTGCAAACATAGGATCTAGATAGTTCGGATGTTGCACCAGTTGAAACCAAACACCCGCAAATTGTTTTGGTTTACTGGCAACGTATTCTTCTATAAATTTAAACATGTCATCCAGTCTTGTCATGTTAAGCCATTGTACAGTTGTGTTGAGAGCGATCCCAACTTCATTTTGTCCAATAATGTGTAAATTTTCTTTCACTTTGTCCCAATTAGACGGAAATCGTATGTAATTGGCAAGATCACCTGTTCCGTCTATACTGACGCTGAAGTGTACTTTACCAAAGTCTTTGATTACTTTTAAGAATTCTTTGTTTACATTGGTTGCATTTGTTGTAAAAATTAATTCAATGTTTTTACTGTAGCCGGTTTCTATTATTTTCTGTATGTAATCTAGATTCCGTTTAATGATTGTAGGTTCACCACCCGTCATGAACACTCTCTTTACATATGGGATCCATTTATCTAGTGATTGCCATGTGTCTTCGTCGAGTTCGATCAATTTTTTATCTGGTTTGTCATTGCCCCAATCCTCATCAGGATTCTTTAATATTTCGTCTGCAATTTGACTGCTCCATTCACTTACACACATTCTGCATTTTAAATTACAAAGATTACCAAGTCTCAAATCCAGATAGAAAGGTGTCTCATACCTTTTTCCTTCTTTTACTTCTTGTATGTGTTTCTGATATATTTGATTACTGTGCTGTCTTAGACTGCTGTAACCTCTTTTTTCTTTGTCCCAACAATCCCAACAACCTTTGTCTTGCTTGTTGTCTAAGAAATTTTGTCTTATATTTTTAAGTTGTTCGCTGTTCCAGTATTGTTCTTTTGAATTGACCTGTAGTGGTCCAACATATGCACAGCACGGAGTGATTTTGTTTGGTGTTACAAAGGCATGTACAAATGGCATTATGCAAAAATTATCTGCCATATGAATATTTATTCGAACAATGAACTGAAATTGTTCGTTCCTTTCCCACCACCTGTGGCTCTAGCCCATCTGTTGCCTCTTATGTCTGCTAGATAACTTGATGCACCTGCGATTACATCCATTGGTTTCTCACTTGTAAAAACTTCTTCAACAAACGTGTTGAAGTACAGTATGTTTCTTGGAACATAAAAACTAAATTCATCTGTTCTATCACTTGCTTTAGTTTTACGCCAGTGTTTCACTTCTGGTTTGTACTTCATTGCTTCGATATCATTCAAATCATTTGCAATTTGCGTCGCCCTGATCTGGTTGTATACGTTGTGTGCCATCATTAAAACATAACTGAAACTGTCCCAACTAGTTGCTCCAACTTTGCCATTTTTATTTAGATCTTTCTCACCATACCAACAAACATCTCCCATGTTCAATCTCCTACCAACTCCACTGTCAAATGGAAATTGTATCTTTGATCCTTTTAACTTCTTATCATCTGGAGCCTTGTCCATAATAAAAGTGAAACGATCTGGAGAGAATGAATTATGTGTATATACTAAACCGTTGGCAGTTGATAGGAAAGCACTTGCAGAATCAAAACTTATTGTGAAATTAGGGTTGATGTGTTTCCTGACCTGTCTTTGCACCTGTGTTAGATAGCAACCCCAATCAATCTGTGCAGTTCCTAGTACGTGCATCCAATCCTTGCCGTCAAGTTTCTTTTCATCTCTCATTATGATCATACGTTTCAGCATCACTTCCATGTCACACATGTTGATACCACCCATTGCCCAACCTTCAAATTCAAAATCTTTGACTTGATCATACCATATCTGTGCAGTGTTCCAGTCATCACCTTGTAATACGTTTAATAATTTTGTTTGTCCTAGTCTGTTTTTCTGGAAGAACTTGTTATTGTATATTGTTCCGTCCAATGTGTCTTGGAAACTTTTCAATCCTGTCTTTGGACTATTTAGATCATCCGCCGCCCATGTTGGTACGTCAAGAGTCATTGCCCAATCGCTTGTAAGTTCTAACCAATTTAAGATATCTGATCTTACTTTGTTTGCTTTGTTACCCTCGAAATCTTTCCAATCAAATTTGATAACACCTTTTCCTATCTGATATCCACCTGAGTCACCTATTATTGTGCTGAACTTCCTGTCTCTGTTCACGAACATGTGATCCCTGTCGTTGACTTTGTCCATGTCCAAGCAGGCGTGTCCCGCCGAATACAGTGCAGTTGGATATGTGAACATGCCCTTATCTGGGTTTATGAAGTTAAGACTCTCTACGCCATTTTCAAATGTCTTTGGAATCCTGTCTTCTGGAATGTGTTTGCCTTCTGTGACTCTCTGTTTGCTTATGAATGTGTTGTAGAAGTTTGAAATAGCAGGCAAGAACACCGCGAAGTCTCTGCTCAACTCCCCTAAATGT
>Ga0163109_10001560_pt1 | contig 18067 bp, 17 predicted proteins | sample CRUFie1St13metaG_FD_108704 | JGI IMG/M metagenome (GOLD analysis project Ga0163109, IMG submission 108704) | Marine microbial communities from the Costa Rica Dome - CRUD Field 142mm St13 metaG | ecosystem: Environmental > Aquatic > Marine > Oceanic > Photic zone | place: Costa Rica: the Eastern... | reverse complement strand
TATACCCGAAAGCAAAAAGCGAGTTCTTTACTTAGGACGACGGCTTGGCGCTTATATTCCTGGTCTCACAGTGAACGATAGTGAGAATCTTCTGGACGCACTGTGGGCACATACAATTCGAGAATGCCGCATATGGTCACATCAGTGGCGCCTTGGAGATCTATTGGTCTGGGACAATCGAACTACTATGCATCATCGAGATTCTTTCGACCCGGGTCAGCGTCGCCGTCTACACAAAGTTCAAGTAGCTGGCGAACGACCCGCATGAAGATAAACTGTTCAGCATGAAGATTCTGTGAACAAATCTCGACAAATGATAAACTTTGAAAAATTTTTAATTTCTCTCTGCTAGGCGCCGTGAAGCTCTAGTCGAATGCCCCATCCTTGATCATTTTGCTAGGAGGCCGAGAAATCAAAAATCAAAGAAAAACTGTTAGAACGCCCGTATAACCGTACAAGCGATTATTACTAATCTCTCCATTCGCGAAAAAGCCAACCAATGGAAAATCTCCTAATTCGGATGATACCATTTTGAGTTCCTCACTATCAGCCCCGAATTGATTTGGCCCTCTGGCGCAACACGAAAAATACAATCCTCCTTTAATCGCACTGATTTCAGTCCGAGCCTTTATATCATTAAGCATGCGCTTCATATCAGCGATTGCACTTTCATGGTCTCTCCGACAAAACATTACTTGATCACCAGCGGATACATAGTCGCCGATCGCCACAACTCCAGTTTCTGGGTCTACCCCTACCAAGTTGCGGACGAGATAGTCGCCCGTATCGCTGCCGGTAACTGGCAACGCAACAAATATATAGCCAGCTGCGCGCTGCAGATCGCGGGCCAGAACCTCTCCCACATCTTCCTTAAACACATCGAGTGCTGGTTTGCCATCAAGCTCAATCAGCAGATTTTGATCTGCAGCGGTAATTCTATGTGGACTACCGATCGGCGAGCAACCCTGCGTCACTCCTACCTGCGCCGGTATTTCTTCCAATGCAAGCATTGCACCCGAGAGACCACCCTCACTTACGTCATCCGCTAGCTGAAAGAAGTTTTGTTGAGACGCCGTTAATCCACCGACTAAAAACCCTTCGGTTTCGGAGGATATTTTCTCAATGAGATCATTGATGTTTTGGTTCCTCGGATCTCCATGGACCACCGTTAACGGCGATACAATGTTACTAAGCCAAGATGCATGCTTATCGGTAATGGCTGTAATACTATCGGACACATTATCGAAGATGCGAAACGCTGAGTCGCGCGCAGGTATAATCATTACTACCATTGCCGGTTCGTCAAAGTATTCTTTGCGCGTAGTGCAAACCCCAAGCCCTACTGTTCCGACCCAATGATCGACCCCAATTCTATCTTTAAAGAAGTTTGATATATCGCTCAGATTGGCACTAAAATGATCCGTAACGTAAAGGAAGCCCAGTCTATGTTCAGGACCAGCTGACTGCAGCTGAGTCGCGCAGTCTTGAGCTACCAACTGCCAATCCGGGCCCGAACCATGTGCACTTATAAAAGGTGCTGAGTTACTCATCGTATTTTCTCCAGTGAACGTTTAACTGTAGGCAAAATTCCTTCAACAATAACCTTAACGCCGCTTCCATTTGGATGAATTCCATCAGCAAGATTGAGCTCAGGTTTTGAAGCAACCCCGTCAAGGAAAAAGGGATAGAAATCAAGCTGGTGAATATTTGCAAGATCGGGAAAGATCTTGTCGAAAGCTGCCCCATAATCGACCCCTAGATTTGGTGGAGCCCGCATCCCAGCAAGCAATACAACTGCTCCTTTCGCTTGTATCCGGCGAATAATTGTTGCCAAATTATTTCTCGTTACCTTTGGGTCAAGCCCGCGCAATCCATCATTAGCACCAAGCTCTAGAATCACAAGATCGGGATTAACTCGCATGACCCAATCAACACGCGCAACTCCCCCAGCAGTTGTATCTCCTGAAACCCCAGCGTTAATGACACTAACATGATAGCTGTCTCGCTTTAATGAGCGAGATAATTGTTCTGAGAAATCATCGTACTTTTGAAGCCCTAGGCCGGCAATTAAGCTATCTCCAAAAGCTAGTATCTTTATAGGTGCACGACTAGGTTCAGACAACGCAGGTCTATCTATTAGCGATAACAAGACCAAAAAAAATAACAGGACTGCATTGAAATAAAAATGGCGTGATGCATATGTCTTTGTGATTTCGCCGTACCTCCATAGAATAAATTATTGTAGACTTTCAGATATGCCAAAGACAAAAAAGATCGAGTCACTCGTAGAACTTGAGATGGTAAACCTTATACTAGGTGGCCCTGCAAGCCAGGTAGAAATTTTAAAATCGGTAAATTTAAGTATCGAAAAAAATAAAACAGTTAGTGTTGTTGGATCGTCAGGATCAGGCAAAACGTCATTGCTACTATTAATAGCCGGACTAGAAAAGGTGACTAGCGGTCGCATCAGAGTAAACGGACAAGATATCTCTGCCCTATCGGAAGATGCACTCGCTTCATTCCGGCGCGATAATATAGGCATAGTTTTTCAATCTTTTCACCTAATCCCGACAATGACAGCTTTAGAAAATGTAGCAATTCCCCTTGAACTAGGGGGCAACATGAATTCATTCTCAACGGCTGAGCTCGAACTCTCCCATGTGGGTCTCGAGAACCGTCTCGCTCACTATCCGAGCGAATTATCTGGTGGAGAGCAGCAACGAGTGGCTATTGCTCGGGCTTTGGCTCCTAAACCAAACTTAATTTTAGCTGATGAGCCAACCGGAAATCTTGACGGCGAAACGGGGTCTCAAATTATTGATTTATTATTTTCGCGCACTGATGAATGCCAATCAACATTGATATTCGTAACGCATGATAACGGGTTAGCGAAGCAGGCCGACCGTATGATCCGGCTCCACGACGGTAAAATTGAGACTGATAGCAACGGCTAAGAGAAATATGTGTAAATCTAAAACATTACGCATAGCATGGAGATTGGCCAGAAGAGAGTGCCGAAGCGGCGCTCGTGGTTTCAAGATATTTGTGATGTGCCTAATGCTAGGTGTCGCATCTATAGCCGCTGTCGGTTCAGTATCTGAAGGTATAAAGACAGCAATAGAAAATGATGGACGACTTTTACTTGGTGGCGACGTAGATATCCGTCTTACGCATAACCCAGCCACAAAAAGACAGTTGATTTGGTTAAGGAAGAATTCATCATCGCTATCGCACGTGGTCCAAATGCGAGTGATGACGCAATCGTTAGACAAGACGCAAAATATTCTTGCGGAACTTAAAGCAGTAGACAAGTTTTACCCACTGTTTGGGGGCTTCCAATTAAAAGGGGCCATGTCCTTACCAACAGCATTATCATCAAAAGACGGAAAATACGGGGTAGCCGTTGAACAACAAGTTCTGAACAAACTCAGTCTCTCCCTTGGTGACAAAGTCTGGATCGGCGCTAAAGAATTTGTTATTCGAGCAATTATTGATCGGGAGCCCGATCGCAGCTCTCAGGTCTTCCGACTAGGCCCTCGAATAATAATGTCGATTGGAGGATTGAGAGCGACTGGCTTGATAAGGCCTGGAAGCTTAGTCAGATTCCATTACAGAGTCGGGCTTAATGAAAAATCGGTGCATGCGGAATGGGTTCGACGCCTAAATGCAAAATTTCCAAAGGCAGGGTGGCGTGTCCGGACAATTGAAAATGCAGCACCCAACGTGCAGCGCTTTACAGAACGTGTGGCACTTTTCCTCAATCTAATTGGCTTGACCACATTATTAATTGGCGGAATTGGAATCGCTATTGGGGTCAGAAGCTTCATAGAGTCCCGCTTCACCACTGTGGCTACACTTAAATCGCTCGGAGCATCGAGTAATATAATATTTGCGGTTTACCTTATCCAAATTCTATCAGTTGCGAGTATCGCAACCATCGTAGGACTTGCGCTAGGTTTAGCATCGCCCCTAATAATAGGTCCCTTCTTGGAGAAATATTTAGGGGTGTTTAGTGCCTTTGGTATCTACCCAAACGCTCTTTTAAAAGCAGCCATATTTGGCTTTCTGACTTCTCTAATTTTTTCTGTATGGCCGCTGGCGCGTGCCCGAGAGGTAGCGGCAAGTTCATTATTCCGACACGCAATAAACTCTCCTAATGGTCGGCCGACAATAGGAATAATCGTTTCACTAATTTTGTTATCAGCACTGCTGGCGATAATAGCCATTATAACAGCGGAACCGATGTCTGCCGGACTTTGGTTCGTTTTGGGGACCCTATTTGTTTTGTCGACTTTCCATTTTTTAGCAAAACTTCTTGTCATGTTACTGCGTCAGTTAAAATTCCGTACAAAGCTTATCGGCACTGTTGCATTAAACAATTTATGCCGGCCTGATGCTCAAACGCCCGCAGTTATACTGGCATTAGGCATGAGCCTCTCGGTGATAACTATAATCGTTTTAATCGAAGAAAACATCAGACTCCAAATCGATAATACTATCCCCAAAGCAGCGCCTGCTTACTATTTTATAGACATACAAAGTGACCAAAAAAATGAGTTTGCAGAAATCGCTGAAAACCACCCCAGCATATCCAGAATTAATAAAGTGCCAATGCTGCGTGGACGGATAATAAAATTAGCTGGTGTGCCAGTGGAAAGGATTAAACCCTCACCTGAAGTAGCTTGGGTACTGCGCGGAGATCGGGGTATCACTTGGTCTGATGATCCTCCTGAAGAGGGAAGCGCCGTAGTGAAGGGCGCCTGGTGGCCGGTTGGTTATGAGGGTCCGCCGCTAGTTTCCTTCGATAAAGCCAAGGCCGAAGCTTTCGGCTTAGACATAGGCGATACACTAACGGTTAACCTTTTAGGGATCCCGCTAACGGCTCGCATAGCTAATCTCAGAGATATTAAGTGGAATAGTTTATCGATTAATTTTCTCATGATCTTTTCCCCTAATGCCGTCAAAGAAATACCTCTATCCTATGTCGCAACCGCGCATTTTTTGCCTGATACATCAGAGTTTGAAGAATTGGCACTGGCAAAAAAAATCACGCAAGCACTTCCCAATGTTTCAGCAATTCGAGTTAAGGACGTGCTTGCTGATATTAAAAATATGATTGGAGATATTGGGGTCGCCGTTCGCGTTATAGGCATGGTCGCTGTGTGTATCAGCGTGCTTGTACTCGCCAGCGCCATCGCCGCCAACCACAATCGTCGCATTTATGAAGCTGTAATCCTAAAGGTTTTGGGCGCGTCACGGCTTCAAGTCGTAAGAATTTTTGCTTTTGAATTCATTTTTCTAGGACTAATTACAGCTGCATTTTCAGCATTGGTGGCAACTAGTGTAAGTTGGGGCCTAGTGGTACACATCATGCGCGCAGACTGGACATTCTTGCCAGGTACTTTGTTTATAACTTTATTGGTAAGTCTTGCATTAACTATCACTGGTGGGCTTTTAGCGACCTGGCTAGCACTCAACGGAAAATCAACTTCCTACTTACGAAATGAATAGTTATTTGTGTCATGCCAGAATGGTTCGAAGTTATGAAGACCGATATAAAATCCCCTATTGAAATTAGTAACCACTTTCCAATATCATATACATAATTTAATTGTCGTTTTAATGGACGGAGTTATCAATGAGTTACGATCCGCAACATACACAGCACGCTCAAACATTCGGTGTAACGGCTACGCGAGATGAAATTGATGCGGGCCTTCGAGCATACATGCTCCGCGTTTACAATTATATGGCGCTTGGGGTGGCATTTACGGGCATAGTCGCTCTGGTTGTAGCCTCTTCCCCAGCCCTTATGCAAACTATTGCATTGGGCCCATTTAAATGGGTGTTGTTTATTGGTATTCTAGGGTTAGGCTGGTTTGCACCGAAAGTCATTCTAACTGGAAGCTCTGTAGCCGGTCACGCTGCCTTCTGGGCATATGCAGCGATGTGGGGCGCGCTCATAGCACCAATGTTCTATGTATATACTGAAGCTAGTATAGCGCGCGTATTTTTCATCACGTCAGGGGCTTTCGCGGGCCTTAGTCTTTATGGGTACACGACGAAGAAAGACTTGGCACCCATGGGTCGGTTTCTTGCAATGGCGTCAATAGGCATACTTATAGCTTTAGTGGTCAACATGTTTCTTGAAAGCAGTGGGTTTCAGACCGTGCTGTCAGTTGTGGTTGTTTTAGTGTTTGCCGGGCTGACAGCCTACGAAACACAAGCAATTAAAGAGTCATATTTTCAAGACGACTCTCACGATATACAGTCTAGAAAAGCAGTGTTCGGTGCGTTTATCCTTTACGGCTGCTTCATAACATTGTTCATATGGATGCTACACCTATTCGGCAACCGCGAATAAAAGTTAACTAATGAACTTAAAAAGCCGCCCCTAATGGTGCGGCTTTTTTTTTAGTTAACCCTCAGCCAAAAAATAATTAATATCTAAGCATCCGCAACAGAATTGGGATAGACGACATAAATATGGCTTCCCAGAAAACACCTACTGTCCTTGATCGCAAACCAGTCCCATCAGAAACAGTGGTCTTTCGGGAAGGAGATACTGGTAATACTGCTTTTATCGTTGAATCTGGAAAAGTGGAAATTTGGAAAGGAAATGAACAAGAGCGGCACCGCTTAGGTATAATCTCAAAAGGAGGCATCTTTGGGGAGATGGCTTTGATAGATGGGGAACCTCGCATGGCATCGGCAACTACTCTCACAGATTGTGTCTTAGTTTCCGTTTCCGAAGCCATGTTTCAGGAAAAGCTTGATAAGTCTGACCCATTTGTCGTAGCTCTTCTACGCATATTCGCGCACAACATACGGACTATAACCAAATAAAATCGTCAAACCCGAAATGGTGCCGCTTGCGTGACTCGAACACGCGACCCCCGCATTACGAATGCGATGCTCTACCAACTGAGCTAAAGCGGCCTCAAATCTAAAAACAAGATAAGCCTCACTAAAAACTAGTACAATACACTCAAGGATCTGGACACATACAGATGCCGAAAATGGCTAAATGCGCAAACACAAAATTTTTTTAGACCAATCGGCTTATAATCTAGAAATTAGAATTATTGCACACGTATATCACGAAAACTGTCTGTTACTAAGTTCTTTTCTGAGAGTTCGTCTAACAATTCGACTCAGAGGAAACTGAGCGATTGTTACGCTTTGAGTTGCATGAGATACAAATTTTAATGGTCAAATACTTGGATCTTGATAGTCTGGAAGACTTACGACTCGAAGAGGACGTGCCCATAGAAGAGTATCAAAATCACCACAATTTTTGCAGCATGCTTGCCAAACAGACGCCTGGAAACCACAATTGTTGCAAAGCCAAACTTCATCAAGTTCAGCGGATGCGATCCTATCTAACCAATAGCGCGATTGATCAATATTCCCGAACTCCCCTTCTTCGATGTTAGCCATTAATCGGCAAACTCGGCTCGTTGGATCACCCTGTTCTAAAACAATCTTTAATTGCGCACGAGCCTCCCCCCAGAGTTTAGCCACTATCGCAGCTTCGGCAATCGCTAGGTAACTCTCAAAGTGTCTTCGATTTTTTGAAGCTAATCCCTCAATTCGTTTGACCTGCATAAGAGGATCTAGATCAGACTTTATTGCGCGATAAGCAGCAGCTAAAGAAGGGTGGGGGCTTTTTGACCACAACTTCTCTATCAGCTTATCAGCCCTTTTTACATTGCCCTCAAGCCCCAAAAGCTCAGCCAATTTCACTGTTGCGATTATGAAGCCGGGTTCCAGCTTTACCGCCTCATCAAGAAGGGATAGCTGAAGATCCTTTTCACTTTTCCGCTCAGCTATACATGCTCTCTCGTACAATATAGCTGCACGCTGCCTGTTACCAGTCTTCAAGCTTAACTGTTTGCGATTAATAGCTTCGACAACTGTCTCTTCAGCATCAGACCACCGACCCTTCTTTATTTGCAGCTCTAATCTTTGCAACCAAAGCCCGTCGGCATTGGGATTAAGACGATAGGTTTCATTCGCTAATCTAAGCGCCTCAGAGTGATTGCCCACGCGAAGCGCCTCATTCATTAAACCTCTCAAACCAAGTAGAGCTGTCTCCGGCTTTTGCCTTAAAGAATGATAAGTTTCATGAACTTTTGCCGTATCACCTGCAAGCTGAGCAGCTTGTGCCGCCAAAAGCTCGGCGCTTGCGGAGGAATCTAGCAATAAACTTGCTTTTTTTGCGTGCCTCATTGCATTGTCAGAGTCGCCAGACGCTAGTGAGATCAGACTTGCACTTAGTGCCTCGTAACCACGACGCTGTTTGCCCAAAAAATTACGATGCCGTATCTGCTTAGGCATCCGCTTCGCTGCGACCCATGCCCTATAAACAAATGCCGATAGTAAACAGAATATTATAAAAAAATGCAAAAATAAGGCCGCACTTGTATCAATGCGATGATCACCCCAAAAAATTGTGACTGACCCTGGATTAGTAGCTAGCCATACCTCGGCTAAAATCACAGTGGTTGCGACGATTAAGAAAATACAAATGCGAAAAACAGTCATGCTGCCCCGCTGTTATCAATTTGCCTCGGGCTCAGCCCCAAGTAACGCGCTCACATGCCAACGTAATTTCTCTATGTGCTGTTGTACCTGGTAATGCGCTCGAACATCCTCTACCCACGAGCTTAAACCATCTATATACAACTCTTCTTTTGAAAGCGACTCCAAGTGGTCGGCAGCGCTCACAAAATCTCCATTTGCTACTGCCGCCTCCGCCATGCTGAGAGGGGGTAATTTCCCAAATCCTCCTACTTTTCGGATAGAGAATAATCCTGTTAATTCTGATTTGAGGCGTTCCATAATATTTTCGCTGCTGGATTTTTTTAAGTCTTCGAAACGATTTTTTTGAGTCCTTTGTATTACCAGTTGGTTAAATTTATTAGCAAGCATCATGGGGGTTGGTACCCCTTGGCCTGCTCTTTTGGCAAGGCCTTCAAATATCTGTTTTGGAACAGATGCCGGCAAAGATTTTCGGAAGGACTGAAGCCGATTTAGATAAGGCCTCCCAGCAAAAATTTCATTCTCCAACTGTCCAAGCAATAGCGCTTGCAATGCTATATTCTTGCCTTCCTGCCACGCCTCATTTGACAGATTCTCTATTCTTAATGCCATCTTGTTTGTAATGTCATTAATTTGAGTAACTCGTCCTCCAAACTGGCTGATCCTATAGTCGTTTTTTTTTGCCAAGCTAAGTACAGATTCGTTAATTTTTTCAATCCTCCGCTGGAGAATAGAAAGCTGGAGCTCTATACTTTCAATCTTAGCCTTGAAAGGTTCGCGTTTTGTTTCTTTCGCTATACGTATGGACGTATCATTTTTTGGCGTTTTGGTCTCCTTACTAGACTTTGACGCATTCGGTTTTACAATTTGGATCCCCGATTCAGTTCTTTGCTCTTCCAATGCGGGGGCTTCTTTCATAGCGAGAGCATGGCCACTGCCAGAAAACTGTGACTGGATCAAATTACTTTCGGATAAAACAAACCACCCACTCAAAATAAAAACTGCGGAAGCAAAAAGTATCACTCCCCCACTGCGCCAGAAATTTCGACTCTTTGCATTGACCCTCAAGTCATTACATGTGCGATTTAATTCAGGTTTACGACCGTTTGTCTTTTTTACGCCACCATCACGACTTTTATTCGGCTTTTTTGGATCCCGCTCAAATTGAACTGAAGTCGAAACTTTCTCACTAAAGGGCGTTGGAGTAGTTGTAAGCGTTACTGGATCTCGATCAAGTTCTCGCAACACTCCCTGTGATAAGTTGACATTGTGTATACGTGCCGCCTCCAGAATAGGCTTCCGCCTATTCACTGGTATATGCCCACGTGATTTCCAACCTTGAACAGTCGTAACTGGAATACCAAGCTTCGCAGCCATCGGTCTTATACCACCGAAATCTTTGATTATCGCCTCAGCAGTGAAATTATTATTACGACTAAAACCACGCTCAGGCTTTTGCTCATCCATAATCTTTTTTAAACTCCGTTATTTATTTGTAACGACACTTTGTCTAGGGCATTTAACAGCGCACACTGAGTAGGAGCCGACGCTGTTATAATCTGCTGCCATGGCAAAGTATTTAATTTTTCAGCAATAGCCTCACTTAAACAAAGCGCCACTGACCTCTCAAATTCTCTGTCAAAACCCGCTGACAGGGCCAAGTCGATAAATTGCACAGCGGTGCGCGGAGAGAAGAAAAGAGCAAAATCCATTTTACAACCAGCGAGAACTTCCTGACAGCGCTTATCCAGTACCCTTAATTTCTCTGCTTTATAAAATACCTCGCGCTTATATTTGTATCCAGCTGACGACAATCTCTTTCCAAGATCGCCAGCTAGGTTGCTTCCCGCAATGTGAAGAAGACCGCCACCCTCAGGATCACATCTTGAAATTAATAAATTTGCAAGTTGATTCACATCACCGCCAGCACTCTCAGTTTGTACACAGCCATAGGCGCGTGCCGTAGCCGCAGTAACTTCACCGACTGTATAGGCAGGCAATGAAACAGCGTTATTTCGAGAAAAAAAAGAACGTACACCATTTGCTGATGTGAATATCAATGCCTGTACTCCGTCTAGGGAGGTCCTAGCACCTTCAAGATATGTTATTTTTAACATCGGAGATAACAAAGGAGAGAACCCTCGTTCTCTAAGTTTTGCTTCTAATGCTCCGGCATCTTGTTGCGGTCGGGTTACTAATACAACCGGAGGGGTTTTGGGATTAATCATTAAAAATCTTTTCACCACGGGTTTCGACGACTAATGCTCGTAATTCCTTCCCCATTTTCCTGCCTAATGATTCAGCATCGCTGACAATTGCTGTGCTTTCAATGCGATGCAGCCACTTACCGTTTGGGTCAGCTATTAGAGCCCTGAGACGCATCTTTCCACCAAGAATATGTTCCGCTAAAGCACCAATAGGGGTGTAGCAAGAACCACCAAGCTCGCGAAGCAAGGCTCGCTCTGCTAAGGTTGCTTGCATTGTTTCGAAATGACAGATAGGTGCAAGCAAATTTGCAATTTTTTCATCCCCTAGGCGACTTTCGATACCTATCGTCCCTTGGGCTGCAGCTGGAAGCATTAGCTCCGGCCCTAGTACTTCCATACCTTGGGGAGACAGTCTTAGCCTCCTCAATCCTGCCAGAGCTAATAAAATTGCATCTACATTACCATCCTTTAGCTTTTTAATACGTGTCTCCACATTCCCACGAAGTGAGACAGTGTCCAATTCTGGAAAAGAATTAAGAATTTGTGCGCGTCTACGTGGGGATGTAGTCCCAACTTTACTGCCTGCAGGCAAACTAGCTAGCGAATCCCCTTTTAAAGATAAAAAAACATCGAACGGATCCTCGCGTGGCAGCACCGCCGCGAGAGTAAGGGAAGGTGGCAAACGGGTTTCCATATCTTTTGCAGAATGCACCGCAATGTCGATTCTATTTTCAAGAAGGGCTGCTTCAATTTCTTTTGTAAACAGGCCCTTGCCGCCAATTGACGTCAGAGGTTTATCTAGTACAGAATCGCCCGTGGTTTTTATTATTATGGTCTCTGTGACAATTCCCGGATGCGCGATTTTCAAAGCTTTTACAACCAGCCTTGTTTGCGCCTTGGCTAGGGGCGACCCGCGACTGCCAATTATTATTTTTTTGATCGATGACTTTTTCATAACCACTTAATACCTGATTATGCTTAACAAGATAAGCATTTGCCGAAACCGACTCAAAAGAAGTACAAAGGAAACATGCGGGTACTTGGTATTGAAAGCTCTTGCGATGAGACCGCCGTAGCCATCGTCGATAGTGATAGGCAGATACTTAGTAATCAAGTGCTGTCACAATTTACTGAGCACGAGGAGTATGGGGGTGTTGTGCCTGAAATAGCGGCTCGCAGCCATCTCAGCCACATCGATCATTTAGTAAACAAAGCCATAGCGGAAGCAAGAATAGATTTCCGAGACCTTAGCGGAATCGCTGCCACTGCGGGGCCCGGTCTCATCGGTGGTGTGCTAGTTGGCATGATGACCGCCAAAGGACTATCTATTGCCACAGGTTTACCATTTATAGCCATAAACCATATGGAAGGACACGCCCTAACTGCTAGACTAACTGAACCATTAGACTTCCCATATTTGGCTCTTTTAATTTCAGGTGGCCATTCGCAATTTGTTTCTATTACAGGAATTAGCAAGTATTCTATTCTGGGTACTACAATAGATGATGCAGTTGGGGAGGCCTTTGATAAAACCGCCAAGCTCCTTAATTTGGGCTTTCCAGGAGGGCCAGCATTGGAAGAAACGGCAAAATTTGGAGACCCGGCACGATTTGCCTTACCAAGACCGATGCTAGGCCGACCCAATTGTGACTTATCTTTCTCAGGCCTCAAAACAGCCGTTCGAAATATCGCTGAAAAACATAGGGGACAGTTAGACAACGAAGCCATATCAGACCTAGCAGCAAGCTTCCAAAATGCTGTTGCCGACTGCCTTATTGATCGCTGTACTAAAGCTTTGGGATATTTTCGATCAGCGCACCCCACTGGAAATACTTTCGTAATCGGTGGGGGCGTCGCAGCAAATGAGTATATTCGTAAAAGGCTCAAAAATTGCGTTCATGGTCTTGGCTTTAGATTCATTGCTCCACCAACTAATTTATGTGGCGATAATGGAGCCATGATCGCATGGGCTGGCATTGAACGTCTCCGCCTTGGCTTCATTAATAAACTAAATTTTCCAGCGCGGCCACGATGGCCGCTTGACGCACCGCATTCAGACGCTCATAGCTAGCGTATGACTAAAGTATCGATAATCGGAGCGGGTGCTTGGGGTACGGCGTTGGCCTGCATTTCACGCCGAGCAAACCACGAGGTTATGCTTTGGGCATTAGAAGATGAAGTTGTTCAGTCAGTAAATGCCGAAAAAGGCAATCCCATGTATCTACCTGGAGTGAACCTTGACAAGGGTATATTTGCGACGGGGGATATCGCTGAAGCCATCGCAAAAAGCCAAGTTGTCTTTTCTGTTGTTCCGTCACAGTTTTTTCGATCGGTCGCAGAAAAGATTGCGATAACAATAGAGCCTGGAATCCCATTAGTAATCTGTTCGAAGGGTATTGAGGTTAAAACCGGAGCGTTATTGACGGAAATTGCTGATGAAGTAATACAAAAAAATCCCGTCTTGGTCTTATCTGGTCCATCTTTTGCCCACGAAACAATTGCTGGCTCGCCCACAGCTGTCGCCCTTGCCAGCACAAACCTTAAAGATGCAGAAATTATCACCAGCTTGATAGGGACAAACCGTTTCCGGCCATATCCGATGGATGACCCAATTGGCGCCGAAGTAGGCGGGGCAGCAAAAAACGTGCTCGCTATCGCGTGCGGCATAGTTGTCGGCCGCGAAATGGGTGACAACACCCGTGCCGCTCTCATTACTCGCGGCTTATTCGAAATGGCAATGCTTGGTGTGGCAAAAGGTGCCAAGGCACGAACGTTTATGGGTCTCTCTGGTCTTGGTGATCTCACTCTGACCTGTAATGGCCCAAAATCGCGTAACATGTCACTCGGCGTAGAGCTTGGCAAGGGCTACTGCTTAGCTGAAATATTAGCTAAACGAAATTCGATTGCGGAAGGGGTTGAGACTGCACGGGGCATCGTTGCATTAGCGCGAAAGCTTCATGTCGAGTTGCCTATTATGGAAGCTGTGAACCGTATTTTGCATAACCAAGCGGATATAAACCAAGCTATACACAATCTCTTAGAACGACCATTTACTCCTGAATTTAAAGGCCTAGATTGACCGTACTCCTGCCCTCAGCTAGCATTCCAATTTAACGTCCACTAGGAGAATTATTATGCTTTGGTGCATCACGTGCGTAGACAAGCCCGGAGACTCGACTGCAAGATTATCTGTTTTAGAAACTCATCGCGCGTATCTCAAAACACAAGATGATAAAATAGTCATGTCAGGCGCAACTCTGTCGGATGACGGTGAAACTATGACGGGCAGCTGTTTTATAATCGCTGCCGATAGTCGCTCAGAAGCTGAGGCTTTTTCAAACGGTGACCCTTTCACTGCGGCCGGCGTATTTGAAAGCGTTAATATCACCCGAATGAAAAAGAGTTCGTTTTATCCTAATAATTATGAAAAAGCATAAGAAATGCTGTTCGTATGTTTCCTAATTGACGAATCAAATATGGCTTACGTACGTAGCGAGTTTTTAAAAACTCATCAAAGTTATTTGAAAAGTCATGAGGATCTAATTTATTTTGCGGGATCGCTTGAAAATGAGGAGCAAACAGAAAATATAGGTTCGCTTTACGTGATAGAGCAACCTACTCGTGCAGCAGCTGTTGAGTGGCTGGCTAATGAGCCATTTTTTAAAAACGGCTTGTTTAGCACGAAGCATATTTTTGGTTGGCATCACTTGAAAGGTGCCCGTAAATTATATAAGCGACTGTACCTTTACTTTCAGCTAGATGGTAAACGGTCGCATGACATAAGATCTCGATTACGTGATGAGCATGTCGACTATCTTTTGGCTTATGAAAATCATTTATTTGCTGCAGGTCCCCTGTTTAACGATAGCGACAAGATCAACTTTGAAGACCGCATTGGATCGCTCTTCATTGTTGATTTTTCCACCCGGGTTCTTGCAGATTATTGGCGCGAACAGGAGCCTTACACGAAAAATAATGTCTACAGCCAGACTTGGGGATATGCCTTTAAAAATGTATGGCTTGATACAGAGGAAACTGCGTAGGGGTCAAACAGCCTTCTCTAATTTTCAAAATTTCTTGCATTTGAAGGCATCAGAAAACTCGTGTATTTATTAAGGTTCACCCTATGTACCACTCGTCGTATGGCTTGGACCGAAGGAACAACACTTTTTAAAGAAAACTTAGATTAATTAGGAGTAACCGTGTGGACAGAATTAGAGGCGACAAAATAGATCGCAATAACTTAGTAAAAGAGAAAATGGTCAAGTCGACCGAATAAGAAAACAGTCATACATATTTCACTTTTTCTAAAAAAAATGACTGTAAAAGTATTGTACATCACAAAATGGTAGAACATATCGAAAACTATTTTAAACTCCCCACAACCACGAACGTGAGATCACATTTAGAACGGGCAAAAAAAGCCGCTAATCATGACTGAAGAAACTGTTCTCGGATTACTCGCTGAAATTCCCGATGGAGAGGGAAAAGAATACACCATAAAGAATGATGGCGAGGAGGTTGGACTTTTTGTCGTACGACAAGGAAACGCATTCTACGGCTACGTCAATTATTGTCCTCACGCGGGCACCCCGCTTAATTGGGAGGGTAACAGGTTCATGACCCTCGACAAAAAATATATTTTATGTGCCACTCACGGCGCGACATTTAATATTCATGATGGTGTCTGTATTTCTGGGCCGTGTGTTGGAGACTGGCTAGCACCCCTAAATCTAAGACTTGACGATGGAGTGCTCGTGTTGATCCACCCTGAGTGAAAACACCAAGAGTTTAAGATGCCACCGGCGGACATAATCGATTAAAAATTTGTAAATATAGGGGTGCTAATTATGCCAAATGAGATTTTCCCAGTATCGGTTGAAAACGCACAACAGGCGTTAGTTAATAGAGAAAAATATGTCAGAATGTATGAGGAATCGATTAGCGACCCCGATGTATTTTGGGAAGAACATGGAAAACGTATTGATTGGATAAAACCATACACTAAAGTCAAAGACGTTTCTTACTCCAGCGATAATGTAAATATACGATGGTTCTATGACGGGACACTGAACGCCTCTGCTAATTGCATCGACCGACATTTGAAGACAAACGGCGATGAAACTGCAATTATTTGGGAAGCTGATGATCCGGATGTTCATCTATACATTACCTACAATGAGTTGCATGACAACGTTTGCAAATTTGCGAATGGGCTAAAAGCTTTAGGCGCGAAAAAAGGTGACCGAATATGTATCTATATGCCTATGATACCAGAAGCTGCATACGCAATGCTCGCGTGTGCGCGAATCGGTGCTATTCATTCAGTTGTTTTCGGCGGTTTCTCACCGGACGCCCTAGCAGATCGTATACAAGACTGCGGATGCAAAATAGTAATAACGGCTGACGAAGGCATCCGAGGAGCACGCACAATACCGCTCAAAAAAAATATCGATGCAGCGCTCGATACCTGCCCGACGATCGAAAAATGTGTGGTTGTAAGACGAACAGGTAATGGTGTTAGCTGGAGGTGCGACCGCGATGTTTGGTATCATGAGCTTGTAGCCGGGCAATCATCCGTTTGCCAACCCGAAGAAATGGATGCTGAGGATCCACTCTTCATTCTTTACACTTCAGGCTCTACAGGAAAGCCAAAGGGGGTCCTGCATACAACGGGTGGCTATATGGTTTATTCCTCAATGACCCATCAATACGTATTTAACTACCAGCAAGGTCAAGTCTATTGGTGTACGGCCGATGTCGGCTGGGTTACTGGACATAGCTACATACTTTATGGCCCGTTAGCCAACGGCGCTACTACGGTAATGTTTGAAGGTATACCCAATTATCCTGATACTAGTCGTTTCTGGGAAATATGTGACAAGCACAATGTAGAGATTTTTTACACTGCCCCCACTGCCATCCGCGCTTTGATGAGGGATGGCGACGCTCCAGTGAAAAAAACGAGTAGAAAATCGCTCAAACTTCTTGGAACGGTCGGGGAGCCAATCAATCCCGAGGCTTGGCTTTGGTACCACAAGGTTATTGGTAAAAGCCGCTGCCCAATAGTAGACACGTGGTGGCAAACTGAAACAGGAGGCATATTAATCGCACCTCTCCCAGGCGCTACTGACTTAAAACCCGGGTCGGCAACACTACCATTTTTTGGGATCGAACCAGAAGTAGTGGACGCAGATGGTAACAGGCTTGAAGGTGCCGCGTCTGGGAACCTTTGTATAATAAACTCTTGGCCTGGACAAATGAGGACAATATATGGTGACCATGACCGTTTTGTGAGCACATATTTCAGAACTTTTAAGGGGAAATACTTTACAGGTGACGGATGCCGTAGAGACGAAGACGGTTATTACTGGATAACCGGAAGAGTGGATGACGTGATCAACGTATCAGGCCACAGAATGGGTACAGCCGAGGTCGAATCCGCTCTAGTTGCACACCCAACTGTTGCGGAAGCAGCTGTAGTGGGTGCGCCTCATGTTATCAAAGGCCAAGGCATTTATGCATACGTTACACTCAATGCTGACACGGAACCATCTGATGAATTAAGAAAAGATCTTACTGACTGGGTCCGTAAAGAAATAGGCCCCATAGCAACGCCCGATTGGCTGCAATGGGCGGCAGGCCTTCCTAAAACGCGTTCAGGTAAAATAATGCGGCGGATCTTACGAAAGATAGCAGAAGACGACTTCGATGATTTGGGAGACACTTCCACGCTTGCTGAACCGGGTGTAGTGTCCGATCTTGTCGATAATAGGTTAAACCGGAAAAGAGGGTGACCAGGCACTCATGTAACGAGATCTATCACTGCGACAAATTATTGCAATCAAAAATCGAAACAACGACCGGCTTTCTCCCAATCGCCGTATCTTGTCGGCTCAAGCCCCTTAGGACCGCCAATTTCTTTCTGTACCTCACCACCTGCTTCAGCTTTCTCGCGCCACTGACGCCCAGCTTCCTCGGCTTTACGCTCAGCCTCGCGCCTTGCATCGCTACCGGGTTCCTGCAAGGATTCAATGCCAATGTCAGGCTTTATATTTGTACCTGGTTTACCTGCTGCAGGTTTCTTGTCATTCTTTTTCAATAAATCGAAGATATTTGCCATTTACCTAATATGGGTCATTTCCAGCTCAATTCCAAGAGTACAGAACAAAAAAGAGATGTAAGGTCTAAGTATGTAAAATAGCAACCAGTAGTAACTATACCTAGGAACTTTTTCTGTTGGCAAAATCATCCATTAAATTTTCATCTCAAAATTCTGAGGGATTAAAATCTCGCTGGGCGGCACTGAAAACACT
>Ga0163109_10001559_pt1 | contig 18068 bp, 13 predicted proteins | sample CRUFie1St13metaG_FD_108704 | JGI IMG/M metagenome (GOLD analysis project Ga0163109, IMG submission 108704) | Marine microbial communities from the Costa Rica Dome - CRUD Field 142mm St13 metaG | ecosystem: Environmental > Aquatic > Marine > Oceanic > Photic zone | place: Costa Rica: the Eastern... | reverse complement strand
TTGGCGGCCAGGCGCTTGGCATACCATCGGGCCTCTCGTGGCGACGACACCCCGGGCACGGCATTGCCTCCGAATTGAAGAATGACCATGGCCGGTGGATGGGTTTCAACCATCTTATTCCAATCCTTGTCGGGGACGTTGTCAAACAAGGTGCCTGACGCCCCGCGCAAGGGGATGTTGTGGACCATCACTCCTTTGTCTGTGCCCAAAAAGAACCCCTGCACATGCTGTGGCGGGATTTGGTAGGTCATGCGGTTGGCGGTCGGTTTGTGGCGCCACGTCGGCTGCACCAAGTCGCATTGGTCTTGGCCTTCCAGCCTCATGCCCATGGACGGCTCCACAGACCAGAGGTCTGAGCACGTCCATTCGGTGTGTGTGGGACTGGATCTGACGTTGCCTTTCACGGACCAAGACACGGTGTCGAGGGCTTCATTGACGGCGAAAAAGGGAAGTCTCAGAGCGGTCAAGTCCCGGTCTCGGCCGAATCCCGCACGTCGGACCATTTCGCCCTCGAGTGAGGCGACAATGGACGTGTTGGGCGCTGGAGCCAATGGCAGCACCCAACCGGGTCCGCGACCTCCCCACTGGGTTTGCCATGCTTCGCGAAGGACATTGGTGATGCGGTCGCCTTCGATTTGGCTGTCGCCCCAATGGTACACCTCAACCCGCCTGTCCTTCGCCGTGGACAGGGCTGAGAAAAACCGGTGCAGACTGAACCACGCCGTGGCATTCCCTTGAAGCGCCCAGTCGGAGGGGAGGTCACCGGAAAGGGTGTCCAGAAACGTCCAAACGCTGTCTTGCAGGGCGTGTGGTTGATGACCGTCAAGAGAGGATGAAGGCAACCCAGCAATGGCCACCGGGAGTGGCTTCACAGGATTGGGCTGCAATGGCAACACGGCATGGTGCTGCTTGAACCACGGAGGTTGAGGTGCCCAATGTTCGAGGGCAATCCAACTTCCAATCAGGATTCCCCAAAGCAGCAACCATTGAAGGACAGGTCGAGTGGTCATGGCCGGTCAATGTCCCGGTTGGGGAATGAGCAAATGCATGTTGGGACGGATGTCGTCCCAAACGCCATTCATCTCGGAAATGCACTTGGGGTGGACGTTCCATGTCCGTCCGATGCTGTACAGGGTTTCCCCCTGAGACACGACATGCACGGAAGGGAGGTCGAGGTTTTCCATCAAGCGCATGCCTGTGCGTACCTCAGTGGCCCACACGTCCAAGTCAAGGGAGCTCTGGCTGTGTTTGTGGGCCAAGGCCATGGCTTCGTTCGCATCTTTTGCCCGCTCCAATTGTTCCCACACATGCTCATTTGGCACGGTCACAACATGCGCGGTTGTGGGATGAGAACAAAGTGCGAAGCATGCGAGAAATGCCGCGCTGCCAGGAAGCGCTCGCGCCTCGGCTTGGCCATGGGCTTGGGCCAGGTGCGGGCCCATGGTTCTCCACACCTCCAAAAGGGACTCAAACTGACGCGTCCTCCACGTTTGAAGGGCATTCGAAGCGTCAGGCCAAATCAACTCCCACGCTTCTTCCCACGCATCGGGTTGACGAATGTTCTCTCGAAAGGCGAGTGGTTGGGAAGCACAGGAGGACGCACCTTGGCCCGAGGCAAGCCCCATGCCTCCCATCCCAAGCAAAACCAGGAGCAGCATGGCCATCCTGTAGTGGCGGAAACACATGGGATGGACCTCGGGTGTTGACGAATTTTCAAACATGGCGTGCAACAAATGCCACGAGAAAGGTATTTTGTGGTCATGCAACAGCCGCACATCTCGCCCGCGGATTCTTCACGATTGATGCGACTGCTTGAGGAAAACTTGCAAGGCCAAACTGCCTTGCTCTCGCAAGTGGAGATGCTGCGGGAGAGCGAGTTCAAGTACCGGAGCATCCTCGAAGAATTGGACTTGGGGTACATGGAGGTGGATTTGGAGGGCAAAGTGATGGGCATCCACCCACGTTTTTCAGCGATGACCGGCTTTTCAGCGTCCGAGTTGGTGGGCACCCGAGGAGAGGCCATGCTGGACGAAGAGGGGTTGGTCCGCATGCAAGAAGTTATCGAACTCAGGAAGAAGGGGCAAGCGTCTTCGTACGAACTCCCCATTTTGCACAAGGCTGGGCATCGACTGTGGTTCTTGATCACCGGGGCACCCATCCGGAACATTGAAGGCGAGGTGGTGGGGTCAGTGGGCATCCATTTTGATGTCACCACGCGGAAACTGCTCGAATTGGAAACAAACCGTGCATTGGCGGCCGAAGCCTATGCGCGCAACCGTGAGCGGGGCTTGTTGATGAAGATGAGCCACGAAATCCGAACCCCCATCAACGCCATCAATGGCATGTTCAACTTGATGGATGCGGTGCCCAGAAGCGCAGAATACGAGGCGATTTGGCAGGGCGCGATTCGGGCGACGCAAATGTTGCGCCGCGTGGTGGACGACGTTTTGGATTTGTCCCGTCTTGAATTGGGCCAACCTGCGTTGAACCCCCAAAAAGTGGATGTCATCGAGGTGACCTCAGGGGTGACCAAAATGCATCATCTGCTCGCCAAAGAGAAGGGCATCGAGCTGGATTGCAAGTGCGAATTGGACGTCACGCGTCGGGATCTTGATGTGGACAAATGGCTTCAGATTTTGACCAATCTGTTGGGCAATGCCATCAAGTTCACGGAACAAGGGGAAGTGTCGCTCAGGATTCAAAACCACGAGGAGTCCGACGATTGGCTTGTCGCGGTTGTCCAAGACGACGGGCCTGGCATCCCCGAAGAAAACTGGGAGCGGATTTTCGAACCTTTTGGTCTCATGAAGGACGAGAATGCCTCCTTGGAGAAGCGGCATCACGTGCCGTCGGGCAGCACGGGGCTGGGGCTGTCCATTGCACAGGAACTTGCGCAGCTGATGGGAGGAGATTTGAAGGTGGTGCCCAGCGAAAAGGGGGCGGCGTTTGAATTGGCCATTCCAGCACCTGTTTGGCATGAGGATGACGGCGAGCGACGTTCTTCACACGACGGATCAGACACCAACGGCGTCTCGGTTCCAGAATGGGATGGCCCGTCCATGGAGATTCTGCTCGCCGAAGACAACGACATCAACGTCCTCTATGCCCGGGCCTTGTTGGAGCGATGGGGGATGAAGGTATCCTTGGCCAAGGATGGGTTGGAGGCCTTGGCCTTGTGGGAGAAAGGAACCTTTGATTTGGTTCTGCTCGACGTTCAAATGCCCACCATGGACGGCTTGGAAACTCTGCGAAGGATGCGCGCCATCGAAGCGGGGCAACAAAAGGAGGGATGTCAGGCCGTGTACATGGTCACTGCCTTTGCAGACAAGGAAACGAAATCGATGGCGGCAGAGCATGGAGCCGATGGGTTTTTGGCCAAACCGTTTTCTCCTCGCGAGATGCTCGAGGTCATGCGAATCGTGTCGGGTGCATGAAGATTTTTCGACCAATTGTTGGATTCATTATATGAATTATGTAAATTACAAGGCGAAGGTCTACATGAACAAATGGAGGACCTCGTTGTGAATCGTAGTGGAGCACCAGCAACGGCCGGTGCTCCATTTTTCTGTCCTGAACCTTTCTGACAGGAGTGAGGTTACCACGGCATGCACGAATTGCGAACTTCACTTGTCCTGCCGATCTCCTTGGAGGAGGCTTGGGCGTTCTTCAGCGTACCAGACAATTTGGACGACATCACACCGCCAGACATGGGGTTTGAGATTTTGACCCAAAACGAGGCCCGTACCTATGCTGGGCAGATCATTCGATACCGTGTGCGCCCCTTGTTCAACATCCCCATGACGTGGGTGACTGAAATCACCCATTGCCAGGACTTGGCATACTTTGTCGACGAACAGCGGTTTGGTCCCTACGCCCTTTGGCACCACCAACACCATTTCAAGGAAGTGGAAGGGGGTGTTCAGATGGACGACATCCTCCACTACAAATTGATGGGGGGCAAACTGGGTGATCTGCTGACCGGATGGCTCGTCCATGGTCGGGTGAAAGGCATTTTCGAGCACCGTACCAAGGTGCTGCTTGAGCGCTTCGGCGGACAAGACAAGGGCTGACCCCGTCGCCTCACTGACAAAGCACATTGGCAGCCCAGGCTGCCATCAAGAGGTCGGGTTTCACCTTGGAGTTGAACCCCAGCGACGTGATGTATCCAGAGCTGGCACTTACCAGCTTGTGGCTCGCAAACTTGCTGTCGCTGTTGAAGTCGAGGTCGATTTGGTGGACCCTCAGGTTGCACTCTTCGAGAATGAGGTTGGCCAGTTCAACGGAGCGTTCGGTTTCGCCCCAAAGTTTGGTCCACATGTCGAGGATTTTGGGCACGCGCTCCCTGCGGTAGATGACGTGTGCGCCGTTGTTGGGGAACCTGAAGACGACCGTGGTGACGTACACCGTATGACGTTTGTGGTTTTGGGAGTCACACCCCACATGGACCTCCACCTCGGATTCACTCGTCATGGCGGTGATGTATTCGCACACATCGTGCTTCAACCTGCCGCCCATCACGGTGAATTTCCTGTCTCCCGGCTCCATGACGTCCAAGCTAGCGAGGGCAGGGGGCAAAAAAAAGCAGGGCCACGGCCCTGCTTCTTCATGTTATGCACATTTCGTGGAAGACACGAGAATCACTGGTCCAAAGCAACCTCGATGAGGTGGCGCACATGGGCTCGGTGCGCACGGGTCATTCCATCGGGAGAGACGCCATCCCGCTGTTGGCGGTCGATGGCGCGCAATTGGGCGAGCACGACACTTTGGGCCACACTGTTCAAACGGCTCTTTTCTGACAGCGAGGCGATCAGTGCGCGGACATACATCAGTTGAAGCCCTTGCCTGTATGTGTTGACCGTGGTGCGTCGGTCGGCCTTGAACACGGCGTCCGTCAGGTCCTTCATGTATTCGGCGAGGTCATAGGTGTTTCCATACAATCCGCTGTCCAAGATGCGCATCAGCACATTGGGATGGACAAGTTGGGCGAGCGCACCGAATTGTGCTCCGGCCACACGCGCATGGATTCGTGGGTCCTCGTTCCTCCCGAAAAAGCCAAACCCTCGGCGCTGGCTCTGCAAGTAGGCCAAGACATCGGCCTGTGCATCGAAGGCATCAGGGGCAAAAGCATAGGTCCTGAGGGCGGCCATGGCCGCTTTTTGATCGGCCTCAGCAACAGGGGTGAAAGGCGCCTTTCCATCTAGCTGTGCGGGCGTGGCGCGGTTGTAGCGCACGCCGCCGATTTGTCTCGTCATCACACGCAGCTGCGTGGCGTACTCGCCCGTGAGCGCGTAATAGGCACGCAGCACCTCCTGATGGCTGTCGACCCCAGTCGCAAAATTCTCGACCAGGCTGGGCAAAAGGTCGTTCACGAGGTCACAGCGCTCGGAGGCGTAGGCCACAGGGTCGCTGCTGAGGTCGTAGATGTTGACGTCGGGATTGATGCCCCTGCCGGTCCCACGCATGTCGTCGGCATCGTTGCCAAACTGCAGCAGCGGGTCGGTGGACCGCTCGAGGATGGCGGCAAGCCTGTTTTCTTCTGCTTGAGGGTCTTCCAAGCCCTCACTGTACCCATACTCGATGACCCATTTGTCGTACGGGCCAGGGCTGTCGTCGTAAAACAGGGTTTGTTCTTCTGGGTTGCGTGCGAAGTTGATGGCGGGATACTCCATCACGGAATTGCACATGCCGTTCACAGCCACCACGTCAGCGTCCTTCAATTCGTCTGGGCTCAGCATGGTGCTTGCGTGCATGTTGTGGCTCATTCCCAGGGTGTGCCCCACTTCGTGCAGAACGAGACGGTGGAGAGTCTGCCGAACGAATTCGGCGTGTTCTTCGTCGGTGAAGTTGTAGGCGCGCATGGCCGCCGCGGCGAGCAAGCTGTTGCGCCCCATGATTGTGCCGGCATGGCAACGGCTCATTTGCTCGGCGAGGACTTCGCGCGAGGAGCGATGCTCCAATTCAGCGTCAAGCTCGGCGTACTCTTCGTCCATGGCGTCTTCGATCATGCCCGCTCTCGAGAAGACCTCGGCGCGCCACAAGCGGCCGACCATTCCGCCGTATTCCAGCATGATGTCGGCACCGAGAATCTCACCGGTGCGTGGGTTCACGAAGCTCGGCCCATATCCTGAGAAAGGGGGTGTGGGGGAAGCGGTCCAACGCAGGACGTTGTAGCGCACGTCGCCGGCATCCCAGTCCGCCGTGTCGGGCTGAACCTTCACGACCACCGCATTTTTGAATCCGAGCGGCTCGAAGGCCAAATTCCACTTCTCCACGCCAGCTTTGATGATCGGGCGGAATTCCTCAGGCGTCGTGTTTTCAATCCACCACGTGATGGGTTCAACGGGTTCAGACATGGCCGCCTCAGGGTCTTTTTTCTCGAGACGCCAGCGGTGAATCATGTCTCTCCATGGGGTGGACGTGACTCCGGTGAGGTCATCCATATTGGTGGTGAAAAATCCAATCCGCGGATCGTCGGCACGGGGTGTGAATCCGTCTTCAGGCATGGGCAAGAGCGCATGGCGGTAGCCCACTGTGACAACCCGTCCATCCACAAATTGGCTTCCTCCGACGTTGGGGCTGCTGGTGTCGTAGACGTAGTCGACGGACACTTCTGTGTTTTCGGGGTAGTTCACCACATCGACCACCTTGCTCTTCGTTTTGCTGAGCTTGCCGAGTGCCGAGCGTCTGCCAGGACGTGTTGGGGGCTTGACCATTTGCAGTTCCTCTTTTAAAAAGAGGGCGTCGGCGGAAATCACCACTCCTGAGCTGTCTTCGGCTTCGACCTTCAAACTCGCCAAAATGGGCGTGTTCAGGTTGGCGTCGGCCGCCTTGCTCAGGGCATTGTTGGGGTCGACGAAAAAATTGGTGTTCTCAGCATGGACCTCCAATTGGCCAAAGTGCCTGTGGAAGGAGATGACCTTGCTGCCTCGGTATTGACCACGGTGGAACCCACTCAACACCACGCCGTCTTCCACCTGGGAGAAATAAATGAATTCGTTCCCCATGGCTTCGGCGGGAATGTGCATGTACATGCTTCCCTTGACCGAGTCCTGATAGAGGTTGAAAAGCCCTTCCGTCAGGCGAAAATCCTTGGTGAAGTCGGACACCGATTTGAGGTCGTCTTTGCCCCCTTTTTTCTTGGCGTCAACTTGCTCCGTTTCGCCCTTCTTGCCTTTCCGTTTCTTTTTCCCTTTTTGGCCCCAGCCTTCCACAGGTTGAAAGCCCAAAAGGAGCGCGGCAAGTGAGAGGGCCGCCCAGTTCGTGGTTCGTTTCATAGAGTGAAGTTACCACGACTTCCTGCGCAGTGGTGTTCATTTGAGACCACGTGCCTTTTTCAGGCTTTCGTAGGCTTCTTGGACTTCCAGGAAGCGCGTTTCAGCCTGCTTTGCATACGCCTCGCCCATGTCCCGAACCTTGTCGGGGTGGAATTTCAGTGCGAGCCGACGGTAGGCTTTTTTGATGTCCGTGTCGCTCGCGTCCCGTCCGATTTCCAGCACGGTGTAGGGGTCAGGCTTGTCGCTGTGGAACGGCGCCTCGATCGACGCGCGGTCCTTCTCGCTGATGCCCAGCGCGGCTGCCATGCGACGGATCAACTCAACCTCGCGTGGGTCGACGTTGCCGTCTGCCCGAGCGATGCCATAGAGGTACTGCAGCAGAAGAAGGCGCTTGGCGTGCGGCATGTTCGCACGAATCTGCATGCACACGCCGCGCACGTCCACGGGATTTTTGAGCGCTTCCCGAAGCGCCAAAGTCAGCTGCTCAGCCTGGGCTTGTCCAAAGTTGGTGCGGAAGAACTGTTTGACGTAGTCGAGCTCCGACTTCAGCACGCGCTGGTCGGCCTGCATGACGGCGGCACTCAACACGACCATGCTCAGGGCAAAGTCTCCGGCACGGGTCGGCCTTGCATGGCGTTGGAAGCCACGACCTTGGCGCCCTTGCGCCGCCCCTGCACCACCTTCGATGGACAGGCTATCGTCCGAGAACATCTTCCCGAGCCAGTAGCCCATGACACCGCCGATCGGACCCCCAAGGGCCCAGCCGACGGCGCCGCCGATCCATTTGGCGTAACCCATCAGGCGCCCTGAAGTTGGGCGAACCCGTCTTGGATGAAGGCCGTCAACTCTTCACCTTCAAGCAGGCCCTGCGAAAGGCGGGCAAGGTTGGCCGCTTGCTTGGCTAGGGCGGCCCGCTTGGCGTCGTCCGTTTCGTTGAGCAGCGTGGTGGCCAAAGGGTGGTTGGCGTTGACGGTGACCTCGTAACTGTCGGGCATGTCGCCAAACATTTGAAATCCGCCGCCACCCACGGCCTGCTGCTCCTTCATGCGGCGCATGAATTCGGATTGGGTGATGACCAAAGGCGCCGAAGTCGGGGACATGGCGGCAAACTGCACCTTGTAGGTGGACTCGCCGGGGAAGGCCCCTTCCAAAATGGGCTTCAAGGTTTCTTCTTGCTTTTCGTCCAATGCGGAGCTGAGCTCGTCGTCCTTTTCAATCAGCTTCTCCGCGATGTCGGCATCCACACGCTTGAATTGTAGGTCGGTGTGGGTTTGCTCGAGCTTGCCCACGACGTGGGCGGCGAGTGGACCGTCCATCAGGAGCACGGTATAGCCGCGGTCCGTGGCTTCTTTCACGTAGCTGTGTTGACCTTCTGCATGGGGCGTGTAGGGGAGGATGACCTTGCCGTGCTTGTCTTTTTGGGTTTCGCCCACAATGGCCATCAACTCCTCATGCGTGTGGCACTTGCCTGTGGTGTCCTTGTAAAGGAAGAACTTTTGGGCGCGCTCGGCGAACTTCTCGTCGGTCAGCATGCCGTATTCCACAAACACGCGGAGGTCGTCCCACTGCGCTTCGAAGGCCTCGCGGTCCTTCTTGAACATTTGCGCGAGCTTGTCGCTCACCTTCTTGCTGATGTGGCCAGAGATTTTTTTGACGTTGGCGTCCTCTTGGAGGTAGGAGCGGCTCACGTTCAAAGGAATGTCTGGCGAATCGATCACACCGTGGAGCAACGTGAGGAAGTCAGGGACGATGTTCTCAACGTTGTCCGTGATGAAGACCTGGTTGGAGTAGAGGTGGATGCGGTTCTTCTGCAGGTCCATCTGCTTCTTCAACTTGGGGAAGTAGAGGATGCCCGTCAGGTTGAAGGGGAAATCCACGTTGAGGTGGATGTGAAACAGGGGATCCTCGAAATTCATGGGGTAGAGGTCCCGGTAGAATTCCTGGTAGTCCTCGTCGCTGAGGTCTGCGGGCTTTTTGGTCCAAGCAGGCTCGGTCTTGTTCACCACAAACGGCACGTCCACACTGACCTTCTTCACCTTGCCGTCTTCGTCGGTCGCGCCTTCGGGGTCTTCGATGTATTCGGACTTGGTACCTTGGACAATCTCCACCGGCATGAACTTGCAGTAGGTGTTCAAGATTCCGCGAATGCGCTCTTGAGAGAGGTACTCTTTGGCGTCTTCGGAGATGTGAAGCACGATGTCGGTTCCGGCTGTTTCCTTCTCAATGTCCTCAAGGGAGAAGTTGGGCGAGCCGTCGCAGCTCCACTTCACCGCTTGCGAACCTTCACGCTGGCTGAGCGTGACGATGTCCACGCGGTCGGCCACCATGAAGGCGGAGTAAAAGCCCAAACCAAAGTGTCCAATGATGGCCTGCTTCGCGTCAGCGTCTTTGTACTTCTCGAGGAAGTCAGTGGCGCCAGAAAAGGCGATTTGGTTGATGTATTTGTCGATTTCTTCCGCGGTCATGCCGATGCCGGCGTCGCGGATGGTCACGGTTCCTGCGGCTTCGTCGAGCAAGATCTCCACTTGAGGCGTGTCGGTGATTTCTCCAACCTCGCCGAGGGAGGCGAGCATCTTGCGCTTTTGGGTGGCGTCCACCGCATTGGAGACGAGCTCGCGCAAGAAAATTTCCTGATCGCTGTACAGGAACTGCTTGATGATGGGGAAGATGTTGTCGGTCGTGACGTTGATGGTGCCTTGTTGTGCCATGGCTTGTATGGTGTTGGTTTGGAGTCGATTCAAACAAAAAGGACGTCGCATTCGGAATGCAACGTCCTTCTGTAGTCAATTCCTGTGCCATCCATGGAAGTGCTGGCAAAGGCTGTCAGAAACGTCAGGCCATGGGCCTGGCGTGGTGACATCGTGTCAGGGTCAATGTTGAATGAGGACACGGATGGATGTGCCATTCTCTATTCGGAGCACGTAAGCTCCTCCCTGCATTTCACTGACGTCAATGGTGGTTCGGCCAGGTTGGATTCGTTGGACACAAGCAACCCTTCCTTGGACGTCCGTCCAAACGGCATTCACGGGGTCAGAACCTCCCCATTCCACCTGGAACTCTTTGTCGGCTGGAATGGGATATGCCAAAAATACAGCGGGGTCCTCCACGGGGACGATGCCCGTTGGCACAATGGGGTTGAAAACATAGGCTGTTCCTTCACTTGGCCAAGTGTCTCCCCATCCATCATCACCGCTGTAAATCCAGCTGAAGATGTCGTCGGTGCTTTGGAATTGCGGCGAATCTGCATCGCCTTCGGCAACAAAGAGGGTACCGCCATAATTGTAAAAGTCGACATTGCCCACGAGGCCAGCAGTGTTGATAAAGTCTGCCGCAACCAAGCTTGGGTCAGTGACAGTGTTGGGGCCATAGTGGAAGGTGATGGTGCCCGTTTCGTGCAGCCAAACTTGGTAATTGGCGCGCTGAGATGCCGTGCCCAAAGAATCACCTCCATAGACTTCGTCGTAAAACCCCACGTTGTGGTATTCGATTTTGAAGATGCGGTTGGGCGCCACTCCCTCAATGCTGTGTCGAATCTCACTCACATCTTCACCCGAAAGGTCTGTGGGGGAGACGTCGCAGATGTCGGAAAACACCGGCCAAATGGCATGGTTGGCTTCTCCGGCGCCGAGAATCATTTCTCCGAGGTTCGCAGTGGCAAGGACAGTGCACGTGTCCCCCCAAAGGACCATGTCGAAAGGAATGGGTAGGATTTCCTCAGGATCGTCCCATCCCAAGGGGATGTCGAGCAATGAATATTCTTCGAGCGGAACATATGGTTGGGATGTGATGCTTGCGGTGTATGGCACGTCTTGTGCCATCGCCACGAGGATTGAAGCCATTGCGACTCCTGTTGTGATAATGTGTTTCATACAGCAATAAGATAGAATGTGATTGTCAATCAAAAATTGGGCGACAGGCCGTGCTTGGCGTGGTAGCCTCGAATGCGGTCAATGACTTCCTCAGGCGTGTCGGCCAAGCGGAAGAGGTCGTCGTCGTTCTCGCTGATGGTCTTGTATTTGTCGAACATCGTTTGCTTGAACCAATCGAGCAAGCCACTCCAGAATTTGCTGTCGTAGAGCACGATGGGTTGTTTGGCAATTTTGTTGGTCTGCATCAACGTCAACGCTTCAAACAGTTCGTCCATCGTACCGTACCCGCCTGGCATCACCACAAAGGCTTGGCTGTACTTCACAAACATCACCTTCCTCACGAAGAAGTAGTCAAAATTCAGGCACGTGTCCGCGTTGATGTAGTCGTTGTGGCTCTGCTCGAAGGGGAGCTCGATGTTGAGGCCCACGGACACACCGTCGCGGTCTTGGGCACCGCGGTTGCCCGCCTCCATGACACCTGGTCCGCCGCCGGCGATCACACCGTATCCGGCGTCGACAAGGGCAGAGGCCACGGCACGAGATGCCTTGTACGTCTCTGTTTCAGGGCCTGTTCGGGCGGATCCGTAAATGCTCACACAGGGTCCGATGGCTTGAAGCGTTTCATACCCCTCCACGAATTCGCTCATGATCTTGAAAATCGACCAGCTGTCGTTGCTCTTGATGTCAGACCACGACAAGTTGGGATGCTTCTTGATGTTGTACTTCATAGGGGAGAAGGTACAACAACCGCTTTCGATGCTTGCGGGCCTTTATTGGGCGGGCTTGAGGAGTGGCGCCAAGAACCTTCCAGTGTGGCTTTCCTCCACTGCAGCCACATCTTCAGGTGTTCCCGCAGCCACCACAGAACCGCCGGCGTTGCCTCCTTCGGGTCCAATGTCGATGAGATGGTCACACACCTTTAGCACGTCGAGGTGGTGTTCGATGACCACCACGGTGTTTCCTTGGTCCACCAATTTGTGCAAGACGTCAATCAACAATTGGACGTCCTGGAAATGAAGGCCTGTGGTGGGTTCGTCCAAGATGTACAAGGTGCTGCCCGTGCCGACACGCGCGAGTTCGGAGGCGAGTTTCACGCGCTGGGCCTCGCCGCCGCTCAGCGTGGTGCTTTGTTGTCCCAAGGTGATGTATCCCAAACCCACGGCTTTGAGGGTGGAGGTGATGCGGTGAATCTTGGGGATGGCCTCAAAGAAGTCGTGGGCGTCGTCCACCGTCATGGCCAACACGTCTGCAATGCTTTTGCCTCGATACCGGACCTCCAGCGTTTCTCGGTTGAACCTCTTTCCATGGCACGATTCACAAGGGACGTGGACGTCGGGCAGGAAATTCATTTCCACGGTTCTCACGCCGGCACCCTTGCACGTCTCGCACCGTCCCCCTGCGACGTTGAACGAGAACCGACCTTTTTTGTAGCCTCGGATTTTGGCCTCTGGAAGCAAGGTGAATTGCGTTCGAATCAAGTCCATCAGGCCAGTGTAGGTGGCGGGATTGGACCGTGGCGTCCGTCCGATGGGACTTTGGTCAATGGCAATGCACTTGTCGATGTGCTGCAGTCCGGTGATCGTCTTGTGTGGAAGTGGGATCCGAATGTCGTCGTGCAGATGGTTGAGCAACGCGGGGAGCAGGGTTTGGTTGATGAGTGAGCTCTTTCCGCTTCCGCTCACCCCGCTGACCCCCACAAGACATCCCAGTGGGATTTTGACATTCACCGCCTTGAGGTTATGGCCGTGCGCTCCTTTCAAGATGAGGTTCTTGCGGTGGCCTTTGCGGCGTTTCTTGGGGAGGGCAATGGTCTTGGTGCCGGTCAAGTATTGTGCGGTGATGGAGCCGGAATCGAGGTGGCTGTCAGGCGGTCCTTGGGCGACGATTTGGCCTCCGTGCACCCCCGCCCCAGGACCGATGTCCACGAGGTGGTCGGACGCGAGCATCATGTCCTCGTCGTGCTCGACCACAATGACGGAGTTGCCTGCATCGCGCAAGGCACACAGGCTGTCGATCAGTTTGCGGTTGTCGCGTTGGTGCAAGCCGATGCTTGGCTCGTCGAGGATGTAAAGCACTTCGGTGAGACGGCTTCCAATTTGGGTGGCCAAGCGGATGCGTTGGGCCTCACCACCGCTGATGCTGCGTGTGGGTCGATCCAGGCTCAAGTACCCCAACCCCACATCGAGCAAGAACCCGAGCCGCGCTCGAACTTCCTTCAGAGGCGCCTTGGCAATGGTCGCTTGGCGCTCGTTCAGCTGGGTTTCGAGGTGCTCGAGGAACTGCGCCAATTCGTGCAAATCCATGCGTCCGAGCTCTCCGATGTCACGGCCGCCAAGGCGAAACTGCAAACTCATGGCCTTGAGCCGTGCGCCACTGCAAGTGGGGCAGGTGACTTTGTGCATGAACGACTGTGCCCAGCGACGAAGGGGGATGGATTTGGCTTTCTCTGCAGACCGAACAATGGCAGCCACCAGTCCCTCAAACGGAACCGTGCCGCCACGCACGCCTCCTCGGTCTTGCAGCTTGACGTCGCGGTCGGTGCCGTAGAGGATCTGCCCCATCACTTCTTCTGGAATGCGTCCGACGGCCGTGCTGAGGGGGATGTTGTGGGAGGCCAAAATGGCTTCGACGATCCGCGAGGTCAGGTTGTCCTTGAGTTTGCCAAGCGGGGCGATGCCACCTTTCTTCACGCTGACGCTCGGGTCTGGCATCAGGGTTTCAGGATCCACTTGGGCCACTTTTCCCAATCCGTTGCACGTCGGGCATGCACCGTATGGGCTGTTGAAACTGAAGAGGTTGGGCTCAGGTTCGGGGTAGGCCAAGCCGGTGGTGGGGCACATCAAGTTCCGTGAGAAGTGCACGGGAACGTCGCCGTCCAGTGGCATGACCGCCATGGCTCCCTTGCCCAACGACAGGGCGGTTTGAACGGACTTCAACACGCGTTCCGCGTCTTGCGGCCTGACCACGATGCGGTCGACCACGGCTTCGATGTCGTGGACTTTGTAGCGGTCCACTTTGAAGCCCGTCTCCAGTTCCACCAGCTCGCCGTCGACGCGTGCCCTGAGGTAGCCAAGACGCATGATTTGTTCGAAGAGTTCCCGGTAGTGCCCTTTCCGTCCGCGGACCATGGGGGAGAGGAGCAGGAGTTTTTGGCCTTCGAAGCGTTCCAAAATGTTCGCGGCGATCTGGTCGTCGGTGTAGCGCACCATGGGTTCGCCCGTTTCAAGGGAAAACGCGTCGGCAGCCCGGGCGTACAGCAACCTCAAAAAGTCGTGCAGTTCCGTGACCGTGCCGACGGTGGAACGCGGGTTTTTGGACACGGTTTTTTGTTCAATGGCCACCACTGGGCTCAGCCCTGAAATGGACTCGACATCGGGACGCTTGAGTCCCCCGAGGAACTGACGGGCGTACGCACTGAGGGTTTCCAAAAACCGACGCTGCCCCTCGGCATACAGGGTGTCAAAGGCCAGACTTGATTTTCCACTTCCGCTCACCCCGGTGAACACCACGAGCTTGTTGCGTGGCAGCACCAGGTCGATGTTTTGGAGGTTGTGCTCGGCCGCGCCGGTGACGATCAATTCATCTTGACGCGCATCGGCTTCAGGATGCGTGGGCGAGGAAGGCGTGGCCATGGGGGTTCAACAATCGGACTCGGGTCGGGTTCACCAATTTCCACTCACGCGGATCCCTTGTCGACCTTGCGGACATTCCAGCCAAGGGCGGCCACCAACATGGTCATGAGGGGCGACACCCAATTGAAAATGCAATACGGAGCGTAGGCCAATGTTGCCACGCCGAGGATGCCACTTTGGGCCACACCGCAGGTGTTCCAAGGAATCAAAACCGAGGTGACTGTGCCTGCATCTTCGAGCGTGCGGCTGAGATTTTCAGGCGCAAGGTCTCGGTCTGCGTAGGCGTCGCCCATCATTTTTCCAGGAACGACAATGGCGATGTATTGGTCAGATGCCAACACGTTGAAGGCCATACAGGCACCGACGGTTCGGCCAATGAGCCCAAGGGAGCTGTTGACTCCACTGACCAAAGCTTGGGTCATTCGGTGGAGCATGCCGGTGCCCTGCAGCACGGCGCCAAACGTCATGGCGCACACAATCAACCAGACGGTGTTCAACATGCCTTTCATGCCGCCGCTCGACAGCAATTCGTCGGCGAGGCCGTGGCCCGTGGTCACGGAAACGTCCAAGGCCATGGCCTGCATGGAGGCCACGTAGGACGCCGCAGCGTAGCCGAGTTCTCGGCCAGCCACTTGCCGGATGACATCTGGCTGAAAAACCACAGCGGTCAGGGCGCCGACGAGCACCCCGACAAACAAGGCGGGTGCGGCCGGCACCTTTCGTGCGATCATGACCAACACGACGATGGGCGCCACAAACAAGCCAGGATGGATGGAGAAGGCACCCGAGACCGCATCAGAAAATCCTGGCGCCAATTGGGCCGTTTCTGTGGAGGCCGCACCACCAAATCCCACCACGAGAAACACCACCAACGCGATGCCAATGCTCGGTCCTGTGGTGTATGCCATGTACCGAATGTGGGTGATGAGGTCCGTGCCTGCGACGGCTGGAGCGAGGTTGGTGGTGTCGCTGAGTGGCGACATTTTGTCCCCGAAATACGCGCCGCTGATGATGGCCCCGGCCACCCAGCCCTCTGACAATCCAAGGGCCTGTCCGATGCCCACCAAGGCGATGCCGACCGTGCCCACCGTACCCCAAGAGCTGCCTGTGGCCAATGAAAGGACTGCACACACCACGCATGCGGCGAATAGAAAAATGCCGGGTTGGAGAATCATCATCCCGTAGTGAATGAAGGCGGGGATGATGCCTGCCAAAAGCCATGTCCCAGACAATGCGCCGATCAAAAGCAAAATGAGGATGGCTTCCGTGGCGGTGCCAATGCTGTGGGCAATGGCGTCGCGGATGTTTGTCCACGTGGTTCCACGCCCCATGCCCAAGGCGCCCGCGAACAGGGCCGCGAGCAACAAGGCGATTTGGTTGGAACCGTAGGAGCTGTCTTCGCCGAAGTACACCACGTCGGCTCCCAGCAGGGCCACGAGCAACACGACGGGCGCCAGGGCGACCCACAAAGGCATGGTGCCGCGCGACGTCATGCCTTGGCCTCGAGCTCCTGTCCCTCTGCAGTGCCGTTGGGGGAGAGGGCGGACTTGTCGACCCGTGCCTTGCCAGACTCAAACTCGAGGACCACCGTTTTCTCACTCACCGAAACCACCTTGCCGTGCACACCTCCAATGGTCACGACCTGGTCTCCCTTTTTGACCGCATCTCGGAAGGCCTTGGCTTCTTTTTGGCGTTTCATCTGGGGCCGAATCATGAAGAGGTACATGATGCCAAACATGCCTGCGAGCATGATCAATGTGGACATGCCGCCGCCGCCGGCTGCCGCTTGGAGAAGAAGGTGTGAATTCATGGGGCGAAAATAACGCCCCGACGCCGACTTCAGGGAGAGCGGTTGGCTGATTCTCAGTTGGAGTCAGGAGACACCACGATGCCTGTGAGGTGGAGTCGCAACACACGTGGGTTGGTGTTGCCTGACACAGTTACCACCTTGTCCTGCACGCCTGTCTTCCCGTGGGTGTCAAAGGTCACATCGATGGCTCGTCTTTCGCCAGGGGCGATGGGGCTTTTGGGCCAAGTTTGGGGCACAGTGCACCCACAGGTGGTGGAGACATTCGCGATGAGTGCGTCTCCAGGTCCTTCGTTCACAAAAGAGAACGAGTGCGTCACAATGTGTCCCTCGCCCACGATGCCAAAGTCCATGACGGTGTCTTCAAAGGCGAGCGCTGGCCTTCGGACTTCCTCCGGTCCGGAGGCGCTCGCAGTCGCTGGCATCACAATCATTTCTGTGCCGAGTTTCCGTTCCGGGCCTTCGCAGGACACCAACACAGCGCACATCCATGCGCCACAGGTTGCCAAAGGGGACAGGACTCGGAGCATCATTCAACCAATCCGCGTCCCACCTTCTGGATGTCGCCAGACTCTTTGAGTTTGGCAAACAACTGGTCCAAAATGCCATTGATGAATCCATGGCTCTTGGGCGTGCTGTAGTACTTGCTCAGCTCGATGTATTCGTTGAGCGTGACTTTGAGGGGGATGGAGTCAAAGGTTTGGGCTTCGGCGAGCGCCATTTTCATCAACACGCGGTCGACCATGGCGATGCGCTCGAGCTCCCAGTTTTGCGCGCCTTCTTGGATCATGGCCTCGCTGGTTTCACCCATGGCCAGGGTTTTGGTGAACAGCCCTTCCATGAATGCCTTGTCGTCGTCGTCGTCTCTCCAAAGGGGAAGCAGTTCCACTTCATCGTCTCCCTCTTTGATTGTCTTGATTGTCTTGATGGCCATGCTTGCCGCAAGGTCCAGGTCGTCCACCCAGAAAATGCTCTCCTCTTCGAGCATGTCTTGGAACAACTCCGAGTTGATCATGTACTTGCGGAACATCCGCACGAGGCTCTCCCGGTCGAGTTGAAACCCCCGCTCGTCCGACTTCATGTACTCGATGTATTCCTCATTCTCGAGCAGCCCTTTGAAAATGGTCCTGAGCAAGTCCTGACGGTTTCCCCAGCCCACGCCCAACGCGTCGCACGCTTTGCGAAGGTTGGTGCTGTTGGCAAGGATCCTCAACGGTTTGTTGGTCACAAACTTGGTGTTGGGATTCAAATCTTCGGGGGAGGGAAGTTGCTTCTTGTACCCAGCTTCAATGCGGTCGATGGCGAGCGCCTGCATGGACCCGATCATGTCGAGCAACATCAGGTACAGCTCTTGCATTTTCTGCGTGCTGTGGTCGAGGGCTTGGCGTGCGCGCTTGATGTCGCGGTCCTCGTCTTGGAAATAGCCAAAAAGAACGTGCAGGATTTTGATCCTGAGGTGGCGTCGGTTCAGCATGGTTGCGAATTG
>Ga0163109_10001558_pt1 | contig 18069 bp, 17 predicted proteins | sample CRUFie1St13metaG_FD_108704 | JGI IMG/M metagenome (GOLD analysis project Ga0163109, IMG submission 108704) | Marine microbial communities from the Costa Rica Dome - CRUD Field 142mm St13 metaG | ecosystem: Environmental > Aquatic > Marine > Oceanic > Photic zone | place: Costa Rica: the Eastern... | reverse complement strand
TTATGTCTGATTGCGGCTGGCCAAGCTATGAAGGAGCAATTCCAGGTGCAATTGTCTACAAAAAAGATACAAGTTTAGGAATGATTAGAACTGAAATTTTATGTTCTAACTGTGGAGGGCATCAAGGTCATGTCTTTGATGATGGTCCAACTGCAACTGGCAAAAGATATTGTGTAAATTCCGCAAGTATAAATTTTATAAATAATAAAAGAAATGACTAAAAAATACGATTTAATTGTTCTTGGAAGTGGCCCAGGTGGATATGTTACTGCAATTAGGGCTTCTCAACTAGGATTAAAGACTGCTATAGTCGAAAAAGAAAGTTTGGGTGGAGTTTGTTTAAATTGGGGGTGTATCCCAACTAAGGCTCTATTAAAGTCTGCACAAGTATTTGAATACTTAAAAAAAGCTGATTCATATGGACTAAAAGTTAAAGATTTTGATAAAGATTTTGACTCAGTTGTTAAAAGGTCAAGGAGTGTAGCTGATGGAATGAGTAAAGGGGTAACTTTCCTTATGAAGAAAAATAAAATTGATATTATTAACGGACATGGTAGAGTATTACCAAACAAAAAAGTTTCAGTTGAAAATGAGGGTGAAGTTCAAGAGTTTGAGTCCTCAAATATAATTATAGCTACAGGGAGTAGATCAAGAGTGATTGATTCTATTCCTCAAGACGGTAAAAAAATAATTGGCTATAGAGAAGCAATGACACTCCCCAAGCAACCCAAAAAAATAATTATTGTTGGTTCTGGTGCTATTGGAATTGAATTTGCTTATTTCTACAATTCTATGGGGACTGAGGTAAAAATAGTTGAATACATGGACAGAGTTTTACCTTTTGAAGATAAAGATATCTCAAGTCAATTAAGTAAAATTTTTAAAAAGTCTGGAATTGAGATATTAACCAGCTCTGAAGTCATTTCATCTGATACTAAGGGTAAAGGTGTTAAAGTTCAAATTAAATCAAATAATCAAATTTCCGAGCATGAAGCAGATATTGTTTTATCTGCTGTGGGTATAAAGAGTAATATTGAAAATATAGGAATTGAGGAAGTTGGAATAGCTGTTGATAAAGACAAAATTATTGTCGATGAATTCTATCAAACAAATATTCCCGGATATTACGCTATTGGAGATATTACATTTGGTCAAGCATTAGCTCATGTTGCTTCGGCTGAAGGAATACTTTGTGTTGAAAAAATTGCGAATCATGATGTAGAACCAATTGATTATGATAATATTCCAGGATGTACTTACTGTTCTCCAGAAGTAGCATCTGTTGGGTTAACAGAAGAAAAAGCAATTCAGAAAGGGTATAAAGTAAAAGTTGGAAAATTTCCATTTACTGCATCTGGAAAAGCACAAGCTTCAGGTCATCCAGATGGATTTGTTAAGGTTATTTTTGATGAAAAATATGGTGAATGGCTTGGCTGTCACATGATTGGAGCTGGAGTTACTGATATGATTGCAGAAGCTGTATTGGGTAGAAAACTTGAAACTACTGGCAAGGAAATATTAAAATCTGTCCATCCTCATCCAACAATGAGTGAGGCATTAATGGAAGCGGTTGCCGATGCTTACGAGGAAGTAATTCATCTTTGAGATAATATACTTTGAATAGCTAATTCATAACTATTTAAACCAAAACCTATAATTATCCCATCAACAACAGGTGATAAGTATGAATTGTGCCTGAATTCTTCTCTTGAGAAAGTGTTTGATATATGAACTTCTATTACTTTTGTGTCAATAGCCTTTATTGCATCACCTATACCAACTGAAGTATGAGTGTACGCTGCGGCATTTATAATTATTCCATCTGATTCTCTTGAGTCTTGAATAATGTTAATTAGTTCACCTTCTATGTTAGACTGATGATAATCTAAATCAATTTCTGGGTATTTTAATTTTAATGATTTAAAAAAGGAATCAAAATTTTGATCACCATATATATCAGTTTCTCTTGAACCAAGAAGATTCAAATTAGGTCCATTAATTATTGTTATTTTCATATATTATAAAGTTAATGCTTATAGAGTAATAAAAAAATGAATTGGGATAACAGCATTGAAAATTTTAAAAATTATCTTAAACTAGAGAGAGGTTTAAGTACTAATTCAATTAAAAGTTATGAATATGATTTAATTCAGTTTAAAAAATATATTAATGATAATAAAATTAATATGCATCCTTATGAATGTACCTCCGAAATAGTTAAAATATACATTTATAAGAGTTTTTCAAACAATAAGTCATCAAGTAGTCAAGCTAGATGTATATCATCATTAAAGAGTTTTTTTAACTATTTGTTGTTTGAGGGTAAAATAAAAATATCCCCCATTAATGATATTGAAACTCCAAAACTTGAAAAAAAATTGCCTGAGATTTTAACAGAGGATGAAATAACTAAATTGATTTCTTCGATTAATCTAAATAATGAATTTGGACAGAGGAATAAAACTATCGTAGAGGTACTATATGGAACTGGAATAAGAGTAAGTGAACTAATTAAATTAAATCTTTCAAATATTTTTTTTAACGAAAGTTTTTTAAAGGTATTTGGTAAGGGTAATAAAGAAAGATTTGTACCATTAGGGGATGTCGCATCAATTGAAATTAAAAAGTACTTAGATCTGAGAGAAAAATTAAATATTGATCCAAAATTTTCAGATATTCTTTTTTTAAATAGATATGGTAGGCAATTGACTAGATCAATGATTTTTAAAATTATAAAGGATTCTGCAAAGGAAGCTAATATTAGAAAAAATATCAGCCCTCATACATTAAGGCATTCATATGCAACACATCTAATAAAAAATGGTGCAGATTTAAGAACGATTCAGTTAATTCTGGGTCACGAAAGCATTATAACAACTGAGATATATACTCACTTAGATACATATCATTTAGAGGAAGTGTTAAAAAAATATCACCCTAGAGAGAATGATAGATACTAGTCCTTCATTAATCTAAAACCTTCACCGTGAACATTTATTATTTTTAGTGAGACATCTTTTTCAAGATACTTTCTAAGTTTTGCAATATAGACATCCATACTTCTTGAAGTAAAATAATTAGCATCTCTCCATATCTTATTTAATGCAATATCTCTGGGAAGTAAATCGTCAAAATTTAGAACCAACATTTTAAGTAGTTGGTTTTCTTTTGGTGAAAGTTTAAATGACTTACCATCTCTATGATTTAAAATCCTGAGCTTTGAATTAAATGAAAATTCTCCAAAATCAAACTCAAATACATCTTCTTGATCAGTATTGACTAGTGGTTTTCTATTTAAAATTGATTTTATCTTTGCTAATAGAATTTCAGAATCAAATGGTTTTGTTAGATAATCATCTGCACCAATCTTATATCCCTTTAATACATCATCTTTTAAGTTTTTTGCAGTGAGAAAGATCAAAGGAATTGTTTCATTAATTTCCCTAATTTCTTTAGCTAAAGTAAGACCATCTTTAAATGGCATCATAATATCCAAAATACAGAGGTTAAATTCAGATTTATTGAATTTTTCAAAACCTTCTATACCATTAACAGCAAGAATAACTTCATAATTATTAATGGTTAAATAATCTTTGAGTATTCTACCAAAATTAGGATCATCTTCAACTAAAAGAATTTTTTTATTTGTTTTCATTTGTTAATGTTTTAATGCTTATGTAAAATTTAGTTCCAGATCCTTTCTTACTTTCAAGTGAGATTTTACCTTTATGAAAATCCACAATTTTCTTTACATATGAAAGGCCAAGACCATGTCCTTTAATATCATGTATATCTCCATTTTGTTCTCTGTAAAATTTTTCAAATACCATTTTTTGTGTATTCTTATCCATTCCTATTCCATTATCTTGAACACATATTTCAAGATTATCATCTATGTTTTTGGTTGATACATTAATAAATGGGCTAGCTTTAGAATATTTTACGGCATTATCTAAAATATTAATAATGATATTTTCAAGATGATTACTATTTCCATTAATAAATGGGTTTTTTGCATTAAGATTCAAGTTTATTGATCCTTTATTACTATCGACTATAAGCTTAACATGCTCTACAGCATCTTCAATAACTTCATGAATATTTGTATCTTCCATATCAAACGGATTAGAGCTTTTTTCTAATTGAGAAATCCTTAAAATATTTTCTACTTGGGATAGCATTCTTGAATTTTCCTCTCTTATCATGCCTAAATATGTGTTAAATTTATCATTTAAATTATTTTTTGAGCTGGATATTGCATCTAATGCAAGATTAATTGTGGCAATTGGAGTCTTAAATTCATGAGAGATATTATTTATAAAATCACTTTTTATCTCAGATAGTTTTTTTTGTTGAATAATCTGATAAAGAGCACTCGTAGAAATAACAATTATTATCAAAGTTAACATAAATGATAAAGTTGCAACACCAATAATTCCGGATAAAACATATTCTTGTTTTTCAGGAAATGAAATAACAAGATCATATTTGATCGGACTGGACCTATCATACAAGAATGGTATCGAATATTTTGGACCAGATTGAATCTCTATATAGTTATTTGATTTGACTTTTGTTGAAAGACCATTACTGTATATACCAAACTCATATGGTGTAGTGATATTTCTGTCATTGAATCCCCTGTCTAGTAGTATCTGAATCTCTCGAGAAGTAGTTCTTTTGTGGATAGGCAAAGAGGATGCATATTCTTGAAAAGCTGACTTATATTTTTCAAACTTAAATATATCAATATCTTCAACACTTTTCAATTTAGATATTGATGCATTAAGTCTATTTTCTCTTCTATCAAATATGTTTTTATTTACAATAGTTGTTTTAACTGCTTTATAGTCTTTCAAATTATCATTACCATATCTATTTGTTATGTTGTTAGGAAGGTTTATGTTATAATCTTCCTCAAGTATTCCGTAAGCGAAAAAAGTAGAGAGATTAGAAGACTGATCTTCATCTAAAAATAAAAATACATCAGTAAAATTTTGCTCGTCTGGAGTACCAACAGAATCAATTAACATTTGATACGTATTAACATAATCATTTAATTCTCTACTTTGAATTTCATCAACAGCTTCTCTAAGAGTCCTATTAACAGCCAACGAAAACTCCTCTTCTTTATTTTTCCATGAGGAATAAATCCAATATCCTTGCATCAATATTATCCCAATTAATGAAAATGACATTAGTAGGATTAAAGAAGTATAAAGTTTTCTATTCATTTTTATAAAATTCTCAAAATTAAAATATAAATTTCTTAATAAAATGTTAAGAAACTAGTTTAAACTAATTATAGAGTTATTAATTTCTATTACCTTTTTCTCTAGATCATTTAAATCAATATTATCTATTATATAGTCACATTTATCAATAATTGAATGTTCAGGAATTTGATTCCTTATTCGATTTAAAACATCTTCTTTGGATACATTATCTCTCAGCATTACCCTATCAATTCTAATTTCTTTTGGAGCTCTAACGTACACGATCTTATCAAAAAGATTTTCTGTTTTAGTCTCAAAAATAATTGCTGCTTCTTTCACAATATATTTCTTGTCTTTATTATTAAGACAGAAAGAGTCAAAATCTTTAGCTACCTGAGGATGAATTATTGAATTTAAAGACTTAAGCTTTTCTTTATCATTGAAAACAATTTTCGAGACTAATTCAGAGTTTAAATTTTGATCATTGTAGATATCCTCTCCAAATAATTGTTTTATAGAATAAATGATTTTTTTATTTGAACTAATTAATTTCTTTGCAGATTCATCGGCATTATATGTATTTACGCCAATTTTTTTAAAGATTTCCAGAACAGTAGATTTACCAGATCCAATCCCTCCAGTTAATCCGACAATTTTCATTATGAATTTAATTTATCAATAATTTCTTGACTCACACCAACACTTGAGAACCCTCCATCATTATAAATATTTTGAAGAGTAACTCTTTTTGTGTAATCAGAGAAAAGCGATACAGTTAGATTAGCACAATCCTCAGCAGTAGCATTACCAAGTGGTGAGGTTAAATTAGCATATTTAAGAAAATCATCCAATCCTTTTACTCCTTTTCCAGCAGTTGTTAAAGTTGGTGATTGAGATATTGTGTTTACTCTAACATTTTTTTCTTTACCAAAGAAATAGCCAAAACTTCTTGCTATGGATTCTAAATATGCTTTATTATCTGCCATATCATTATAATTTGGAAAAGTCCTTTGTGCTGCTATATATGTTAAAGCAATAATACTACCCCACTCGTTCATTGCATCCATTTTAAGTAGAGATTGCATTAACTTATGAAAAGATACTGCAGAAACATCCCAGCCTTTGGCTAACCAATCATAATTTAAGTCTGTATAGTGTTTACCTTTTCTAACATTAACAGACATTCCTATCGAATGAAGGATGAAATCTAATTTTCCTTTAAACTTTTTTGTAGCATGAGAAATTAGCTTCTCTAAATCTTCTAAATTGGTAGCATCAGCAGGAATTACTTCAGAATTTGTTTTCTCAGCTAATTCATTTATTGTCCCCATTCTTATAGAAACAGGGGCATTAGTAAGGATAAACTCACCTCCCTCTTCATATACCTTTTCAGCAGTTTTCCATGCAATAGAACTATCATCTAATGCACCAAAAATTATACCTTTTTTACCTTTTAAAATAGAATTTGACATGATTTCTTCTTTTTATCAAGTGTTATAACAACCATAAATAATCCTAACATCATCATAGGTATGAATAAACGTTCATTTAATTTATAAATATACACTTAATTCAGTAACTCATTTGCAAGTTTATTGGCTGATTTATTTGATTTATCTCCAGACAGCATCTCTGCAATTTCTTTTACTCTTTCCTTATCTTTAAGTAGTTTGATATCAGTTATAATTTTATTTTCAACTTCCCTTTTAAATACCTTAAAGTGAAAATCACCTTTTGATGCAACTTGAGGTGTATGTGTTATAACAATAACTTGCATGTTTTTTGACATTTGACCCATTAAATCTGCAACTTTTGAGGATACAGACCCTGATATACCAGTATCAATTTCATCAAAAATTATAGTAGATAATTTTATATAGCCTGACAAAATTGATTTAATTGAAAGCATTATTCTTGATATCTCCCCACCCGAGGCTATATTTCTTAGATCACTATAATTTTCACCTTTATTTGACTTAAGTAAAAATTTACTTTCACTAAATCCATTTTTTTGAATTGATTCTGTTTTTGATAAATCAATTTTTATTTCTGAATTATTCATTCCTAATTCAGAAAGATTTTGATTTAATAATTTCTCAAAATCATTCTTAACAGAGTATCTTTTTTCATGAATAAGATTAGCTTTAGAAATTAGATCCTTTAATAAAATATCTTTTGAAGATTTTAAATCTTTAATTTCTTGATCAATGTCTTGATGTCCATCAACAACTAATAGCAGATTCTCTTTTATTTTAATTAATTCATCTATTGATGTTACCCTGTGTTTATTTTGTAATGTATAGATTTTATCTAGGTTTGATCTTAACTGGTTTATGTCTTCATCGGAGTTAGAAAGATCATTAAGTATCGATTGAGAATCTTCAATTATATCATTTAAGATTTGAATTATTGAAGTTAGGCTTTCTGCCAAAGAGTTAACTCTATTGGAAGATCCTGAGACTTTATTTAGTTTTCTTAAGATATTTGAGAACTTTTCTGAGACTCCTTCATACTCTGAATTAAATTCTTCATTAATTAGAGATAAGGCTTCTTTAATATCATCAACGTTATCTGCCTCTTTAACTTTATTCTCTATATCCTCTTGGTTAATATCGTGTAGATCAATACTATTAAATTCATTTAATAAATAATTATTATAATCAAAGTCAGATTCAAGAGTATCTTTATGTATCTCTTTTTCTTGAATTTTTTTCTCAAGTTCCATCAGATACTTGAAATCCTTTGAGTAGTTATTGAAATTAACGGTATTATTTGATAAAGAGTCAAGTATTAAAAAAATAAAGTTTGCATCTAGTATATTGAGATTATTAAATTGGGAATGGATATCAAGTAAAGAATTTGTTAAACTTGATAATTGGTCTAGCCTAACAGGTGTATCATTTATAAAAGCTCTTGATTTTCCAGTTTGATTAACCTCTCTTCTAATTATTGTCTGATTATCAAAATCTAAATCATTATCTGAAAAAAACATCTCAAGATTTTGGCCAGTAAGGTCAAAGACTGCTTCAACAAAACACTTTTTATCTTTATTTATAATTTTTGTATTATCAACTCTAGAACCTAGAACAAGTGATAACCCTCCAAGTAAAATTGACTTTCCAGCACCAGTCTCTCCTGTAATAGAAGTCATACCTTTTTCAAATGATATTTCAACATTATCTATTAGAGCGTAGTTATTTATTCTTATTTTTTTTAACATTCTTGTAAATAATTTCCATTATATCTTTTGAAACATCTTTTTTGTGCTTCCTTTCAAATTGGGTAATTTCCAAATCTGAATTTATAAAATCAATTTGATTTAAATCACTTGAGACTGGGTTAAAATCTCCAATTTTATTAACTATTATAGCATCGAGATTTTTTAATTCCAATTTTGCCTTTGCATTTTCAATGTGATTATCGGTCTCTAGCGCGAATCCAACTAAATATTGTTCCTTTTTAAATTTACCTAATTCCTTAATAATATCTGTTGTAGGTTTAAGTTTAATGGAATCTAGGCCTTTATCTTTTTTAATTTTTGAATTTTTAAATTCAGCTGGTTTAAAATCTGAAACAGCTGCCGAACAAATTACAACATCAGATGATTTAAAATGAGTCATAATCTCTTTAAACATCTGATCAGAATCTTGAACCCTAAATATATCTATGTTTAACAAGTCCATTGATAAGTTAGTTGGTCCCATTATCAATTTTACATTTGCTCCAAGTGAAATAGCTGCTTTAGCTAAGTAATATCCCATTTTTCCAGATGAACTGTTACCAATAAATCTGACTGGATCAATTTTTTCATGAGTAGGTCCAGCAGTTATTAAAAAATTAAAATTATTTAATGGAAGTGATTCTTTAAGTTTAATTTCAATTTGTTCAATTATCTTTTCTGGTTCCAACATTCTGCCCTCGCCATCTAAACCACTAGCTAGAGAACCCTTACCAACAGGAAGTACGTTAGTCCTATTATTCGTTAGTTTCTTAATATTTTCTTGATTAAGAGAATTTCTATACATTTCAAGATCCATTGCAGGAGCAATAAATACTGGACAACTACTTGATAAATAACATGCCAAAAGAATATTATCACATTTAGCATTTGCCATAGACGATATTGAATTTGATGTTGCTGGAGCAATTATAAAGATATCTGCCCATTCAGAAAGCTCGACATGATTGTTCCAGGTAGGGTTCCCATTTTTTTCGGTTGAAAATTCAGAGTGAACATCATTTTTTGAGACAGTAGAGAGAGTTAAAGGAGTTACAAAATCTTTAGAAGAAGGTGTCATAACAACTTTCACATTACAATTAAGCTTAATAAGCTGCCTTATAAGTAAAGGTATTTTGTAGGCAGCTATTCCACCTGTTACTCCTACTAAAATATTCTTTTGAGCTAAAACACTCATTGTTTTGAAGTTTATTACTCAGTTTCAGCTTCGGTATCTCTATAATATATTTTATCTTCAAGCCACTCCTCAATTGCTATTGCATAGGGCTTGGGAAGCTTTTCATAAAATTTTGAAACTTCAATTTGTTCCTTATTTTCAAAAATTTCCTCAAGGCTATCATTGTGAGTAGCAAATTCATCAAGTTTATCATGTAATTCTTTCTTTATTTCAGAATTAATTTGACCTGATCTTTTTGCTATTATTGAAATTGCTTCATAAATATTATCAGTTGCATTCTCAATCTCAAGTTTATTATAGGTTTTTGTTGTATTTGCTGCGTTCGAATTTCTGTATTTGTTCATTTTTTAATTATAAAAGTTGTTTTGCAATATTAATCTTTTTTGACAAGTCCTCTATAAAAATTGTATCAGGATAATTTCTTAAAAAATTATCAAGTGACCTCTCAAGTTCTGTAACCCTATCAACAATTCTTGATTCAATACTATTAATTGCAATTTCAAATTGAGATAACCATTTATAGTATAGGGCTTCCTCTCTAAAAATTGTACCAGGATTATCAGCTACAAAATTATCAAGTGCCTTAATTGCTGATGTATAGTCTCTTATTGTGTAATATTGTTTTGAAATTTCAAAATCTTTTTCCTCAAGTTTATTTTGAAGATCATTCATAAGTTCTAGTGCCTCTGAGACATATTCACTATTTGGGAACCTATTAATAAAAACTTGAAGTTTATCTATACCTGTATATGTATCATCTTGATCAAGGGTATATAAAGGAGATAACATATAGTAAGACTTTGCCTCCATAAAATAAGCCTCCTGTATTCTCTGACTGTTGGGGTAAGATTTTATAAAATTTTCAAATTGAATAGCAGCAGAGTAATAAAGTTTGATCTGAAAATATGAATCGGCAAAAAAGAATACTAATCTTTCACCTTGTGGTTTTCCTCGATAGCTTGGTATTAACTGCTCAATCAGAGCATTTGCTCTTCTAAATTCACCATCATTATAATATTTCTCAGCTGCATTATACTTATCCGTATCGTTATCTGTACTATTTAATAACTTCTGATATTCATTACAAGATAGAAGTATTGATGAAAGAAATACTATTATGAAAATTCTATACATATAGATTTATTGTTTGGCAAATTTAATATAAGTTTATGAAATAAGATCTATTAAATTAGCTTCATTAATAATAGATACTCCAAGTTCATTAGCAGTATTTAATTTTGATGGACCAATATTTTTACCTGCAACTAGATAACTAGTTTTCTTGCTAACAGATGAACTAACTTTTCCACCATTTAATTCTATTTTATTCTTAATCTCATCTCTACTATGAGATTCAAAGACACCCGAGATAACAAATATTTTACCATTCAATTTTGTTGAATGAATGTCATTATCTTTTTGATAAAAATTTAAGCCAGAAGATTTAAGCTTATTTATTATTTGGATATTATTAATATCACTAAAAAAATCAACTATACTCTTAGCTGTTTTATCTCCAATTTCGTCAATAGAAGATAAAGACTCAACATCCATATGAGCTAATTTATCAATTGAATCAACATTTTTAATTATTTTTTTTGATGCAGATTCACCAACATATCTTATACCTACAGCAAATAAAACTTTTTGGAATGGATTTAATTTTGATTGTTCAATACCTACCCTAAGATTATCCGCTGATTTTTCTCCATAACCTTCAATTTTAGAAATTTCATCATAATTAAGATTATATATATCGGCTATATCTCTTAGGAATCCTAAATCATAAAAAAGTCTTATTGTTTCATCTCCCAGTCCTTCAATATTCATTGCCTTTCTTGATACAAAATGTTGAATTCTACCAATGGCTTGAGGTCTACAATCTATGTAATTTGTACAAAAATAATTAGCTTCAGACTCTAGTTTTTCTAGTTTGCTGTTACACTCAGGACAAATTTCTGGAAAGATTATTTCATCATATGAACTACCCCTTCTTTCTTTATCGATTCCCGTAATTTTTGGAATTATCTCTCCACCTTTTTCAACAAATACAAAATCATTAACTCTTAATTTTAATTTAAGCATCTGATCATAACTATGAAGAGAGGCTCTCTTAACAGTTGAACCAGAAATTAAAACTGGCTCAAGATTAGCAACAGGTGTAACAGCTCCAGTCCTACCCACATTAAATGAAATTGATTTTAATCTAGTAGCAAGATTTTCAGCCTTAAACTTATAAGATATTGCCCATCTTGGAAATTTTGAAGTGAATCCTAGTTGGATCTGATAATCAATCTTATTTATCTTAATAACTATTCCATCAATCTCAAATGGTAAATTGTCTCTATTTTTCTCCCAATATTTAATATATTCTTTTACTCCTTGAATACTATTAACTACTCTTTCATAATTCGGCACATTAAATCCCATTTCTCTGGCAAGATTTAAAAGTTCTGAATGATTTTCAATAGCTATGTCATCAGAAACAATAGAATATAGAAAACACTCCAAAGGTCTTCTTGCAACTTCGTTGGAATCGAGCATTTTAATACTTCCAGATGCAGTATTTCGGGGATTCATAAATGCTTGTTCACCATTATTTTCTCTTTTAATATTAAGCTGTTTAAAGGAATCTAAGGGAATAATTATTTCACCTCTAATCTCAAATTTATTTTTTTTAAAAGTTTCAGATAATTTGATAGGTATTGACGATATTGTCTTTAAATTTTTGGTGATATTATCTCCATTAGATCCATCGCCTCTTGTCAACCCTCGCACAAGTTTACCTTCTTCATACAACAAATTAACAGATGCACCATCGTATTTAAGCTCACAACAAAATTCAAAGTCTGCTGTTCCAATATTTTTAACTACGCGATTATACCAAGCCTCAAGTTCCTCGGTGGAATACGTATTATCTAAAGAGTACATAGGGAAAATATGAGATTCTGAATCAAATTTGTCAGATAAACCACCACCAACTCTATTTGTTGGTGAATTTTCATCCTTAAATTGTGGGTAATTATTTTCAAGTCCTACTAGTTCTGCCAAAAGCCTATCATATTCAGTATCAGATATGATATTTTTATCTAAATCGTAATAATAATAATTGTGTTGGTTAATTAGATCTCTTAATTCCTGTATTTTTTGTTTAATATTTTCCATTTAAAATGACAGCTTAGCAAGTCTTTTTTTTCCTCTAAAATCCAGTCTAAAGTTAACATCATTTAGATTAAATTCGGTTAATAAACTATTAAATTCTTTAATAAAATCAGGATTTATTTCAAGGTATATCTGGCCTCCTTCATTTAAGTTTTTATTTGCAAAAACAAGTATTTGTTTATAAAAATGAAGTGGATTATCTTCTGGCGCAAATAGCGCAACATGGGGTTCAAAACTTACATTTTCATCTATCTCATCTTTTTTTGAAAAATCAAGATAAGGAGGGTTTGAGATAATAATATCAAAGAATTCATTGTTAGTAAATTTAGTGTTCAAATCATACTCTATTATTTTTACATTTGAATCAAGGATATCCTTATTTATATTACATACACGGAGAGCTTCTTTTGATATATCTGCTAATGTTACATCAAGACTTATTGTTTTAGAAATTGATATTCCAATACATCCTGATCCAGCTCCCAAATCAATAAGTTTTTTTCTTTCATTTGTATCATTATCGTCAATTACCCACTGGACTAATTCTTCTGTTTCTGGTCTTGGTATTAACACATTTTCATTTACATAAAAGTCATAACCAAAAAAACTTTTCTTATTTATTATGTAATCTAGAGGATAATTTCTATTGATATTTGTAAGACTTGATCTTAAAAGCATTTCATTTTCTGGCTTTATAATAAAATTTGGATCTAGGGCTATTTTTAAAGGATCAATATTGCATAGGTCTTTAAGTAATATCCTAAATATATAATCAGATTCTTTATTTGTTTTTTCTAATTCAGATCTAAAAAAATCTCTAAATTCAATTATATTCATTTTAAATCTTTAAGCATCCATACAGGACAGGCAGTATGACCTGTATTACCGATTGGTTTGTCAATATATTCAAATCCTTTTTTTAAATATAATTTTTGAGCACTAATCATGTTAGGCATTGTTTCAATATAACATTTAGTAAAATTTGATTTTATTGCAAATGTTAAACATTTATCAATCATTTTATCTCCAAGACCTTTACCACGAATAGACTTATGAAAATACATTTTTTGAAGCTCACATATATCACTATTGCTTTCTTTAAGTTCAGATATTCCAGCTCCACCAAGGATTTTATTTTCATGCTCAATTATATAATATATAGATCTTGGATTTTGATAAGCTTCAAACATTTTATCAAGCTCTGGATCTTCATATGCAGAACCTTTTTTTGGTATTTCCATTTCAACAAGAACTTCCTTTAGAATTCTTGAAATACTTTTGTTATCACTCTCATTAATAGATCTTATTAACATAATGACCTTTTTTGACTTAAATTTACAATTCTAATTTTTAAACAAATTATGGACATACACATTAAATACATGAAAAGATGTATTGAATTAGCAACTAGGGGAATTAGAAATACATATCCAAATCCAATGGTTGGATGTATAATCGTTCACAATAATAAGATAATTGGTGAGGGTTTTCACGAGGCTTATGGGTCTAGTCATGCTGAGGTTAATGCGATTAATAGTGTAATTAATCAAGACTTACTAAGTAAGTCAACTTTATATGTAAATCTCGAGCCATGTAATCATTTTGGGAAAACTCCACCTTGCACAAAGCTAATAATTGACAGAGGGATTAAGAATGTTATAATTGGATCCAGAGATCCAAACAGCCTTGTAAAGGGTGGAGGAATAAATACTTTGATTTCAAGTGGATGTAACGTAGAACATGGTATTATGAAAGATAAATGTGATGAGTTAAATAAAAGATTTTTTACATTTCATAATCAAAGGAGACCATATGTAATATTAAAATGGGCAGAATCTAAAGATGGCTTTATAAGTCCACGGAAATCTGATCGAAATGAACAAAAGATATTTTGGATTTCAAATGAACAATCTAAAAAAATGTCACACTCTTTTAGAAGTCAAGAACACTCAATCTTAGTTGGTGTTCAAACTGTGATTGATGATGATCCAGAATTAACCACTAGGTTGGTTGATGGTAAAAATCCTATAAGAATAGTCCTAGATCCAAATAATAGAATTCCAAATAATTCAAAAGTATTATCCCCCGAATCAGAAACAATAATATTTTCAAAAACAAAAAATTTAGAATTAAAAAATAATAATCAGGTTATAAGTCAGTTTGACCTTGATTCAATTCTAGAATCACTATATAAGAAAGGAATTCAATCAGTAATTGTAGAAGGAGGGGCCTACACTATTCAGAAATTCTTAGATAATGATAAATGGGATTGTATAAGAATTTTTAAGTCAAATAAAAATCTTAACGGAGGGCTTGTTGCACCAAATTATGAAGTTGAAAAATCAAAATTCACATCTATCGAAGATGACAAGTTTTATGAAATTTTCAAGAACTAGAATAAATCACTAATTATTTTTGGACATCTTTGAGGCTTCATTGTTTTAGAATTTAAAAATGCTAAAGTTGTGGAACCTTCTGTTGTAAGCTCATTATGTTGGTTAAAAACTTTATACAAAAAAACTATTGTCGCAGTTGGTTTATTTTTACAAATCACTTCTAAGTTGAAAGAATCCCCAAAAAAAAGTGATTTTAAAAACTTTACTTCACATTTTACAACAGGAAGTATGACACCATTTTCTTCAATTTTTTGATAAGGCATTTTTAATTTTTCGAGCCATTCAATTCTAGCAAGTTCAAAAAATTTTAAATAGTTACTGTGATGTACAATACCCATTTGATCAGTTTCACAATATCTAACTTTTATTAAATCCGTTTTATATTTCATTTTTTTTCTATGTGAAGGAATTTAATATTTTTCCTACAATTTTAAGTCATGTGATTTTAAATAAAAAAAAATTAATAATCAATAGGTAAACTTATTTTTTTTTTATTTTTTTTAATTAATATTTGTTAAAACTTAAATCAACCAAAACGTAAATATATTCAATTAACTTATAGCCAAGAAAAAAATGAGTCAAACTCCCTCCTCTGTATGGAATAACTGTCTTGAATTTATTAAAGATAATATTCAACCACAAGCATACAAAACTTGGTTTGAACCAGTAATACCAATAAAACTATCTGAAGATGTTTTAAGTATACAAGTTCCAAGTAAGTTTTTTTATGAATGGCTTGAGGAACATTACGTTAAGATTTTAAGAATTGCTCTTACTAAAGAGTTAGGATCTAATGCAAGACTTGTATATGTCATCAAAATGGAAAATACTTATGGTAACAAGATGCCATTTACTGAGAGTATCCCAAGTTCATCAACTAGTGGAATTAAGCCTCAGTCTATTGAGTCTCCATTTAGCTCTTTTGCAAGTGAGTTAAAAAATCCGTTTGTCATTCCAGGAATTAGGAATTTAGAAATTGAATCTCAATTAAATCCTAATTATACTTTTGAAAACTTTCTAGAGGGAGATTCTAATAGGCTTGCAAGATCAGCTGGAATTGCTGTTTCAAATAAGCCTGGAGGTACATCATTTAATCCATTACTCATATATGGAGGTGTTGGACTTGGTAAAACACATCTTGCTCATGCTATTGGTGTTGATATAAAACAAAAGTACCCAGACAAGACAGTTCTTTATATTTCTGCAGAAAAATTTACTCAACAGTATGTTGACTCTGTTAAAAAGAATACAAGGAATGATTTTATTCATTTCTATCAACTAATTGATATTTTGATTGTTGATGATGTACAGTTTCTCTCAGGTAAATCTGGTACTCAAGATGTTTTCTTCCATATATTTAATCACCTTCATCAAAATGGGAAACAAGTTATTATAACTTCAGATAAGGCACCTATTGACATGCAAGATATAGAACAAAGACTTTTATCTAGATTTAAATGGGGTCTGTCAGCAGAATTACAAAATCCTAATTTTGAGACTAGGGTATCAATACTTAAAAATAAACTTTTTAGAGATGGAGTTGAAATTCAAGATGAAGTAATAGAGTTTGTTGCAAAAAATATAAACTCTAATGTTAGAGAACTTGAGGGCGCTATTATATCATTGATTGCCCAATCTTCTTTTAACAAAGCTGAAATAACTGTTGATTTAGCTAAAGAAGTTATCAATAAGTTTGTTAAGAACAATAGAAGAGAAGTCTCGATTGACTATATACAAAAAGTTGTATCTGATTATTTCCAAATGGATATTCAGACACTTCAATCTAAGACTAGGAGAAGACACATTGTTCAAGCAAGACAAATTGCAATGTATTTTGCTAAAAAGTTTACTAAAGCATCATTGGCAAGTATAGGCTCACAAATTGGTAGAAGAGATCATGCAACAGTCCTCCATGCTTGTAAGACAGTTGATAATCTTAGCTTTACTGATAAGCAATTTAGAAAATACGTAGAGGATCTAAATCAAAAACTTTCAAACTAGTCGCTATCTATATATACCTCTGCTGTTGATCCAACGAATGTAAGCTCTTTTATTCTTATTATGCTGGGACAGGTTACTAGCAAAAAGGTGATACCCCCTGTTACTTGGATCAGCAACCATAAATAGATAATTATTTTTTTCATAATACAAAACTGCATCAATTGCTGAGATGTCAGGCATTGTTATTGGTCCTGGAGGAATACCTTTAATTCTGTATGTATTATAATCTGAGTCCAACTTAAGATCACGATAAAGAACTCTCCTAATAATAGTATCAAAGTTTTTGTAGTAATCTTTTATTGAATAGATTACAGTAGGATCTGCTTGAAGTCTCATATTTTTTTTGATTCTGTTGATGTATAATCCTGCTACTCTCGGACGCTCATCATTTCTTCTACTCTCAAGTTGAACTATAGATGCAAGAGAGATTATATCCAATTTACTTAAACCAAGTTCTTCAGCCTTTTTTGTCCTTTCTTTATTCCAGAATTTTTTATACTCTTCTAACATTCTATCTCTAAAATCCTCAGAGGTAGTATTCCAATAAATATTATATGAATTTGGGATAAAAATTGAAAGGACATTTTTTTCATTTAGATCATTTTTTTTTAGAAATTCTTGGTCTTTAAATGCTGATATTAATGATAAGCTATCTTCATATATTTGATTTGATACTCTTCCAGCTAAATCCTCAATTCTCTCTTGATTATTGAAAGTTACATTTACTGGAGTATTGTTAAATTTTAATGAGTTTACTATATCATTGTTTCCTAAATCTTTATTTATTTTAAATCTTCCTGTTTTTTTATTTTCTATGTATTTGAGTCTTCTTGCAACTTTATAAAAAGTTTTTTCGGATTTGATATATTTTGAAATGGA
>Ga0163109_10001557_pt1 | contig 18078 bp, 15 predicted proteins | sample CRUFie1St13metaG_FD_108704 | JGI IMG/M metagenome (GOLD analysis project Ga0163109, IMG submission 108704) | Marine microbial communities from the Costa Rica Dome - CRUD Field 142mm St13 metaG | ecosystem: Environmental > Aquatic > Marine > Oceanic > Photic zone | place: Costa Rica: the Eastern... | reverse complement strand
TACTACTACAACAATATTGAGTTGCCCTTTACCGAGGACAAGTGGGTAAAGGCAGTGCAATACCTCGCGGGTGATCCGACTGTGCTTCACCATTTGATCACTTTTGTGTCCGAACCCGAGGAGGATTTCTGGGGGACAGAGCGCGTAAGCACCTCAGTCAGCCGTCGATTCGTTGCTGGCTACATCCCCGGTAAGGATAATGTTTATGAGTTCCCTGAGGGGGTGGGCACCTTTATTCCGGCTGGTAACCGTCTGTCAATGCAGTTCCATTATGTCACGAATGGTCAGTCTACAGTGGATCAAACTCAACTTGGGCTGTATTTCAGCGACCACCCCTTGCCACGGGAGCAGCGAGTTCAAGCGATCGGCACACGATTCGTACTTCCTCCCAACACGCCCGAATTTGCTCTGCAAGCCAGCCACTTCCTTGATGAAAATATCGTGATTACCGGCGTTCGTGCACGAATGAATTATCGCGGCAAAAAAATGCGTTTTGAGGTAGAAGCACCGAGCGGCGTCAGCAACCAGTTATTCAGTGTGCCGGCGTTCAACTATGGTTGGCAGCCTCATTACCTGCTCGACGAGCCGGTTACTGCTATTGCAGGCTCGACGCTACGAGTGACGGGTGCTTTGGATAATTCAGAGTCGAACCCTACCAACCCAGATCCGAACCTCGAAATCCCATTTGGATTCAACAGTTGGGAAGAGATGTTTACGGGTTATTTTACTTACTACCAGAGCCTCGACTGATGTCGAGGGACGTACGCTTTGATTGCTCCAGCTTCAATCTTGAGGGTGCCTTCTGTTTAACGGATTTGCCCATGCCTGATTCAATCTGCGTGCCTGAAGTGCAACTTTCAGACAATCCTTTCATCGGGCTCACAGTTTCCGCTTTCAAAGCTGGGTTCAGAGTTTCTGACACCGATGACTAAAAAAACTTTCTATGGATGGACAATAGTCTGGGCAATCCTGGTGCAGCTGACATTCACCAGCGGTCTGAGCTTTTATAACCACGCGATCTACCTCAACGCGCTTGCGGCTCAGCCAAACTTTGATGTGCAGTCGGCCTCAACCGCTGTTTCTATTTTTTTTCTGAGCGGCGGCTTTACCGGTCTCTATGTGGCCAAGCTGGTTCAGGATCATGACCCTCGGGTGAGTATTACGCTAGGCGCCTTAATGGCATCCCTGTCTTTGTGCGCACTTCCTTTTGTCGCCAACCTGGTTCAGCTGTTTGCCGTCTACGTAGTTTTTGGCGCGGGCTTTGCGGCATCAGCACTGATCCCTGCGACAACCCTCGTGACTCGATGGTTTCGCCGCCGGCGCGCGGTGGCGTTGTCAGTGGCCTCGACTGGATTGTCGCTGGGTGGAGTGGTGTTAACTCCATTGAGTGCCTTAATGATCGACACGTTAGGTTTTAGGCTGGCCATGCCGCTGCTGGCCTTGCTGTTTGTCTTGGGCGTTGTTCCAGTTGCGCTGATCTGGTTGCGTCCTGATCCGGAATCGATGGGTTTGTTGCCTGACGGGGATTCGACTATGCAGAGTGATGACGATTCCGAACAGAAACTGGCTGTTGAGAGCGCGAGAGCGTCGGAGCAGGGCCTTACTTTTCAACAGGCCCGCAGGAGACGTTTTTTTTGGGGGACCAGCCTAGCCTACATCTTTGTCATGCTGGCACAAGTCGGAGGAATAGCACACCAGTATGGGCTTGCACGGGAACAGCTCGAAGATGCTCAGACAGCGTTAGTGGTAGCTATTCTGCCTGTGGCGAGCATTTTGGGTCGTTTGATTGGTGGCTGGGTTGCAGAGCGGGGTTCAATTAAGGTGTTTGCGGTTTGTATGATGCTGTTGCAGGCCGGTTCGCTTTCCATGCTAGCAAGTGGGTTCAGTGTCGTGACTCTGTGCGCGGGATTGTTCCTGTTCGGAGCGTCCGTCGGTAACTTGCTCATGCTCCAGCCTCTGATTTTGGCCGAGGCATTTGGTGCGCGGGATTACGCGAGAATTTTCTCAGTAAGCAATCTCATGTCTTCGATGGGGACTGCCATCGGGCCGGCCCTACTTGGCTTTGTTTATGTTGCCAGTGATGACCGCTACATGACGCCTTATCTGGTTGCCTCAGCAGCGGGCTGTATTGGTTTGATGCTGTTCTTATCAGGAGGCCAACTGGCTCAGTCAGAAAGTCCTGCAGCGGAGAAATGAGTGAGACTCTGTCTGCTTAAATGGTGAGGGTTCGTGAGGTCAACTACAGGCCGTAGTTGATCGCCCTACATTGCCGGCGATGGCCTGATGAATGGATCGATGTTCTCAGACTCACTCGCGTGATGTAATTATGATCAAAAGACTTTTTGTGGGATTGATGTTGTTAATCGTTCTCGGGCTGGTAGGTCTGAACAGCATCGGGATCACGCCAGCCTTTATTGCCTACGGCCCGGGCGTTGCCTCCGGGATAGGCGCCAAACTGCTATGCAGCGCGGAATATGTCATTGGCAGCGAACGCGATCAGGCCTTTGATGATTTGGTTCAGTATTCCCCGATCCTCTCTCAAATTTCAGCACGCTACGACGAGGCAGAGGGAGTGGTGACAAGCAGTTTTTTCGGTATGAAAGAAAAAACCGCGAGTTTCATCCCGGGCCTGGGCTGTGCGTTGGATTATGCGAGTTACCCGCAACGATCCCGACTGATCGTTCAACAGGACGAGGCTTCGTCAGCACCCTGGCCGGCCGGAAGTGCAGTCAGCGGTATCGATCAGGAGCTGCAGACTCTCCTTGAGACTTTGCTGGAGCAGGATAATTCCCGTGGATTGAATACACGGGCGCTCCTGCTAGTGCATGAAGGGATGATCAAGGCAGAGGCCTATGGTCAGGGCATGACCAATGAATCAAGATTGCTGGGCTGGTCGATGGCTAAGAGTCTAAATGCCATCATGCTAGGTAATCTGGAGATGAGAGGGTTTTTAAATCTGTTTGATGGCCCCGGATTCTCTCAGTGGTCTGCCGACTCACGCAGCGCGATTACCAATACAGCATTGTTGACGATGACCGATGGCCTGGACTTTTCCGAAGACTACAATCCGGGTGACGATGCGACGGCTATGCTGTTTACCAGCCCATCTTCCTCCGATTACGTTTTGGCACGATCTCTGGCGGCGAACCCCGGCCTCATATTCAACTACAGTTCGGGCACCGCAAACCTGCTCTCGAGACTCTATACGGATACCCTCGGTGGCCCACAAGCCGCGTACGACGACTATCGCCAGCAGATATTCAAACCCATGGGTTTCCAGCGTGCGGTATTCGAGACAGATGCGAGCGGAGTCTTCATTGGCAGTTCTTATTTTTATGCTTCGGCGCGGGACTGGGCTCGTATTGGACAGTTGATGTTGAACGGTGGAGTGATCAATGGTCATCGACTTGTGACTGAGACCTGGGTCGCCCGGGCCACGTCGCCCAATCAGTCGAAGAATGACAAAGCCTATGGTTATCAGTGGTGGCTTAACAGTGGTAACGAGAGCCTGCGATTTCCCGAGCTTCCTGAAGACGCGTATTACGCGCGCGGGAATCGCCAACAAGTGGTCATGGTGTTTCCTTCGCAGCAAGCAGTTATTGTTCGCCTTGGCTGGACTTCAGGCAGATATCCGTTGGCAGACAATTTTTCTCAGATCCTGGAAGCGCTGTGATCTTTAGCCGATGTCACGAAATAGTAACGACTTACAGTTAATGTGGGCCTTGAATGAACACCCTTGAGATTGACCCGCAGTTTACGTCTTATCTGCGAGAACCGCCCAGATTATCCTTCTCTAATCCAGAGGATCCTTGGCTTTGCAGACATCTGGTGTCTTCGCTGGAGGTGCTGTTTGGCCGTAGTCGGATGGAGCAGATCTACGATCGGTTAAAGAATCGGGACTTGTCCGTGCAATCGTTCTTTGCCGCTGCGCTCGAAGAAACACATATCGACGTCCAGTTCGATTCTTCAAAACTTGAATCCATTCCCAAGACTGGACCGCTCATGTTCGTAGCAAATCATCCGTTCGGCGTGGTAGATGGTATTGTCCTGTGCGATCTCGCCCTTAAGGTTCGGGGAGAGATCCGCATCATGATCAATTCACTTCTGTGTCAGGATAAAGACCTTGCACCATATTTCCTGCCCATAGATTTTGAGCCAACCAAAAAAGCCGTTGCGACAAACATCAGATCTAAACAGCTGGCGCTGGAATTCCTCTCGCAAGATATTCCGGTATTAATTTTTCCTTCCGGCATGGTATCCACCGCCGGAGGGTTTGGTTTTGGCCCAGTAGTCGATGCGCCATGGACAACATTTGCGGCCAAAATAATCCGGGAAGCAGAGGCAACGGTCGTTCCCGTATTTTTTCACGGGACCAATAGTCGAAAATTTCATATTGCTTCGTATCTTGCAGAACCATTTCGTATGGCGCTGTTGATCCATGAGGCTCTAGGTAAGTTTGGAGAATCAATCAAAGTTGAAGTAGGGGAGCCAATTATGTGGGAAACTTTGGCTGGACAGGGAGGGCGCACCCAACTAACGGACTACTTGTATCAGCAGGTTCAAAATCTGCCTAATTTCTGATCAGCTTCGATCAGGTCACCTTTGCTCTGACGGAGAAGCGTTCGTTCCTGAATAGGCCTTCTGAAACAATTTGCTTGAGAATGGAAGCGCCTTTGGCCACTTCGTTGAAAGACAGAAACAAAGGCGAAAATCCCAGCCTGAGTAGATTCGGTGCACGAAAATCAACTACGACCCCAGCTTCAATCAGAGCCTTGCTGATCGGATAAGCATCACTGTGGGAAAAGCTCAGCTGAGCTCCCCGCAGTCGTGCTTCTCTAGGAGAAACCAAGGTGAGCGCCTTACAGGTTGAATCCCCTTCGATTCGAGACAGAAAAATTTCGCTCAAGGCCAGCGACTTTTCCCGGAGTTGAGCCGCAGTGGTTCCCTCAAAGCATGATAGGGCGGCATCCAGCGCTGACATGGACAAGATGCCGGGCGTGCCGGCCTGCAGTTGATTGATCCCTTCGTCAGGCACATAGTCTGGTTTGAATTCAAAGGGCTGTCTGTGACCCATCCATCCTTGCAGGGGATGCTCAAGGTTCGCTTGATGCCTTAACGCAACATACAGGAAAGCTGGAGCGCCCGGCCCTCCATTAAGAAATTTGTAGCCGCAGCCAACGGCGTAATCTACCTGACAGTCATCCAGCGCCAGTTCCATCGCGCCCGCACTATGGGACAGATCCCAGATAACCTGCATATCATGATCATGTGCCAACGCAGTCAGCCGCTGCATGTTATGCAAGGCGCCAGTTCGGAAATTCACATGAGTGAGGAGTAAAATATCGGGTGATTGGGCGATAGCGTCTTCCAGACTCTCTGCATCGACCAGCCGGAGCTCCGCGCCGATGCCGTGTTCGCGCAACAGATTTATTAGCCCTTCAGCGATATACAGGTCAGAGGGGAAATTATCTTGCTGACTCAGGATGACAGCGTGTTCGCTTTTTCGGTTTGTCAGTGCGGCCGCCAGCAATTTGAATAAATTTACTGAAACAGAGTCGCAGCACAGTACCTGACCCGGTGCAGCGCCGATCAGTGGTGCAATCTTCTCGCCAACGGTCAATGGCAGATCAATCCATTGGTGTTTATTCCAGCTCGAGATCAGGTCATTGCCCCATTGCGACTCGATCACTTCCCTGACACGGTGTTTTGACGCCGTGCTCAGTGGCCCCAGAGAATTTCCGTTCAGATAAATCATGTCTGCCGGTAATTCAAATTGCCGGCGATGTGCCGCGAGAGGGTCCGCGGTATCGAATTTGATGATGTCTTTTTCAGTCATTGGGCGAGCCGGGTTTTGAGCATGCCCAGAAACAGGTGGTAAGCCGGTGTTCCGGGATGAATCCAGTCAAAATGGCCGGCGCCTGCTATGATTGAAAGAGGCAAAAGGTCTTGCGGGAAATGGTCGAGCGGCACGATCTCGTCATTGTCGCCATGCAGCAGCATGCTGGCCGGGTGCAGCGCCTGCTTTGTCGGATTCGCCTGAGCGTAAAGCTCTGGCCCACCTTCCAGGGAAACTCCCATAAAAGCAGGCCCCGCTGTCTGACAGCTGTTGGTTCCTCTGCTGTAAGACTCTATGTCCACGATTGCTGCCAGCCCGATGACTGCTATTGCTGGGGCCAAGTCTGCACCGGCCATCAGCGCCAGGTGACCGCCTGCGGAGTGGCCTGCAACGGCGACTCGTGACAGATCAATGGAGTAAGAAGAAAGGCGTTCCAGCTGAGACATTGCGAGCTGGATGTCCTCAAGGGTGCCGGGCCACCCACCTCCGGGGTCTCCGGCGCGGCGATATTCAAGTGACCAGACTGCGAATCCTTCCTGGCTTAGGGCGGTCGCGAGCGGGCGTGAATGATTGACGTCAAAACTGTTCAGCCAGCAACCCCCGTGGATGAGTATCACCAGAGGTACGTTTGCGTTCGTGTTAGGCGTCCAGAGTAGGCCGTACTGCAGCGCATTGTCGCCATAGGAAACCATTGCGTCGGGTTCCCGATGCGGCAATGCTAGCACCTGATCAAAAGTGACATTCTCAGCCACTGGTGCAAAATTCTGTGTCAGCCCAGTTCCGCCAGCCAACGCTACGGCGCAGATCAGGCCGAACTGGAACATCCGGTAGCAGGTTTCATAAACCACTGGAGGTAGTCCTGTTTTCAACTGAAGAGTTTGCGCCAGTTTTCGGGTACGCGGGTTACTTTGCCATCGACATCAGTCCAGATGTGTCGGGTGTATCCTGTCACCAGAATATCGCCAGATTCAGGAGCGATGACCTCATAATGGAAGGAAAGTCTGCGGCTCCTGTTTTCGCCAAGAAGGGTGCGGATGCGGACTCGTTCGCCATAGCGGCTACTGCCGACGTAGCGCAGCTGGGCCTCAGTTACGGGGAGTCGATATCCGCTGGCTTCAATCAGAGCATAATCGCTGCCCAGGTCCCGCATGTATTGACTGCGCCCTTCTTCAAAGTAGACCAGGTAGTTGGCATGATGAACCACGCCCATAGCATCAGTCTCTGCGTAGCGCACGGGAAGCTCGGTTTCTCGCATCTCTTTGATCTGGCTGTTACTCATAGGAGATAAGTTGTTCCGCGTCGCCTGCTGGACCGGGCGTTGAGTATACCTGAAACTGGCCCTGAGCTCATTGAATGACCTGTTGGGACTCCCTGCGCCACTGGCGCTAGCTGGGCAGCTATCTTAGCAGTTATGAATAGTGCATAGTGCTCGGGGTGGCAGCAGTTTGCTGTCTTTCTGCCGCAGCATCTTGCATCAAAACAACAGAAAATATAGTGAACTTTCCAGAACCCCCAAAGAGCTACAGCTCAGTCTTTCTAGAGGAAACGGATAAACCCTTGCCCGAGAAAATCGATCCGCGAATGCGCTATGCTTTTTTCAGCACCATTGCTCAAGGGGGTAAATCCCTAATCAAATCCTGCAAGGACCTGCATTTATCCCGTTTTGTTTGCTACAAAACGCTTAAGCCTGAGTTCGCCGCTGATGAGATCGAACAAAAGCGGCTTATCCGTGAGGCAAGAGTGACTTCTATGCTGCAGCACCCGAATACCGTCCCCACCTATGAGTTGGGGCGCGATGGTCGCGGCAATCCTTATTTCACGATGAAGCTTGTTCACGGTTATACCCTTCGTGAAATTCTGAATTTTCGAGAGCGATATGATCTGCATCAACTCGTCGAACTGGTGATTCAGGTCGGGCATGCGCTGCAATATGCTCATACGCATGGTGTGGCTCACCGGGATATTAAGCCTGAAAATATTCTGGCCGGGCCGTATGGCGAGGTTCTGCTGCTGGATTGGGGTTTGGCCAAAGTCTGGCACCCAGACGGCCGCGCCTCGGGTTCTGGCTCCGCACTCGAGGTAGAAAAAGAAGGCGAATCGCCGGCGCAGAGTAATTGCAGCGTAGCACCAGCTATCGAAGGCATCACGCTCACCGGGCACTGTAAAGCTCAGGGGACCGTGCACTATATGTCGCCTGAGCAATTGAAACAGGACCCCTCAATTGATCATCGGACAGATATTTTCAGCCTTGGCGCTGTGCTTTACGAAATCCTATGCGGCGAAAAGCCCGCGTACGGTGAAAAATTGCATGAGGTGGTCGATTCCGTGCTGAACCAGAAGCCAGCAGAAGCCGCTACTGTGGCCAAATACAGAGTGCCGACTCTGCTCAATGATATTGCCGCCAGATGTCTGGATAAAAACCCCGACAGCAGGTTCCAATGTATGGAAGAAGTGATTATGTTACTGCAGCAAGACTGGATATCTTAGATGATTAGAGCGCAGTTGTTTTTCACATACGGCAATTTCTCGCACGGACTGTTGCGTAGGAGCATTAAGGAGTGGACATGAAAGTTGCATTTATCGGACTTGGGGTGATGGGATATCCCATGGCGGGACATGTGTTCCGCGCTGGCTTCGAGATCTGTGTTTTTAACCGGAATGCTGCCCGTGCTGAGCAATGGTGCGCTGAGCACGGGAGTGATATGGCGCCCACGCCCGCGGAGGCTGCGAAGAATGCTGATGTGGTGCTGGTTTGTGTGGGAAATGATGATGACGTTCGTGCCGTGGTGCTGGGTGAGAACGGTGCGCTCGCTGCCATGAAGCCCGGCGCGATTCTGGTGGATCACACAACGGCTTCTGCCGAGCTGGCGCGGGAGCTTGCTCAGGCAGCCCAACAGCAAGGTAAGCAGTTTCTGGATGCGCCGGTTTCCGGTGGGCAGGCAGGTGCGGAGAATGGCGCGCTTACCGTGATGATCGGCGGTGACCAGTCCACTGTTGATCTCGCCAAGCCGGTCATCGACTGCTACTCGAGATTTAGCAAGCTGCTCGGGCCGGCGGGCCATGGCCAGCTGGCAAAGATGGTCAATCAGATCTGTATCGCCGGCGTGGTGCAGGGGTTGGCTGAAGGCTTGAGTTTTGCGATGAAAGCAGGCCTTGAAGGAGAGGCGCTGATAGAGACAATATCCAAGGGCGCTGCGGGTTCTTGGCAGATGGAAAATCGATATCAGACGATGCTGCAGGATCAGTATGAATTTGGTTTTGCGGTCGACTGGATGCGAAAAGATCTGGGGATAGCTCTGGCTGAGGCAGCGAAGAACGGAGCGGAATTACCCATTACTGCCCTTGTGGATAGCTTCTACCAGGAGGTTCAGGCTGCTGGCGGCGGTCGCTGGGATACTTCCAGCTTGCTGACCCGTTACACGCGTGAGTAATAAGCTCCGCGAAGTTCTTCCAACCGCGGTCAAGCCACCCCGTGGTGCGGTGAACGCCGGAAAGTCCTATTGATTATTATTAGGCAAAGCTCTACTTTTACGCTCTCATACGACAACCTCGGAAGGTTAAGCATGATTATCAAAAATCGATCCTTGTCCACGACCCTGACAACGGCGTGCTGTATCGCGCTGCTGCAAGGCGCTCAGGCGCAAACGGGTTACGAGGTTCCCAGGACGGAATGGGGTCAGCCTGATCTGCAGGGGGTGTGGAATTTCAGTTCCAATACACCGATGCAGCGGCCCACCCGCTACGGCACCCAAGAATTTCTGACCGCGGAACAAATCGAGGAAGCGGTTGAGCGTCAGGCCGAAGCGGCTGCTGCTGCTGACGCTGCGGCCGCGCAGCGAGTGGTCGATCCGGAGGCACCACCGGTCACCGGAGATCCAGGTGGCTACAATGACTTCTGGTTTGAAGTTGCAGGTCTTGGCGATACGGTTCGAACTTCGCATATCGTCTACCCTGAAAATGGCCGTGTGCCTCCTGCGGTTGAAGGCGCGCCTAGGGCGTTTGGCGGCCTTGGCCCAGATATTCCGGGCTCTCGTCCGGTGAGGTATGTCGTTGGTGGTATCGCCAAGGACGGTCCGGAAGATAGAGGACTCTCGGAGCGATGCATCGTGGGCTTTAACTCGGGACCACCGTTCGTGCCAAGCTTGTACAACAATAACATGCAGATCGTCCAGAGTCGGGAAACCGCTGTGATATTCACGGAGATGATTCATGACGCCCGGATTGTGCCCCTAGTTGAAGCGCCTGCTCTCGATGAAGACATTCGTCTCTGGTCAGGAGACTCTCGTGGCTGGTGGGAGGAGAACTCTCTGGTCGTGCAAACGCGGAATTTCAATGGTAATCGACAGACGTTCAGCAGCACGGGCACTAACTTCGACATGGTGTTGACCGAGCGGTTTACCCGTACGGCCTATGACACGGTTAACTATGAATTCACAATCGAGGATCCGACCACGTTTACCGACAAGATCACTGCGATTGTCCCGATGACTAAGGTGGCCGGACAGATCTATGAATACGCCTGCCACGAAGGAAATTATGGAATGGTGAATATCCTTCGGGGCGAACGTATGGCCGAACAGCGAGCTGGTGACGACAGCTAGATTGATAAAACTCAAAGCTGGAACAAAAGGGTTAGCAATGAATTATCTTAAGTACAAAATGTTGAGTGCACTGGTATTGAGCGTGTTCGCCGCGAATGTGAGTGCTCAGGTGGATGAGTTCCCGAGGACGCCGTCAGGTAAGCCTGATTTCAGCGGAATCTGGCAGGCAATGACCAAAGCGCACTATGACATCGAGCCCCATGCTGCTGCGTACGGCCCTCATCCCGGCCAGATGGGTGCACACTCTGCCATTCCGGGCAGTCAGGGTATTGTTGAGGGAGGCCGAATTCCCTATACCGAGCCTGGGCGGCGCCAGCGAGATGAAAATCGAATCGATGCGATCGACAAAGATCCGCTGACCAAGTGTTACATGCCGGGCGTGCCTCGTGCCAATTACCTGCCATTTCCTTTCCAGATCGTGCAGTCAACGGACGTGATTCTGATTGCCTATGAATTTGCGGAATCAAACAGGATATTGTACGTGGATCAGCCCGAGATCCAGTCGCAGGTGGATGCTTGGATGGGGCACTCGAATGCCGAGTGGGATGGGGATACGCTGGTGGTTAGAGTGACCGGTCAGATGCCTGATACCTGGTTCGACAGAGCCGGTAATCACCATAGCTGGGAGATGGTCGTTGAAGAGCGCTGGACGCCGATGGGTCCCAATCACGTGCAGTATGAGGCTACCATGACAGACCCGAATACCTTCACGCAGCCCTGGAAGATCAGCTTTCCGCTGTACCGCCACGTTGCAGTTAATTATCAGCTGCTCGAATTTAAGTGTGCTGAGTTCGCTGAAGAATATCTCTACGGCGAATGGCGTAAAGAGGGGACGCCAATCGGTAATCCTCCGCAGTAAAGACATAAAAAACCCGGGCTACGATCCGGGGTTTTTTGCCCGCTGTGGCTAGTATTGGAATATTAAGAGACTCCATACTGAATCGCGATTAGAGGTTGGCTTGCTTGAGTTTCAGAGAAAGCTCGCAATGTCATCCAAGGATTTACGGCCAATTGCAGGAACTGTTGTTCCCTCTGCCGGAAATCCGGTAACGAGGATCATATAGGGTTTTTCCGATGGTGGTCTGCCAACCAGTTCATTCAGGAATTTCATGGGCGCGGGCGTATGGGTTAAGGTAGCTAGCCCGGCAGTGTGCAACGCTGTAATCAGGACGCCGGTCGCAATTCCCACAGATTCACTGACGTAATAGTTTTTCAGTTTGACCTCGTTTTGGTCTCTGCTGAATTTCTCTCCGAAAATGATGATCAGATAGGGCGCGATCTCAAGAAAGGGCTTGTTGGCGTCAGTACCAAAGGGTGCCAGAGCGTCCAGCCAGTCCTTTGGCGCCCTCGAGGTATAAAACTCTCTTTCTTCGGCTTCGGCCCCTATGCGAATCTTCCGTTTAAGGTCCGGAGCGCTGACTACCGAAAAATGCCAGGGTTGTCGATTGGCTCCACTGGGTGCCGTACCCGCGGCGCGCAAACAATTTTCTATGACCCCTCGAGGAACCGGATTATCAGAAAATTCCCGGACAGTTCTGCGCGTTCGCACGCTTTCGTAAAACTCGCGGGCAGACTTTTGCATTTGCTCCGCCGGTTTGGGCTGGAAGACTAGCGGCTCGGTGATGGCGTCTTTGTTTGTCATAGAGTTTCTTTTTATCACTTGGTCATCGGACGCTTTTCCCGGTCCGTCGGACTGTTCGTGCAATTTAAGTTTCAAAAAAGGCACTAGTGTGAAGTGATTTTCAAAATACGAATTAGCCTCACCAATCCTATACCCACGAGAGCCGCTGAGTCACCGCTTTGTTGTCGATTTCTGCCTCAAAAGAAACGAATTCAGCGCCATTAAAAGCTGATTCAACGCGGCAATTCGGGAGTAAAGGATTTGCTCGAGCTCCTGCAATTTGAACTTATGAAGGCTATGGACGCAGGCGAATCATCTCCCTGTGTCTTGGCAACTTAGCACTGCGCTGACCGCTTTGACACTGATGAGTTTGATCGAGCAGAGTCCCTGACTTACACTAGTGCGTCGGGAAATTTCGATACGGCTTTTTTGTAACCTATTGATTAAACTGAGTTAATTATGCGCATGATCTTTATGAATGTGAGGATGGTCCGAAAGTTCTCGGTCGGCTCGCTGGCCTTCCTGTTGGTTTGCAGTTTATCCGTGATTCACCCGTCCTTTGGAGCCGGAGGTCGTACTCCCGTTTATGCCAAAAATGGCATGGTCAGCAGCGCGTCCATGCTGGCATCAGAAGTAGGTGCCAGCACGCTCCAAGCCGGTGGGAACGCCGTGGACGCGGCGATCGCCACGGCGTTCGCATTGGCCGTGACTTGGCCTTCAGCTGGAAACATCGGCGGTGGCGGGTTTCTCGTCTACCATGGTGATGACGGCATGGCGACGACTTTTGATTTCCGAGAGAAAGCGCCGATGGCCGCAACTGAGCGCATGTATATGGGCCTCGACGGCAGCGTGGTGAACAACTCCAATCATTTCGGCCCGCTTGCTATCGGCGTGCCGGGCACGGTATCAGGCCTTTATCTGGCTCATCAGCGCTTGGGATCGATGGCCTGGGCGGACTTGGTGCAGCCTGCCGTAGAGCTCGCCCGCAACGGCATTCCGATCACTTATTCTCTACAGACAGGATTTGAAAGAAGCGCCAGCCGCTTGCGTCAGTATCCGGCTTCTGCCCGAAAATTCTTCAAAGCAGATGGCTCCTTCTACCGCTTGGGTGAGACCTGGGTGCAACCTGATTTGGCGCACACTTTGGAGCTGATCAGGGATCACGGTGCAGACGGCTTTTATCGGGGAGAAAATGCAGAGCGTTTTGCTGATTTTATGGCGGACATCGGCGGGCTGATCACAGAAGAAGATCTTGCAGCCTACGAGGCGAAAGAGCGCGAGCCGATTCGCGGCAATTATAGGGGTTACGAGATAGTCAGCATGCCGCCCCCCAGCTCCGGTGGCGTGGGACTTGTGCAGATGCTGAACATACTGGAGGGCTTCGATCTGGCTGCCATGGGGCACAATTCTGCGGATTACCTGCATGTGTTGACAGAGTCTATGCGCAGGGCCTACTCCGATCGGGCGGAGCATCTTGGTGACCCTGACTTCAACGAGGCTATGCCGCTGGATCGCTTGCTCGACAAAGACTATGCAAGCGAATTGCGTGCCTCTATCGATATGACCCAAAAATCAGAGAGCAACCCTGAGTTGTTTGCTCAGGTTTATGAGTCGGAAGAAACCACGCATTTTTCTGTGGTAGACAAAGATGGCAATATGGTGAGCCTGACTTACACGCTGGAATTTGGCTATGGTTCCGCCATCACCGTTGCGGGTGGAGGATACCTACTGAACAATGAGCTCGGCGATTTTAATGCAGTGCCTGGGGTAACCGATCTGCGTGGTCAGATTGGCACCGCGCCAAACTTGGTTGCTGCCGAAAAGCGGCCTCTCTCAAGCATGACGCCAACCATCGTTGCGCGTGACGGAAATCCGCTCTTTGCCGTGGGCAGTCCGGGAGGCAAGACCATCATCAATACCACCACGCAGGTCATACTCAATGTGATTGATCATGGTTTTAATATTGCCGAGGCTATTGAGGCTGGAAGAATTCACCATCAATGGTTGCCCGATATCACCAGTGTCGAATCCAATGCGCTCTCTGCCGACACCCTTAATAGTTACCGAGATCGTGGCCACCAGATAAGAGAGCGGGATTCCCAGGGGGCTGCTATGGGGGTCTACTACGATCGTAATCAGGACCTCTTCCAAGGGGCGGCTGATTCACGGCGCGGAGATGGCGGAGCAGTGGGCTACTGAGGCCGGCATTCTATGAAAAAAGCTGAGGCATTCAGTAGGTTTTCCGGGGCCGTCGGCCGTGCTTTGATGCTCTGCATGCTCGCTTTGTCTCTGACTGCTGTCGGTCAGGCGCAAACGGACGCCGAGCGGTTCGTTGGTGATTACACGCTGATCAGTTATGTGACCTTCCCAGAAGCTGGACCGGCGGTCGACATGCAATATGTGGGCAGGCTGAGCTATGACAGGGCAGGCAATATGTCAGGTCTTGGGATGCCAACCGGTCTGCCAGAGCGTGAGCGTGAAGCTGGCAGCAGGCTGACCGGAGGTTTTGCCTATTGGGGCAAGGTCACGGTAGATGACGAGAAGAAAATTGTCATTCACCACGTAGAGGGCTCGCCCCTCATGCCCGGTTGGGTTGGCGGAGATAATATCCGCTTTTACGAGTTCGAAGGCGACCTTCTGCGACTTTCGTTAAAAAACGCTGAAGGCCGGACGACGGCCACCCTGACCTGGCGAAGGTTGTAATCGCATTCTGGATGCTTTGCCAGAAATAGGTTCGATAACAAATGTTTTGAGGTCAGCGATTGATATTCCGTGAGAAAGCCTTGATCAATGATTCACTAAATACTCTACAGCGTCGATTACGAGACAATCTTCGAGGCGAAGTCTTGTTTGATGCGTTCAGTCGGGGCAGATACAGCACCGACGCCTCTATCTATCAGTTAACGCCCCTTGGCGTCGTGATTCCGGATGGAGATGAGGATGTAGAAGTAGCGGTGCAGCTCGCCTCTGAATACGGAGTGCCTGTTCTGCCCAGAGGGGGCGGGACTTCACAGAATGGCCAGACAGTTGGCGAGGCGCTCGTTCTTGATACCACTCGTCACCTCAATCGGTTACTGACATTCGATACGAAGGAACGTACCGCGTGTGTCCAGCCGGGCATGGTGCTAGATCATCTCAATCGTTTCCTCAAGCCTCATGGATTGTTCTATCCGGTTGATGTCTCCACGGCGAATCGCGCCACAATAGGCGGTATGACCGGGAACAACAGCTGCGGGGCTCGCTCGATTCGTTATGGCAATATGGCGCACAACGTGCGCAGCGTCGAGGCCCTGCTCGCTAACGGCAGTAAGGTTCATTTCGGGCAATCAATTGGCAGTATGCTGACGCCTGCTATTCCGGACTACTTACTGAAAGGGCTCTTGGATCTGGGCAAGCGCGAGGCCGAGGAAATTACAAATCGATTTCCCGATCTGCTGCGGAGAGTGGGTGGCTTCAATATTGACGCGCTGATTCAGAAGCAGCCTAATTTTGGGCAGCTTCTGGTAGGTTCTGAAGGCACGCTGGGTTTCTTTCAGCGTATTCATCTCGATCTGCAACCCCTGCCTTCGCACAAGGTTCTTGGCATCTGCCACTTCCCTAGTTTTTATTCGGCAATGGATTGCACGCAGCACATTGTGAAACTTAATCCAGCGGCTGTTGAACTGGTTGACCGTACGATGATTGATCTGGCGCGGAACATTCCGCTGTTTGCACCAACGGTCGGGCGGTTTGTAAAAGGAGAGCCGCAGGCGCTCTTGCTGGTTGAATTTGCCGGCGCGGATCTGGGTGAGCAGTTACAGTGTCTGCGTCAACTCGATGAGTTGATGGGAGATCTGGGGTTTCCTGATGCCGTGGTCGAAGCCACTGACACGGAATTTCAAGCCGCAGTCTGGGAAGTACGAAAATCAGGCTTGAATATCATGATGTCGATGAAAAGTGATGGAAAACCCGTCTCCTTTATCGAAGACTGCGCGGTGCGTCTTGAAGATCTTGCCGAATACACCCGCCGACTGACCGAGATTTTTGAGAAGCATGGCACTTCAGGGACGTTTTACGCGCATGCATCCGTAGGCTGTCTGCATGTCAGACCTATCCTCAACATGAAGGAGGAGGACGGCGCTATAAAGATGCGGGCGATTGTTGAAGAGACTCTCGAGATAGTGCGCCAATACAAAGGCTCTCACTCAGGAGAGCATGGAGATGGAATCTCCCGCTCTGAATTTCATCGCCGGATGTTTGGTGATCGAATGGTGACTAATTTCGAGGAAATAAAGCAGTTCTTTGATCCGCGCGGACTCTTCAATCCCGGGAAAATTGTTCATCCCTATAAGATGGACGATCGAAAACTCATGCGTTACCCGCCCGGCTATAAACCCATAGCCGTTGATACTCAGCTAGACTGGTCCGCCTGGCATGGCTTTGATCGTGCGACTGAGATGTGCAATAACAATGGCGCTTGCAGAAAAGTGCACGATGGCTCCATGTGTCCCTCTTATCGGATCAGCGGTGAGGAGCAGCATCTGACACGAGGGCGGGCAAATAGTCTGCGTTTGGCATTGACAGGTCAGCTGGGCGAGGGCGCCTTTACTTCAGAGCAAATGTATGAAGCCATGCATCTTTGCGTTGGCTGTAAGGCATGCAAGCGCGAATGTCCGACCGGAGTCGATATGGCCCGGATGAAAACCGAGTTTTTATATCACTACCGCTCGCGTCACGGCCTGCCACTCAGAGAGAGGTTGTTTGCCTATCTTCCTCGCTACGTGCATAAGATCAAATTTCTGTCGCCTTTTCTAAATTTGCGGGATCGTATTCCCGGGTTACCAACCCTCTCTGAAAAACTGCTGGGTTTATCAGCGCGGCGGAAACTACCTATCTGGCGAACCGACCACTTTCGACATCCGGGAAATCATCCGCAAGCGGCATCAACCACAAAAGAGGTGGTCCTGCTGGTAGATACCTTTAATGGGTGTTTTGAAAAGGAAAATGCAGATGCCGCGGTGTCGGTCTTAACTGCAGCAGGATATCGCGTTCATGTACCCGAAGCACCGGATGGGCCGCGTCCGCTTTGTTGTGGTCGTACGTTTATCAGTAACGGGCTTCTTGATGAGGCGAAAATCGAAGTTCGGCGGACAATTGCGTCGCTCTGGCCCTTTGTAGAGCGGGGCATTCCTGTTATCGGACTGGAGCCTTCCTGCCTGCTTACGCTGCGAGACGAATATCAGGCACTGCTGCCGGGTGAGCAGTCTGATGGGCTGGCGAAAAACACATGGCTGCTTGAGGAATTCCTGCTCATGGAAATGCAGGAAGAAAGACTGGATCTGAAGCTGAGGCCTCTGGCCCATTCAAAGGTGATGGTTCACGGGCACTGTCATCAGAAGGCGTTCAGTGCGCTTACACCGGTTAAGCAAATCCTGGCGCTGGTTCCGGGGCTGGAAGTGGAAATGATCGATTCGTCTTGTTGCGGTATGGCCGGATCTTTTGGCTTTGAGGCGGAACATTATGACGCCAGCATGGCGATGGCTGAATTAAGTTTGTTGCCGTCTCTTGAGAAAGTAGATGCAGCCACGCTGGTGGTAGCCGATGGCACTAGCTGCCGGAGCCAAATTTTGCATGGAGCAGGTCACCGGGCTCTGCATGTTGCCAGAGTCCTGCAGATGGCGCTGGACATCTGAGCGCACTTCTGCCCCCGTCAGATAAGTCCGACTCCCCACATCACACACACCGTGACAAAGGAGACGATACCTCCAACTAGGGTTGCACCGCCATAGCTGAACACGGCGTTAGCTACGCTGAGCTTCGAAAGAGACGTACATACCCAAAAATAACTGCTGTTCACATATTTGATGATGACGGAACCACTCGCTCCTGCCAGCATGGCCGCTTCCGGTGAGAGAGCGAGATTGCCGAGCATGGGAGAGACCAGCGATGCAGCGGTGATAACCCCTACGGTTGTAGAGCCGGTAATCATATTGCCAATAATGCCTATGACGAAAGGCAACAAAATTGCTGGCAGACCATAG
>Ga0163109_10001556_pt1 | contig 18085 bp, 14 predicted proteins | sample CRUFie1St13metaG_FD_108704 | JGI IMG/M metagenome (GOLD analysis project Ga0163109, IMG submission 108704) | Marine microbial communities from the Costa Rica Dome - CRUD Field 142mm St13 metaG | ecosystem: Environmental > Aquatic > Marine > Oceanic > Photic zone | place: Costa Rica: the Eastern... | reverse complement strand
GGGCTTCGGAGACGGAGCCATAGGTTCCGTCTGCGGCAAGAACCACAACAGTGATCAGTGAAACACTGCCCAGTATAAAGGCATAGAATTTAAACTCGGGATCCTTCAGATAATGCTTCAGTTGCCTTTTTTGCAGCGCAAAAAAATGGAGGGCAAAGTTGATACCAGCAACTATCATAAACAACACGGCAATGAACTCAATAAGCGGGCTGTTAAAGTAGGCAATGCTGGCATCGTGGGTGGAAAACCCGCCGATGGCTACGGTACTGAAGCTGTGAGTAATCGCGTCGAAAAGACTCATTCCCGCTGCCCAGTACGCAAGCATGCAGGTAATTGTTAGTGACAGGTAGAGCAGCCACAGCGACTTGGCCGTTTCAGCCAGTCGCGGCACAAGTTTGTTGTCTTTAACAGGGCCGGGGCTCTCTGCCCGGTAGAGCTGCATGCCACCGATCCCTAACATGGGCAGCAGCGCAACCGCTAAGACAATGATTCCCATGCCCCCAAGCCATTGCAGCAGCTGTCGGTAAAACAGAATCGATTCTGGCAGTTCATCCAGACCAGAAATAACAGTCGCGCCTGTCGTGGTTAGCCCAGATATGGACTCGAACACCGCGTCGGTAATGCTCAGTTCGACGCTTGGAGAAAAAATAAACGGCAGACAGCCTGCTGTTCCCAGCACAGCCCAGAATAGAGTGACCACGAGAAAGCCATCCCGATTACTGAGCTCTTTTTGCTTGGCAGCGGTTGCTAACCAAAGCATCAGTCCAGTGATAAATAGAATTAGTAAGGCGGTCAGAAAAGCACCGCTCGCGCCATCATCGTACAGCAGGGAAATTAGGAGCGGTGGCACATTGCCAAGCAGGCTGAAGATCATCAGCAGGATGCCAAGAATCTTAACTATGATGGCGGCATGCATTGGATAGTATCTGGATTGGACGGTGTATAGGTTAGAAGAAGCTGAAGCCGACCTGGAACAATCGTTCCACTTCGGGAATTTTTCTGCGGTCAACCAAGAAAAGAATTACATGATCGTCTGATTCAATGACGGTGTCATCATGGGCAATCAGCACTTCATCGTTTCGAACAATGGCACCAATAGTGGTGCCTTCCGGTAGCTTAATGTCTCCAATCTGCTGGCCTATGACTTTCGAGTTGGTCCGGTCTCCGTGCGCGACGGCTTCCATCGCCTCTGCCGCGCCGCGCCGCAGTGAGTGCACTGCGACCACATCGCCGCGCCTGACATGGGCTAGCAGGCTACCAATAGTCGCGAGCTGTGGTGAGACAGCGATGTCAATTTCACCGCCTTGTACCAGATCAACATACGCAGGGTTATTGATGATCGTCATCACTTTCTTGACACCCAGCCGCTTTGCCAGCAAAGAGCTCATAATGTTGGCTTCGTCGTCATTGGTCAGGGCCAGAAACACATCGGTATCTTCAATATTCTCTTCGGTCAACAGGTCTTTGTCAGACCCCTCGCCGTTCAACACGATGCTTTCATGTAGCTTTTCTGAAAGATGCGCGCAGCGATCTGCATTTCGTTCTATGACCTTAACCTGATAGCGCTGCTCTAGGGTGCTGGCGAGGCGATGCCCTATTTTGCCACCGCCGGCGATCATGATGCGTTTGTACGAGCGGTCCAGTCGGCGCAATTCGCTCATGCAGGCACGAATATTTTCCTGCGCAGCAACGAAAAACACTTCGTCATCCGCTTCTATTACGGTGGAGCCTTCCGGCGTGATTGGACGGTCTTTCCTGAAGATCGCGGCCACCCGCGCATCAATGGCGGGCATGTGCTGCCGAATCATCCGGATTTCCTGTCCGACCAGCGGGCCGCCGTAAAAGGCCTTTACGGCAACCAGTTGAACCCGGCCATCGGCAAAGTCCAGAACCTGCAGTGAGCCGGGCAGATCAATCAGGCGGCTTATATAGCCCGATACAATTTCTTCCGGACTGATGATTTCGTCAGCCGCCATGCCGTCGGTGCAGAACAGCTTGTTATTCTCGGTATAGGAAGAGGATCTTATGCGGCAAATCCGGCGGTGAACCTTGAAGACGGTGTGGGCGACCCGGCAAGCCACCATATTGATTTCATCGCTGTCGGTGACGGCAATCAGCATCTCCGCGTCATCTGCGCCGGCATTCAGCAAAGTAGCCGGATGGGAGGGAGGGCCGGCAACCACCCGGGCGTCAATGTGGTCGTTGAGCTCCTGCAAACGCTCGCTGTTTTCGTCCACGATGGTGATGTCATTTTTTTCATTAGACAAGGTTTCAGCTAGAGCGCTGCCCACCTGATTGGCACCAACAATGACTATTTTCATGAATCGCGTGTTTTTGAGGCTGTGTTACCGGCCCTGGTTAGGCCTGGATACCTGACCTCGATTTGTTTGTCCGAGGCTCAGAGTTTTCTCATCAAGGAAAAGAAGAATCCGTCCGTGCCTCCGTCTGCACGGGGAAGAAGCTGCCTTCCTAAATCACATTCTACTCCCCAATCGGCCGCGATGCCTTCATATTTAGCATCCGCATGCTCGCCTAAAAACTGGTGAATCTGCGCCTGATTCTCCTGCGGCAGCACCGAGCAGGTGGTGTAAAGTAGCAGGCCCTCCGGCTTCAAGCAGGCCCAGAGGGCGCGAAGTAACCGTCGCTGCTCAACAATCAGCTTCTCCACCTGTGCAGAAGTCAGCAGCAGCTTGATATCCGGATGCCGCCTGATCACGCCACTGGCACTGCAGGGTGCATCGAGCAGGATGCGATCGAACATTTCACCGGTCCACCAGGTGTCTGGATCGGCGCCGTCTGCGCAGAGCACGCTGGCCCTGAGCTGCAGCCTTTTCAGATTGTCTTCCATTTTTGTCAGCCTTGCCGGAGACCGATCCAGAGCAAAACATGACGTAAGTGAGTCTTCACTTTCCAGAATATGACAGGTTTTGCCCCCTGGGGCCGCGCAGGCGTCCAGAACCCTCAGGCCGGGTGTCAGCTGAAGCAGTTCGGGTACCAGCTGTGAGGCCTCGTCCTGCACGCTCGCCTCGCCATCGAAAAATCCGGGAATGCCGCTGACCGGCACCGCCTGGTCAAGATAAATCGCTGAAGGGGCAAGCTGTCCCGGCCGTGTCTGCAAGCCAGCCCGACCGAGTTTGTCCATATACTGCTGCCGGCTTTGTCTGGACAGGTTCACTCGGAGAGTGAGAGGCGGTCGGCGGTTGTTGGCAGTAAGGATTTCATGAATCTGCTCTGGCCAGCTGCCGGTCAGAGCTGAAACCAGCCAGTCAGGATGGGACTCACGCTGAGGAAGGTCTGAAAGTTGTAGGTTCCGCAGCAGCTCCGCCTCCCGGCGCCGGTAATTACGCAGCACTGCGTTACTCAAGCCTCTCGCCCAGCGCTTGTTCAGCTCGCCGGTTGCATTGACTGTTTCATTGATCGCAGCGTGATCAGGAATACGCATGAATTTGAGCTGGTAAAGACCGAGTATGAGCAGGCTGCGTAAGTCTTGGTCCTTCCTTTTGAAGGGCTTGCTAAGAAGCTGCTGTAACAGGAATTCCAGCTGGTGAAACCACCGACAGCATCCAAAGCACATTTCCTGCAGCAGTTGGTAGTCGCTGCGCTCACGGTGCGGATCCAGGGCAGCGCTGAGAGAGCCCTTGCCGGCGATTATTTCTGCCAGAATCAGCGCCGCTGTTGCTCGGGTGCGGTAACTCATGCTCAGTCGCTGTGGCTGAGTATCGCGCCAGCCTGAAGCAGGTTTGTTCCTGAATTGAGCAGATCTGTGATGGTCCAGGGCTTTTTGCCGGGAAGGGCAATTCTGGTAACTAGCAGACAGGCCTCACCGCAGGCAATGAGTATCCCTTGTTTGCTGATTTCTAGAATAGTGCCAGGTGTCTTTTGAGGCTCGGTTTGTTCTACCGAGGCCTCGAGCAGCTGCAGTCGTGCCCCGTTAATGAAAGTGAAAGCCGGCGCTCTGCCAAGTCCCGCCCGAATGATGCGATGGAGCTTTTCGGCAGGCTCCTGCCACTGCAACAGGGACTCTGATTTTTCAAGTTTGTCCGCATAGGTGCTGAGACTCTCGTTCTGCCGCTGGGCCTGACTGCTTAGTTCAGGGAAATGGGACAAGGTGTGCAGGAGGGCCAGCTTGCCCGCATCACAGATTTTGTCGGTTAAGCTAATACGGTCATCGTCTGAATCGATTTGTACTTTTTGCTTGTACAGCATGACACCCGTATCGAGCCCCGCATCCATCTTCATGATAGTGACTCCCGAGACGGAATCCCCCGCAAGCAGGGCGCGTTCAATAGGCGCCGCTCCCCGCCAGCGTGGCAGCAGGGAAGCGTGCACATTAATACATCCCATTTTGGGTATATCGAGAACGGCCTGTGGCAGGATCAGTCCGTAGGCCACTACCACCAGCAGGTCGGGGGCTATTGCGGCCAGTTCCTGTTGCGCCTCGATGGTTTTCAAACTGACGGGCTGTTTGATCTCGAGACCAGCTGTCATGGCTATTGCTTTGACCGGGCTGGGCTTTAGTTTCTTGCCTCTGCCGGATGGACGGTCGGGTTGCGTGTAGACGGCGTCAATGGTGTGGCCGGCAGCGATCAGCGCTGACAGATGCGCTGCCGAGAAGTCGGGCGTTCCCGCAAAGCAAAGTCTCAGTTCGGACATCAGCTCAGGCAGACTTCCTGTGTTCTTTTTCCAGCTTCTTGCGAATGCGCTGGCGCTTTAGAGAGCTGAGGTAGTCAACGAACAACTTACCCTCGAGGTGGTCAATCTCATGCTGGATACACACGGCCAGGATGCCGTCAGCTTCCATTTCAAATGCCTGGCCGGCCCGGTCCTGCGCACGCACTTTGATTCGCTGAGGTCTCGAGACAGTTTCATAAAACCCCGGTACTGACAGACAGCCCTCGTCATATTCGGAAAGCTCATCCTCAATCACCTCAAATTCTGGATTGATGAAGGTCAGCGGACTATCTTTATTTTCTGAGACATCGACGACCAGTAATCGTTTGTGGACATCGATTTGCGTAGCCGCGAGTCCAATCCCTTGCGCGTCATACATGGTCTCAAACATGTCATCGATCAATACTTTTAGCTTCTCATCGAAAACAGTAACGGGGCCGGCTATTTTTCGAAGTCTGGGATCGGGAAACTCCAATATGGGTAGTAGCGACATAATTTGTGTATTGGCTATGCCTATTGGTATTAACAGGATTAAGTGTAAAGGAGGTGATCAATGACCGCCACTTAACTTGATTATAGCGTGATGCTTAAAATATTGCCCACAGACCCAGAACATATAAGGGATTTGCTAAGACATTAGAGTACCGTATTTGCAAGGCTTTAGAGCTCCCGCAAAGACTAGTGTGCGAGTTTGCCCTACTTTTCAGGAATAGTTTTCGCCAGTGGAAAGTCAGGGGTTATGAGTAGTCAGTGTCAGCGATATTGGTTCTGGTGGACAAACCAGACATAATATAGATGTGTGCTCAAGCATGTTCGGAAAAAAAGTGAAGCGCGAAGACATTGTCTCCGTTAAGGAGTTTTTGCAAAAGCTGCAATCAGATATTTGTACCGGCCTTGAGGGTTTGGATGGCTCAGCAGTATTCCGGACCGACCAATGGGACCGGGAGAGCGGCGGTTCGGGAATCACTCGCATCTTAAGCGATGGAGATGTTTTTGAAAAAGCGGGTGTGAATTTCTCACACGTATTCGGTAGATCGATGCCGGCCTCCGCGACCGCTGATCGTCCAGAACTGGCTGGACGAGCCTTTCAGGCGATGGGCGTCTCTTTGGTGGTCCATCCTAGGAACCCCCATGTGCCCACGTCACATGCCAACTTCAGACTGTTTGTTGCTGAGAAGGAGGGAAGCGATTCTGTTTGGTGGTTTGGCGGAGGATATGATTTGACCCCCTACTACGGCTATGAGGAAGACTGCAGACACTGGCACCGGACAGCCAAGCAAGCCTGTGAAGCTTTTGGTGAGGGGTATTATGAAAAATTTAGAGATTGGTGTGACGAGTACTTTTATCTGAAACACAGGAATGAGCCCAGAGGTGTCGGAGGTCTTTTTTTTGATGACTTCAACCAGTTGCCCTTTGAGGAATCGTTCGCTTTTGTTCAGGCCATGGCGCACAGCTACATGAAGGCCTATGCCCCGATCGTTGAAAAACGTAAAGACAGCTCCTACGGCACGCGCGAGAAATCATTTCAGGAATATCGTCGTGGGCGCTATGCGGAATTCAATCTGGTTTATGATCGGGGAACCGTGTTTGGTCTGCAGTCAGGGGTCGGAAGAATTGAATCGATCCTTATGTCTCTGCCACCGGTCGTGCAGTGGGTGTATGATTGGCAGCCGAAGCCCGGGTCTGCCGAAGAAAAGCTTTACACCGATTTTCTCATCCAGCGCGAGTGGGTCTGATGCTATCGCTTATCTACGGGCGGACCATATCGTGAATAAGTATGCTGTGATGGGGGACCCTATCTCACACAGTAAATCACCTCAGATTCACTCGCTGTTTGCCCAGCAAACCGGCGAGGACATGCGCTACGATAAAATGCAAATAGCCTCTGCTGACTTTCCTGCCGAGGTTGCGGGTTTTTTCGAGCGCGGTGGCGGCGGGCTGAATGTGACTGTTCCTCACAAAGAGGCAGCCTTTGCTCTGGCCGATCATCCGAGCCCTCGTGCCAGTCTGGCCAGAGCCGCCAATACGTTGGGCCGCGGTCCGGAAGGCGGTGTCTGGGCAGACAACACTGATGGGGTCGGTCTGGTGCGAGATCTCACCCACAATCATCAGCTGTCCCTGAGCGGTAAGCATATTCTGATGCTAGGCGCCGGCGGCGCGGCGAGAGGGGTGTTGGCTGAACTGATTCACTGCGCACCCGGCAGTATCACCATCATGAATCGGACCCGTTCGCGTGCTGAGGAGCTGAGGACCGACCTGGTCGCGCAGGGTGTGACGCACGTCAGAGCAATGAATGAACCGGGTGGACCGCGTTATGATCTAGTAATTAATGGGACCAGTACAAGCCTGCAAAACGAGAGCCTGCAGCTGGACGCCGGTCTCTTTGCTGCAAATTTCGTCGCCTACGACATGATGTATGGGTCTGAGAAAACTTTCTTCATGAGCTGGGCAACAGCAGCCGGTGCAAGCGCGGCCGTGGACGGGCTTGGGATGCTGGTGGAGCAGGCAGCGGAGTCTTTCGCGCTGTGGCGAGGCAAGCGGCCCGAGACAAAGCGTGTCATTGATCAGATTCGTGAATCACTAAAGCCCTTCAACGGATAGATGCGTTGATCTGGTGTTGTTTGGGACTGCCAACGTGCCAAGAACCCTCGAGGGAAACTTTGAGGAAGCAATGGGAAAGTTTTGGAAAAACGGTCAAAGACGCCTTTAGAGTGAAGAGGTTTCCTCTGGATAAAAAAAGGGGCTATCAGTAAATAACCCCTTTTTTGGTTTTTGAACCGGAAGCGCTGACTAGTGTGCGGCTTCTTCCGCATGTTCATCATGGTGGATATCGCTTGGCCCCAGGGCGACTGCGTTTCGATCGTGTCCGCGATAGTTAAAGCGAGTCTCTTCGGTATAGGCACCTTCAAAGGTCATCAGTCCGATGAATAAAAGAAGTACTACCGGTGGGCCAAGTATCGTGAGTACTAGCGCCAGCCTTTCCCACACTACATGCATAAAAATGGCAATGATAAACCCAGCTTTCAGCAGCATGAAAAATATCACTAGTCCCCAGCGCATCGCCCCTTGAACTTCAAAGTAGTCGACTGCGTATGAGAATCCGCTGAGCACGAAGAGTAGAACCCAGATCTTGTAGTAAATGCCCAGAGGGTGTTGTTGTCCTTCAGCCGAAGCCATTATTGTCCTCTCTTACAGTAAGTAGAAAAATGCAAAGATGAATACCCAAACGAGATCAACGAAGTGCCAGTATAGACCGGCAATTTCAACGATTTCGTATCCCTTGTTGTCGTAATACCCTCGTTTTACCCGAAGCGCCACCCAGAGCAGGTAGATTACGCCCCCGGTAACGTGCAAACCATGGAAGCCGGTTACCATGAAAAAGACCGAGCCGAACTGAGGCGCTCCGAATGGATTACCCCAAGGCCGAACCCCTTCAGCGATCAGTTTTGACCATTCGAATGCCTGCATGCCAACGAATGTCGCGCCGAAGGCTGCAGTTATGCAGATCAACAAGAACGTCTTTGCCTTGTCTTTCTGATAACCGAAATTGACAGCGAGAGCCATGGTGCCGGAACTTGTGATCAGTACGAAGGTCATGATCGCGATAAGAATCAGCGGGATCGGATCTCCACCAAAAGACAGTGCGAAAATCTCGCTCTGTGGTGGCCACGGGTCAGTTGTAGTGACCCGCACATTCAGATATCCAATAAGAAAGCAGGAAAAGATAAAAGTGTCAGACACCAGGAATATCCACATCATGGCCTTTCCCCAGGGCACATGATATGCCTGCCGGTCGGCGCTCCAGTCATCGACCATTCCTGTCATGCCTTCCTGGCTAACAGCTTGTGTATTTGCTTCACTCATCCCAATTTCCCATAAGTGCGATTTGGATTGTTTATTTTAGTTATTAGGTGTTCGCTAATATGGCGAACAGCACGATCCAGACAAGCAGCAGAAAGTGCCAGTAAATAGTGCACAGCTGAATGCTCAGCCTCACTTCTCCGGGTTCTCCGCCTGAGGTCAAGCGTATCGCGCACTTGCTCCAAACCCATAGCCCGCCGATCAAATGCAAGGCATGAAGGCCCGTTAACAGGTAGTAGAAAGCAATGGCCGGGTTGGAGCTCAGATAGAACCCGCCTGCCTGCAAATGATTCCAGGTGACCATTTGGGCCACGATGAACAGGATTGCCAGAACACCGGCACCAAAAAATGAGGTATACAGGTTTCGGGTGTGATCGCGCACTACAATGTTTCTTGACCACTGAAACAGAACGCTGCTGGCCACCAGCAAGCCCGTGTTAAACCACAGCTGCGCTGGCTCTGAAAGCGGCTCCCAGTCGGGTAACTCCATGCGCAGGTAATAGCTCACCATGAATAGAGAAAAAACAACTGTCGCGATTACAAGAAAAAACACCAGCGCTACACGCTCGGACTCGGCGGCAAAGGTGCCTTCCGGAGCCATGCCACCGATCACACCCTTACGCTCCCACGGCTTTTCCGTAACTGTCTTTATGAGACCCATGTCGTTTCCCCGCTACTCGCCATTGTTTTCAGGTGACTTCGCGTCTCGCGCGGCAGCCACTTCGCTTTCTGGCACGTTTTGAGGAATAAAGTCTTCCGCGGCTCCGGGGACGCTGTAGTCATAGGCCCATCGGTACACAGTTGGAAGGTTCTCACCCCAGTTACCATGCACAGGCGGTGTGTCAGGCGTTTGCCATTCCAGAGAGGCAGCGCCCCATGGGTTGGGGTCCGCTTTTTTGCCCCACTTCAGGCTTCCGATAATGTTGATGAAAAATAGTATCTGAGAAGCCCCTACAATCAGTGCCGCGATAGTGATTGAGGAATTCAGATCTTGTGCAGACAGTGGGATGAAGTCCGTATTGCCTAGCGCATAATATCTTCTGGGCACTCCCAAAAATCCGAGGTAGTGCATTGGAAGATAGATTGCATAAGCGCCAAGGAAGGTAAACCAGAAATGAACCTTCGCCATGGTCTCGTTGTACATGCGACCACTGAGCTTCGGGTACCAGTGATAGATCGCCGCAAAGAGGACAAGAATAGGGGACACACCCATGACCAAATGGAAATGTGCAACTACGAAATACGTATCCGACAGCGGCAGGTCAATGACTACGTTACCGAGAAACAAGCCGGTCAGACCTCCATGAATGAATGTGAAGATAAATCCTATGGCAAAGTACATCGGCGCATTCAGGCGAATGTCGCCTTCCCAGAGAGTGAGCAGCCAGTTGTAAACTTTCAGAGCAGTTGGGACCGCAATGATCAGAGTCGTAGTTGCAAAGAAAAAGCCGAAGTAAGGGTTCATGCCGCTCACATACATGTGGTGTGCCCACACTATGAAGCTCAGGCCACCGATTGCAATGATTGCCCACACCATCATCCGGTACCCAAAAATATTCTTGCGTGCGTGCACGCTAAGAACGTCCGAAACCAGACCGAAAGCGGGCAGCGCAACGATATAAACCTCTGGATGCCCAAAGAACCAAAACAGATGCTGGAAAAGGATCGGGCTGCCGCCCTCGTAGTCAAGGGGAGTGCCTGATTCAAGAACCGCTGGCATGAAGAAGCTAGTGCCAAGAACCGTATCGAACATCATCATGATGCATGCTACGAGTAATGCCGGGAACGCAAATAGACCGAGGACTGTAGCAACGAAGATTCCCCAGATGGTTAGCGGCATTCTCATTAAGGTCATGCCCCTGCAGCGGTATTGCAATATTGTGACTACGTAGTTCAGGCCGCCCATGGTGAATGCCACGACGAACACCGCAAGAGAAACCAACATCAGGATTATTCCGGCATCGTGCCCTGGTGTCCCGGCCATCGTTGTCTGTGGCGGATATAGCGTCCAACCTGCGCCGGTCGGCCCACCGCCCACGAAAAAGCTCGCCATCAAAATGATCACAGATATCAAAAAAGTCCAAACTGACATCATGTTGAGGAAGGGGAAAACCATGTCCCGTGCCCCCAACATCAATGGCACCATGTAATTACCGAACCCCCCCAGAAACAGTGCGGTGAGAAAATACACCACCATGATCATGCCGTGCATGGTAACCGCCTGGTAATAAAAATTCGGGTCCACAAAGTTAACGGACTCAGGGAAGCCCAGCTGCATTCGAAACAGCAAGGAAAGCACCAGCCCGACTATGCCCGTCAGAACTGCGAGACCGCCATACTGAATGGCAATGACCTTATGGTCTTGGCTCCAAACGTATTTCTCGACCCAGCTGTGGGGATGATGCATCTCCATATCTTGGTCTTGGTCGGCTAATGGTACGTAGGCCATTGTTTACTCCTAATCTATAAATTGATGCCCTAGGGCAATAAATCTGAAAACTTTGTTATAACCGTCTTGTTGGCTAGCGCAGTGTATTAATATACGCGGCCACATCGTTTATCTCTTCCAAATCTCCCATCGCTGTCGCCATTTGAACCATCTGCTCTCCATAGGCGTCATCTGGGTGGTTGCCACGGATTCCAGCTCTGAAGTTGCTGATCTGGGTGACAAAATACCAATCGCTCATGCCGGCAAGCTTTGGTGCATCTGTGTACCAGGTGCCAGCCCCGTTGTCCAAGTGGCATGCGGCGCAGTTGCGGTCGTAAATGTCATGACCGTTTGTGATGTCACCTGCGATGGTGGTTTGTGCGGGCGTGTCTGGGAAAGTTGCGATGTAAGCAGCAATGTTTCGTACCGCCTCGTCTGTGGTCAGCATGCTCGCGAATGCGGTCATTTGTGCCCCGTTGGTGTCGCCTTCTCCGCCCCGTGCGCCCCGCTTGAAGTGGTTGAGCTGGCGTTCGATATACCAGGCCTGCTGGCCGGCGATCTTTGGCGCGTTTAGCATCGGATTGCCTTCGCCACTCTGGCCGTGGCACGCCGCACACGCTGCATACTGAGCCTGACCGGAGGCCACATCAGGGGCAGTCAGTGCTTGCGATTCTGCAAAGGTAGGTTGAGCAGCGATCCATGCGTCGTAGTCCGCTTGGGGTTCAACTGTGACAGAGCCGCGCATTACGAAGTGGCCAATTCCGCACAGTTCTTGACACATGATGTCGTAAGTTCCTTCTTGAACCGGATCAAACCAAAGGTAGGATACCAGTCCTGGGACCATGTCCATCTTCACCCGGAACTGGGGGACGGTGTAGTTGTGCAGCACGTCATTGGAGCGCAGCAACGCTTTGACGGGCTGATTGACTGCCAGATGCATGTTTGGGTCATTAACGACGACGTCATCCATACCGTTGGGGTCTTCCGGGTTGATGCCGAAGGGGTTGGTTTCGCTCACGAAACCGGTATCCGCGGTTCCTAGGATGCCGTCAGAGCCGGGGTAGCGAAACTGCCACTGCCACTGCTGGCCGAGCACCTCATACTCCATCACGTTTTCAGGGGGAGTCACAAAATTGGCCCAGACGAAAAGGCCTGGGGCAAGCATTGCCACGACTCCGACCGTGGTGAAAATGGATAGTTTGGCTTCTAAGCCGGCATTTTCAGGTTCGTAGACCGCCTTGTGTCCTTCTTTCTGCCTGAACTTCAAGATGCAGTAGGCCAAGAACACATTACATGCGACGAATACGAAGCCGGTGACCCAGAAAGTGACGTTGATGGTGAAGTCGATGGACCCCCAATCAGTGGCGATGTCAGTAAACCACCATGGACTGGCGAAGTGAAAGATGATTGATCCGACGACCAGAAGAAAAATAACGACCGCTAAAGCCATAAAACCGAATTCCTTCTACAAATGATGTGATCTCCGCCTTCGCGTCACACCGCTGATTCGAGGATCAGCGGGGCGCTCTGCCCGGCAGGAATTGCTTAAATTTCTGTGTCATTTGAATGACTCGAGCGAGCGCTACAGAGCAAGCTGTTGGCAAACCCAAATCGAGCGTCTATTCTGAATGACCGTCCTAATTATTGTTATTTACCTGGGTGGGGTATATCCGTAGCCAGACTCCGTCTCATGCGGGCGTAAAACCCCCGATAAATCCTAGCTTTATGGCACACCTCAAGTGGGAGCAATGCTATAGAAAAATGCCTTTTCTAGCAAGGTTTTAGTGCCCTTAAACCCTAGAAAACAAGGCTTCAGACGAGCGTTTTTGACAGGAAGCTGTCAGCTTCAAATCGGTTTTGAGAATAGCACTAACAATCAATCGAAAAATCTGTAAAATTCACGCCCTGACCTTGCCGGCGTCCGGTTCTTACGTCCCAAAATATGGACGTGTGAAGGCGCCGCGACCGGGGCAGTCTGAGACCCGGCATGGTCAGTTGCCGAATTCGATTATCTTTTGCCGAGCCAAGTAGTACGCAATGACCGACGTTACCACGCAATCAACCGCCAGCTGGCGAGACTATTATGAAATGTGCAAGCCCCGCGTGGTGATGCTCATGATTCTGACGTCTCTGGTTGGCATGTTGCTGGCGGCGCCCGGCTTGGTTCCGATTGATATCCTAATTCTCGGCAATCTGGGGATCGCGCTGGTCGCCGGATCGGGCGCAGTGGTCAATCACCTGATCGACCGAAAGATCGATGTGGTGATGAAGCGCACTCATAACCGACCAATCCCTCAGGGCCGGGTCGACCCTTTTCAGGCCGGCATTTTTGCTGCCGTGATCGGGTTGGCTGGGATGGCGATCATGATGATCTGGGTGAATCCGCTGTCAGCCTGGCTAACGCTGGCCTCATTCGTCGGCTACGCCTTTATCTACACCGGATATTTAAAGCATGCCACGCCGCAGAATATTGTCATCGGCGGGCTCGCCGGCGCGATGCCGCCTTTGCTGGGCTGGTCGGCAGTTACCGGCACAATCGAAGCAGATGCCGTTGTGTTGGTGTTGATTATTTTTGCTTGGACGCCTCCTCACTTTTGGGCGCTGGCCATCCATCGAAAGGAGGAATACGCCAAATCCGGGATCCCCATGCTGCCCGTCACGCACGGGGAGCGGGTGACCAAGATCCATATTCTGGTATACACCGCCATCTTGGTTCTGATCAGTGTGTTTCCATCCCTAATCGGTAACAGCAGCCTTTTCTATCTCGCAGCGGCGGTCGCACTCGGCGCGGGCTTTCTCCACTGGTCCGTTAAACTTATGCACAGGCCGGAGCCTAGCACGGCAATGGACACCTTTAGGTATTCGATTGTCTATCTGGCGCTGCTCTTTATTGCCCTGGTGGTCGACCACTATCTCTTTTGATCGGAGGAAGACTCCGTGAAATTGTCCCGCAATTCAAAAATCTCTCTCGCCGCTTTTGTAATGTTTGACCTGCTGTTGGCCTACTGGCTGATCACCTTGTTTCAGGCGCGCGATGAGGTTGAGAATATTAATTCGCTCAATGCGCTTGGCGCTGTCGAATATCCGGACCCCTATCGTCTGACCCCCTTTCAGCTGAGTGATCAGGACGGCGACCCGTTTCTGATTGATAATTTCGCAGGGCAGTGGTCACTGGTCTTTTTTGGTTTCACCTCCTGCCCCGATGTCTGTCCGATTACCATGTCGGAGCTAGCACAGGCCTACCGGACAATCACAGAGATTCCGGATTTGCCCGACCCGCAGGTGGTGTTCGTTTCGGTTGATCCGGAGCGAGACAGCAGGCAGGCTGTCAAACGCTATGTTGAGCAGTTCAGCACTGATTTCATTGGTCTGTCTGGATCAGAAGCGGCCATTGGCTCCTTGGCCAGCCAGCTTTTTGTCGCTTTTAGCAAGGTTGATCAGACAGACATGGATCTAGAAAAAACGGGCCACGAGTCACATGTGCCTGGACTCGCTTTAATAGGTGATGACTACATGGTCAATCACAATGTCCATGTCTCACTGGTAAGCCCGGAGGCGGAGCTTGTGGCGCTGATCAGGCCACCAATTCGGCGTGAGTCGTTGGTGCAGGCGTATACTCTGCTGATAAACGAATAGCGCCAGCTGCTAGAGCGCTGATTGATGGGTTCTGGACCTGTGTTAAACGGTACAAGAAGGGCTGATCCATGACGAATGCGAAGGAACTGATTCTGGTAGACGGGTCGTCCTATCTTTTCCGGGCTTTTCATGCCCTGCCGCCGTTGGTTAACAGTCGCGGTCAGGCCACCGGCGCGGTCAAAGGTGTTATCAACATGATTCGCTCCCTGATCAAATCGCACTCTGATGCCAATATTGCCATTGTCTTCGACGCTAAGGGGAAGACGTTTCGCAATGAGATCTACGGCGAATACAAGGCTCACCGCCCACCCATGCCGGATGAGCTGCGCAGTCAGATAGAGCCGATTCATGACATCATCCGGGCCATGGGCCTGCCGCTGCTGATCATCCCAGGCGTTGAGGCAGATGACGTCATCGGGACGCTGGCTCGCCAGGCCACCGAGCTGGGTCAGAAGATACTCATTTCAACGGGCGACAAGGATCTGGCACAGCTGGTCAATAAGCACATCACCTTAATGAATACCATGACCAGTGAAGTGCTAGACATCCCGGGCGTCGAAAAAAAGTTTGGCATCGGCCCCGATCTGATTGTGGACTACCTGGCGCTGATGGGAGACAAAGCGGACAACATTCCGGGGGTTCCCGGAGTCGGCCCGAAGACGGCGGTCAAGTGGTTGCTGGAATATGGCTCCATGGAAGGCATCATTGAGAACGCGGCATCGGTGGGCGGCAAGATTGGAGAGCGCCTGCGGGAGAATCTCGATCAGTTGCGGCTGTCGCATGAGCTGGCGACGATCAAGCTGGATGTGGAACTTGAGGTGGAGATTCCCCAGCTGATGCATGGCGAAGCGGACGAGGTGGCGCTATACGATCTGTTCTCGGTCATGGAGTTCAAAACCTGGATCAGGGAACTTGAGGAAAAAGGTGTCACCAGGTCTAGCCCGGATGAGGCCGTTGACCCGGCATTAAATCAGGGAGAGCAGAAGGCTGGCGACAAGATCGGGAGTGATACAGAGAATAAGGGTGCAGCGGCGCAGGCCGCGCCAGAACCTCTCTCGGTGACGGCCGCGGAGATCCGCTACCAATGCATCACCGACAGAGAATCACTCGACAAGCTGCAGGCGTCGCTGCAGCTAGCGATGGAGCGAGCGGGCCGCAACGCGCGCTTTGCCCTGAGCGTAGAGTTTGACGGCGATCATTTCCTCAGCACCCGTCTACTCGGCATCGGACTGAGTTACCGGCTTGGCGAGGCGTACTATGTCCCCGTTGGTCATGCCTCGGCAGAGGTGCAGCAACTGTCCGCTGATGAGGTGCTCGCTGCGCTCAAACCCGCACTGGAAAATGCTGAGGTTACAAAATCAGGCTACGATCTCAAGACGCAGCGACATGTGCTGCAGAACTTGGGCATTGATCTGCAGCCGTTAAAGTCCGATGTGCTGCTAGCCTCTTACGTGCTGAATTCGGTGGCGGTCAAACACAAGCTGCCCGACATCATTCGCTATTACCTTGATCTGGATCCGGTAGACCTTGAGTCGCTGCAGGGTAAGGGGCGCAGTAAGCTCGCTCCAGCGCAGATCAACCTGCTTGAATACAGTGAGTATGCCTGTCAGCGTGTTGATTGCATTAACCGTCTGGCCCTGAGCCTGGAGCATGAGATGAAAGCGGCGGGCGAGCTGGCAGGGCTTTATCGCTATTATGAAGCGCCGCTGATTTCCGTGCTGCAGCAGGTGGAGCGCAACGGGATTGCTCTCGATGCCGGCGTGCTTGAAGTGCAGAGCGCGGAGCTGGCTGAACAGCTGGAGCGAATTCAGGCTCAGGTGTTCGTACTGGCGGGTGAACAGTTCAATCTGTCCTCACCGAAACAGCTGCAGAGTATTTTTTACGAGAAGCTCGAACTGCCCGTCCTTAAGAAAACTAAAACCGGACAGCCCTCAACTGCTGAGCCAGTGCTGCAGGAGCTGGCAAAGGACTATGAGCTTCCCCGTCTCGTTCTGGAACATCGCTCGCTCAAAAAACTGAAGTCCACCTACACGGACAAACTGCCGCTGGAGGTCAAAGCAGAGACGGGCAGAATTCACTCATCATTCCAGCAGGCCGTGGCGGCAACGGGCAGACTGTCTTCCAGTGAACCGAACCTGCAGAACATCCCCATTCGCACCGCAGAGGGTCGACGGGTGCGACAGGCTTTTGTTGCCAGCCCCGGCTACAAGCTGCTCGCTGCAGACTACTCGCAGGTAGAACTGCGAATTATGGCGCATCTGTCACGTGATCCCGGGCTGCTTACTGCGTTCACTAGCGATCAGGATGTGCACCGGGCCACTGCGGCCGATGTCTTTAACATCAGTCTCGAGGACGTCAGCGCCGACCAGCGCCGCTCGGCCAAAGCCATTAACTTTGGCCTGATCTACGGGATGTCCGCTTTCGGTCTGGCCAACCAGCTGAATGTGTCCCGCGTTGAGGCACAGGAATATGTCGACAGATACTTTGAGAAGTATCCCGGCGTGCGCGCATACATGGAACAGACTCAGGCGCTCGCCGATGAGAAGGGCTATGTGGAAACCCTGTTCGGCCGGCGGCTTTATTTACCTGACATCCATGCGGGAAATGCCATGATCCGCAAGGCGGCCCAGCGAACCGCGATCAATGCACCGATGCAGGGGACGGCAGCTGACATCATCAAGCAGGCCATGATCGATATTGCCAACTGGCTGGAGCAGGATCCGATTGACGCACGCATGATTCTGCAGGTTCATGACGAGCTGGTGTTTGAAGTCAAAGAAGACGATGTGCCGCTATTAAGTGAGGGAGTCAGATTTCGAATGGCTTCCGCTGCCGCACTGGACGTGCCGCTGATAGTCGACGTAGGAGTCGGGGACAACTGGGATGAGGCTCACTGATCACCAGATTCAGGCCTGTCACTTGCTGCCTCTTTGGTGAACCACTGCGACAGATGATCTCGGGCTCGATTAATGCCGGTGCCTTTGTGCGCCGAGAACAGCTCCACCTGAACCAGCGCTTCATCCTGTAATTCCTTTTTCACCTTCAGGAGCGTGTTTTGTGCCGCGCCCCGCTTCAGCTTGTCCGCCTTGGTCAGCAACAGTAAAACCTGCAGTCCGGACTGGACAGACCAGGAGACCATCTGCTGATCGAACTCCTTCATGGGGTGCCGAATGTCCGACAATACGACCAGGCCCGCCAGTGTCTCCCGCTCGCGCAGATATTTTTCCAGTTCACGCTGCCACTTCTCCTTGACGGCCAGTGGCACCTTGGCGAATCCGTAGCCCGGCAAGTCCACCAGATAACGGCCACTTTCGACCTCAAAAAAGTTGATCAGCTGGGTGCGTCCCGGCGTCTTGCTGATCCGGGCCAGCGCTTTCTGGCCGGTTATCGCATTAATCGCGGAGGATTTGCCGGCGTTTGAGCGCCCGGCAAAGGCGATTTCGGCCAGGCTGTCCCCGGGACAGCCGGCAAGCCGGTCGGCACTGGTGG
>Ga0163109_10001555_pt1 | contig 18095 bp, 9 predicted proteins | sample CRUFie1St13metaG_FD_108704 | JGI IMG/M metagenome (GOLD analysis project Ga0163109, IMG submission 108704) | Marine microbial communities from the Costa Rica Dome - CRUD Field 142mm St13 metaG | ecosystem: Environmental > Aquatic > Marine > Oceanic > Photic zone | place: Costa Rica: the Eastern... | reverse complement strand
GATAAAACATAATCTTTAGGTTCATCAGCTTGAAGCATTCTCCACATTCCTTCTACAAAATCAACTGCGTGACCCCAATCTCGTTTAGCATCTAAGTTTCCCATAACTAATTTATCTTTTTTACCATTTATAATGTCATTTAATCCTCTTGTTATTTTTCTTGTTACAAATGTAGGCCCTCTTCTTGGAGATTCATGATTAAATAAAATTCCATTACATGCAAACATATTATACGATTCTCTGTAATTCTTAGTTATCCAATAACCATACAACTTAGCAACACCATAAGGTGACCTTGGATAAAATGGTGTTGATTCAGTTTGTGGAACTTCTTGAACTAATCCATAAAGTTCAGAAGTTGATGCTTGATAAAATCTTACCCTATCTTGTAAACCTAGAAATCTAATTGCTTCTAATATTCTTAACACTCCAATACCATCAGTATTTGCAGTGTATTCTGGCATTTCAAATGAAACTTTAACATGACTCATTGCACCTAAATTATAAATTTCCAATCTTTCTAAATTTTCATATTTCACTTTTATCTCATTTATAATATTTATTATATTACAACTATCTGTTAAATCACCATATCTTAAACATAGATTCGGATTATCATATAAATGATCTATTCTCTTAGTATTAATATCTGATGAACGTCTAATTATTCCATAAATAACATAACCTTTATCTAATAATAATTCTGTTAAATAAGATCCATCCTGTCCCGTTATTCCCGTTATTAATGCTATTTTCATTAATAATAATTTTATTTTTTATTATTAATGGTTATAATTAATTAAATTAATTTTTTATCTTTTAAATAATCAATAATTCTATTAACATTTTCTTCTATACTTTTATCACTTTTTAATATAATTTCTGCATCATCAGCTCTGTCAAATCTTGATGATATACCAGTAAAATCATTTAATATACCATCTCTTGCTAATTTATAAAAACCTTTTACATCTCTCTTTTCACACTCATCTATGTCTGTATCTACAAATATTTCTATGTAATGTCCTTCTTTTGATATTTTTTCTCTATTATATTGTCTATCTTCTTTAAATGGAGCAATGTTAGCAGCTACAGCTATTCCTCCATGTTTTGTAGTTTCAGTACATACAAATCCAATTCTTTTTACATTAATTGATCTATCTTTTTCATTAAAACCTAAACCTTGACTTAAATTTAATCTAACAATATCACCATCATAATATGAAATCTTTCTATTAGTTAATTCCCTTAACTTAGATATTACAAAATTAGCTATAGTACTCTTACCACTACCTGATAAACCTACAAAATATAATGTAAAACCTTGCTCATTTAAACCCCTATATGATTTTTTTAACTCCTCCTCAATTAATGGAAAAGTAAACCAATCTGGAATTTTCTCACCATTATTTAACATTTTTCTTTGTTGTGTACCAGAAATTTTCATTACTATATATTTTTCTTCATCAACTTCATCTATAGGCATATATTTACCCTTCATTACATCATCTTCACCTTTTTCCAAAGCATATACAATCATTTTTGATATTATTGGAATAATACCAATTTCTTTAGCGTGTTTTAATAATAAATTTTGAGCATCATAAGCACCATAAAAGTCACTTCCATCTTGTCTTTTATAAGATGGTCCTGCATGATCTCTCCCTACTACAAAATGAGTACATCCATAATTCTTTCTTATTTGAGCATGCCATACAGCTTCTCTTGGACCTGCCATTCTCATACTCAATGGTAATAATCCTAATAAAACATCATCTTTATTATAATAATTTAATAATTTTTTATAACATTTAACTCTAGTATGATAATTGATATCACAATCTTGAGTAATTCCAACTACTGGATTTAAAAATAATCTTGAATGTCTGCCCGCTACTCTTAAAGCATATTTTGTTAATTCATAATGTGATCTATGCATTGGATTTCTAGTTTGAAAACCTACTATTTTACTCCAACCATTCTTTCTAAAATATTCTATCGTTTCTTTTGGAGTTAATCTTTCTTCTATAAAATCATAGTGAGGTGGTAATTTCCATAATTCGATATCCCCACCAATATAATATATTTTGCCATCTTTAAAATTTTCATCTAAAATTTTTACATATGGATGATTTAAATCATAACCACCATAAACATTCTCACACTCTTTTTTCAAATCATACTCAAATATACTGTCATCATTACTAATATTCATTAATCCTAAGGGTAAACCTGTCTCATGTTTTAACACAACATAATCACTATGTTTTAATTCATTCATTTTTTTCTCATTTATTGATAATGTTATTGGCATTGACCATAATTTACCATTTTTTAATCTCATATTATTAACACATCCTAAATAATCACTCTTATTCATATAACCTTTTAATGGACTAAAACCTCCATTTACTATTAATTCAAAATCACACAATTCTCTACTATTTAATGTAATACTATTATACTTTATACTCTCTAATTCTAATTTATTCTGTTCCATTATTATATTTTAGATAAAATATATAATATGGATTAAATTTTACAATAATTACCGATCTCTAATTTACCTAAATCATTCATTATTACACTATTTACTAACATCACACCACTTATTAATAATATTAATGATACTATAAATACTAATATTGATTGCCTCTTTAACTTACTTAAAATAAAATCAGATAACTTTAAACCTACAAATGAACCTATCATACTTGCTACTGATAATAATATTCCATAATTTAAATTTAAACGACCCGCTAATAAGTAATTTAATGTTGATATTAATGATGAGAAAAAAGTAGTTATTGATCCTGTTGCTATTACAACTTCTGGAATCATACCTACCTGAATCATAATTGGAGTGATTAACATACCACCACCAATACCCATGTATGTCGATAATACCCCTGTTAATGATGATATAATAATAAATTTAATAATATTCTTATTATTCCATATTATATCTCCTTCTAAAAATATATAATTATTTAATCTCTTATTTTCATAATCTTTCTTAATATAATAAATTATAAAATAACTAATTATCCCTACTAAAATAAATTGACATATTATATTTACAATATTATTTAAACTACATTTGTCATTTAAAGTTCTTAAAATACAAAATGTTGATATTACTACAATTGTAAAAAATAATATTAATGTTTTTTTTATTTTATCTGATAACGTGTCACCAATACCATTACTAAATTTATACTCCTCTAATTTATTCACATCAAAATATTCTCCTATACCATCTATCATCACTAATTCTAAATTATTTGAATCTAAATACTGATTTTCCTTTAAAAATAATTTAACAGCCTTAACTATTGATTTATAAAATGTTAATCCTAATACTAAAATTATTACACTCAAAGTAATTAAATTTGGCATGATCTCTGATAAAATAACTCCTATAAATGAAAAATTACCATCAAATGGTACTATTAACAAAATTGGCATCATATCTATTAAATAACGCTTACTATTCATCGGATGTCTCCTTAAATATAAATTGAAAATTCTTACTAAAGTATCACCTAATATAGTTATCACAGATAATGGTATAGCTTCATTCAATGAAAATTTACCAATAAATATATAAGTTGGTATTAATAATCCTCCTCCTCCAACACCACCTATTGTTGTAACTACACTAATAAAAAATACTAATATACTTAAAATTATGTCACTCTTTATATCCACAAATATCTCTTTCATATATTATATTTTAATTAAACTTTTATGTTACTTTTTTTATTTTATTTTATTTTTAAATATAATGAATATTGGTATAATTGGTTTAGGTTTTGTTGGTAATGCAATAAAACAAAGCTTTAATATTTTAGGGATTAATACAATAACTTTTGATAAATATAAAAATATAGGTAATTTTAACCAATGTCTACTTACTGATTTACTCTTTCTTACACTACCAACTCCTTTTAACAATAATTTACAACAATTTGATAAATCTGAAATTTATAATACTTGCCAACTTTTAGAAAATAATAATTATAAAGGTATAGTTATTATAAAATCCACAATTGAACCTGAAACAACTAACACACTATCTAATAAATTTAAAAATTTAAAAATATTACATAATCCTGAATTTCTATCCGCTAAAACCGCATTCAATGACTTTCATAATCAAAAACATATTATTATCGGAAAAGGACCAAACTGTAATAATCATGATATTCAAAAAATTTACGATTTTTATAAAAATTATTACTCACAATCTGATATTACTATCTGTACATCTACAGAATCTGAATCTACTAAACTATTCCTTAACTCATTTTATGCTACTAAAATACAATTCTTTACAGAATTATATATACTATGTAATAAAAATAATACTAACTTTGATAATATAAAAAATATTATGCTTAAAAATAATTGGATTAATCCTATGCATACTAATATACCAGGTCCTGATGGTAACATTAGCTATGGAGGATTATGCTTTCCTAAAGATACTAATGCACTTAATTCTTATATGAAAAAATATAATTCTGATAATTTACTACTTCAATCTACAATAGAAGAAAGAGATAACTTAAGATCTGATTAACTTACTACTTTTATAATTCTTATAACATTTAAATATTGTTATATAGATAATTTATCATAAATTTCTTTATACAATTCTGTATTATTATCTATAGTATTATCATAATATAAATAGTTATACTTAATTTCATATTTTTTATGACTATTAGAACTAACATCACTTTGACTAAATATAATTTTATCCACTTCATCATAAAAATTAATTTTATCTACTGGATTCATATTTCCTGCACCATAATTTACTATAAAATCATCACAAAATAACTTAGTATTTTCCAATAATGTTGAAATTATAAAAGGATTTTTACATTCAAATTTATTGCCCACTATTCTATAATCACATTTTATTAAATTAAAAGACTCATCTTTTAATTTACAAAATTCAAACACATCAAAATCATTGTTATTAAAAATACTTAAAATTTTATTTTTATTATGATTTAATAAATTCAAATAACTTAACTCCCATTTTTTAACTTCAAGATCTTGATAAATATTGTTATGATTTATAAAACGTAGTTCAAATAATCTTTCTAGCTCTACTTTATTATTTATAGAATGACATAACTCTCTCTTACCATTCTTATTTATTATTTTTAATCCATTTATTATACTATAATAATCAAAATTTATAAAATTATTAATATAATAATTCATACTATCTCTGTTTAAATAATCTAATTTATCTAAATCAAAAATCGATTCTTTATTATTTAATAATTCTACTATACATTCATAATTTATTTTATTATTAATTTCACCTTTTATCATATTACATATAAATTCAATATCACTATCATTTAAATTTTTTTTTAAATATTCTGAATTATTTATAATATGTTTAAATATTTTACAAGATCTATTCTCATGATCATAGTATTCATTATCACCATTTGACTTTAAATATTTGTCAAATAAATGTGATTGAGGACCATGACCTATATCATGTAATAATCCTGCTAATGGTACTAACTCAACTAATTTATTTGGAATATCAATATGCTTCTCTTTTAATTTTTGTATTGCTAATTTACATAAATACGCAACACCAATTGAATGCTCATATCTGGTATGATTTAATTTATCATTGATCTTATTCACTAATCCTAATTGTTTAATATATTTCAATCTTTTAAAAAAATCATGTTCAATTACTACATCACATAATCTATTTAGATCAAACTGACCATAAATATTGTCTGAATAAATTTTTGATTCAATATTCATTTTTATTATTAAAATTATATTAGTTACATAATATCTATATATCAATTAATTATATATTCAATTTTATCTACATAAATAAACCTATATAACTTTTTATATCTAAATTATTAATTAAGGTTTTACCACCAAACTCTGTATTATCCCTAGCTTTCATACAAATTAATTTTCTGATATTTTTATGTCTTTCATTTTTTAATTTTAATTCATGTTTTTCTAAAGTTTTATATATATCATTATTATCTATAAAAGACTTGTTTTTATATTTTTTTATATTTATATAACTAATATAACCTCCATTATCTAATATATATTTCATAAAATTATTACTATTATTTAAATATGCAAAATCTATTAAAGTATTACCATTCTCATCTTTTAAATTGATATCACAATAATTATTTACTAATAATTTAACTAAACTTAATTTATTGTGTCTTCCACATTCAAATAATAATTTATTTAAATCATTAGAAACATAACTCTTTAATAATTTAATTATTTTATCTTCATCATTTTTTTTATAAATATTATTTAAAAATTTTATTATTAATGATTTTAATTCATTATGATCCTTATTTAATAATAAAAATAAGTTAATATAACTTTCAATATAATCATAATTAATATTTATAAAATATTGTGAAATTAAATTTTTAAATTTATTTTCTAAATAATTTAATGCAGTTTTATTAAAATTATCTAAAAAATTTATATCGACTTTATCTATAATAAGTTTAACTAATTTTAATTTATCAATAATATTAAAATTACTATTACAAATTTTAATTAAAATATTCTGATTATTACAATCTAATATTTTTAAATCTGTATTTAATAATAATAATTTTCCTATTTCAAATTCTGGTTTATTATAATAACAATATATTGTAAATGCTACAAATCCATCAATTGAATTAAAATTTACATCTACTTTATTTTTTATTAATAATTTTATCAAATCTAAATTATTATTTTCACAACAAATTAATAATGCAGTTTTTTTACATTCATAATTATAAAATCTATAATTTTTATACAACTTTATAAAATCATGTTTATAATTATTTAAATTAATACTTTTTTTATTTATTAAATAATTTACTAAATTATATAAATTATTTTTACAACCTTTTAATAATAAATTTTCAAACTTATCATCATAACCACTCTCTAATAATAATATACTTATTTCTTCTAACTTATTATTTATACAATTCAATATTACATTTTCACTTTTATTTATATTTTTCTCTAATAATAATTTTACTAAATTAATATTATTTTTATTACATGCATAATCTAACGCATTCAAACTATCATTATCACATTTATTTATATTAACTCCATTTTTAATTAATAATTTTACTACATCAATTTGATTCTCTAAACAACTATACATTAATGGAGTCACATTTTTATTATTTGTATTATTTTTTAAATTATTATCTTTATTTAATAATAAATTAACTAATTCTAAATTACCATTCATACACGCATGCATAAATCCACTCTTATTATTTTCATCTACATAATTAGTTTTAACATCATATTCTAATAATTTATTTATTATTTCAATATTACCATTCTTACAAGCACTAATAAATCCATTATACTTATTATTTATATTTACTCCTTTATCTAATAATATCTGTAACTGATCTATATATCCTAATCCACAAACTAAATTTAATGCTGTATTATTATAAATATCTGAACAATTAATATCAACATCCGTATTTTTTAATAAATAATTTACTAAATCCTTATTACCACTTTTTAATGCACATATTAAACTAGTTTCTTTTAATATATTAATTGATTTATAATTATTTTTTTTTAATAATAATTTTACAATATCTAAATTTCCTATCTTACACGCATATAATAAAGCACAATTTCCTATTTCATCCTTATAATAAATTTCGGATTTTTTAAACTTTATTAATACCTTTACTATATCTAAATTATTATTCTTTATCGCCTCTATTAATGGTGTTGATTTAGATTCACTTAAATGATCATAAAAATTATACCTCTTTTCTAATTTTAATAAAAATTTAAAAATATTTGTATCACCTATTTTTGATGCATAACATAATGGTGTAAAACCATTACGATTAATTAATTCCATATCTACTCCACTTTTTATTAACAAATTACATATTTGAATCTGATATTTTTTATCTATCATCTCAAATAATGCAATTATTATCGCTGATAAACCCCTTCTATTTTTTATATTTACATCTATATCTTTATTACTTAATAATAATTTTGTAAATTTATATAATCCTAAATTAACTGAATTCATTAATATAGTGTTCCCTGATATATCTACTGAATTTACATCTACACCTTGATTTATTAAATTAAAATATTTATTTTTTAAACTTTTAAATTTAATATCATTATTTAACAAATTTATCAAATCTAAATTTGACATTTTATATATTATAAATTAATTATATTTATTTAAATCATAATTCAATTTTTATAATTAAAAATCTTTTCTGAACTTTTTACTCTATATTTATATTCACTATCACTTAAATTAAACTTTTTTGAACCATCTAAATTATACACATACCCTACCCACTTTATCGCCTTATATCTATTATCTACCTTCTCAATTGCCCATAAAAATTCTGCTATGTCTGTACAAGATACACAAGATAACCAATTTCCATCACAATCTTTTAAATAATCCTCCGGTATATCCTTATATAAATAACCATATCCCGTTCTTAACGGAATACCAAACCAACCTCCCCTTTCTCTAAATTTACATTTTTCTTTTACATCATTACTGTAATCAATTGCATTTCTTATTTTACTATTCTTACCATCTTTAAATTCACAATATGATCCAAAAGTTAGTAATATATTATCCATATATTCAGCATTTAACCTCTCTAATACACAATTATCATATAACCAATCATCTCCATATAAAAAACATACTATTTCATCATCATCTACTAAATTATAACTTACAAATCTATTATAACCCTCATTCATACAATTATTATTCCTTATTAATTTACATTTTAAATATAAATTATTATTTTTAATATAATCATTTACTAAATCATATGTATTATCAGATGAATTATCATCAATATATATTATTCTCCATAATTTGTAATTTTGATTTAATATACTATCTAAATTTTTTTTAATATAGGGAGAATTATTATAAGATGTTATAATAAAAACAAATGTCTTATTTTTATCTTCTATGATTCTAGATATATCTTTAATATTTAAATTATCTAAATTAAATTCATTTAATACTCTTAAGTTAATTTGATTATTATAAATTTTTGTATAAACATAATAATAAAATAAATCTAAATATATTGTATCATAGTTTTCTAATAATTTGCTTTTATTAAAATTAAATATATCTAATTTTTCATTAAAATTAGTTATTACTAAATTAGGATTTATTATTCTATTATTAATATTATTCTTTGTTATAAATTCCCATAATAAATAATTATATGGTTTTCTACTATCTTCTTTTAGTATTTTTATAAATTTTTTTAAAAATGATATTTTATATATAACACTAAATGTATTATAATTTTTAAATTCTTTATTATCTAGTTTATTATTTTGTTCACTAAAATTTAATTGTTTGTAAGCTCCTAAATATATAACTTCTTCATTTAAATGTAATTTATATTTATTAATATTTTTATTAAATATAATATCATCTTCGAAAATTATTATATATTCATTATCATTATATCCAATTGATAAAATATAATTTATTAAATTTATGTAAGAAAATAATATACTAAAATTATTAATATTATTCATAAATAATGTATTTTTAGTTATATAATCATTATTAGTTATAGTATTATTGTATTGTGAAAAAGCATTTTTACTTTTCTCATCTTCTAAAGAATCTATACTATTATAAAATTCATAATTTGTTATCCCTAATTTATTTAATTTAAATGTAATTAGTTTTTTTTTATCTAATTTTCTTTCTAAATTTAATACATATATTTTACTAATTTTATTAAAAATATTACAATTTATATTTTCTTTAGTATTAAAAATATTTTTTTCTATTAAATTATTTATAAAAATATGATTAATCCTTAAATCACATAAATATTTATGTATTTCATAATTAATTATTACAATACCCTCTATATTACAAAATAAACATTCATATAATAATTTTAACTCTATTTTATCTATTAATAACCATTTTTTCCCATAATGATTTTTTATTTTATTTAAATCTATCTTATCAAATAATGTATTCTCATTATAATTTACATAATTTTTACTAAATATTTGAGTTATATTATTTATTCTTGTAAAATCATTTAAATCAAAACTTTTATTTAAATTATTAAATGTATCTTTATATTTTTCTTCATTAAATAATTTTAATATTAAACTCTTATTTGTATCCTCCTCTAACTTAGCTTTATATGATTTATTTATATTAAAATATTTGATATTATTGTAATATTTTGAAACTGATAAATTTGTTGTTAATAATTTACCATTATTTTTAATATTATAAATTTCTTCTTCTATTAAAATATAATTATTATCACTAATAAATTTATTTATATCTAATTTGACATTTGAATTATTTACAAAATATTTTAAATAATGATTATCTTCTATTTTACCTATATTTTCTTTTACAAAATTTATTAAATTTAAATTTATTAAATTTATCAATTTATCATTCTTTATATCTTCTAAATATAACTCTCTAATATAATTCTTATTACCTCTACTATAATTTACTGAAATATTTTTACTTGTATAAGGATTACATATATATAATACTTCATCTAATTTAAAACAACTATCAATTTTATTAAAGTTTAGCAAATTATGAGTGTGTTCATCACTTAGTTTATTAAATTTTTTATAATAATATCTATCAATAAATTCCTGATCCATACTGTGTGGATAATAATCACAATATAAACCAATTTTATCTAATACACTTTTTCTAATTAATAATGATATTAAACCTAAATAACCACTTTTTCTCTCATTTTTTATTGAACAATCAAAATTATTTATGATATAATCACATTTTATTATATTACAAAATACCATATCTAAATTATCATTTTCTAATAAATATTTCATTTGTTTTTCTATTCTAAAACAAGAACTTACATCATCTGAGTCTTGAAATCCTATATATTCACCTTTTGATAATAATAACCCTATGTTTTTAGCAAAATAACAACCATAATTTTTATATAATTTAATTACTTTTACATTAAATAAATTTTTATAATTGGATATAATATTTAGTGAATTATCAGTTGATCCATCATCTACAATAATTAATTCTATTGTTTTATAAGTTTGATTAAGTATACTTTCAATAGCTAATTTAATAGATTTTTCAGAGTTAAAATTAGTTAATATTATTGATACTAAAATATTTGTATTTCTAATATAATTAAAATTTTCTAGATACCATTTAAATTTATTAGAGTATTTTATCATATTTCTACTATTTGATATATCACTTGATGATAAATCTGCAATTACTAAGTTAGGATAACTTATATAACATAAATTTTTATATTTAATATATATATTTCTTACTGGACCACTATCAAAAGAAATATTATATTTAAGACAATCTTGTAATAACTCATCATAAATCGTTTCATCTATTCCTATAGCAAAAGAACCATCTGTAAATTCAATTGGATGATAATAATTATCATTAATAACAATATTTTTCCATATATGTTGACTAACTCCTAAACTAACAATCTTAAAACATTCAATATTAGTAAAAAATTTATTTAATTTTATTTCAAAATCATTATCAAATATAATATCATCATCAAAAACTAAAATTTTTTTATAACATTTTTCTTTAGCAAAATTTAATATATTTATCCAAGTTTGTAAATATCCGTAGGCACCTAGTGAAGGAATCATTTTCTTTTGTCTATCTCGTTCATATTTATGTGATCCTATCCAATCAAACGGTTTATTTTTATAATCATTATATGCTTTAATTATTTCTGTAGTTTCATAACCATTTACAGCATCAAAAAACGAAAAATTAATATTTAAATTTATAAATTTATCTATAATATTATTTTTTTTATATATATCTTTTTCTAAATTAATAACAAAAATTTTATCGAATATAACATTTAATATTGACATATATATGAATATACTTATTTTATTTACTAAATCTATTAGTTTAAATTATAATAAATTTTTAATTATTGAAGCTTTTAAAAGACATAATAATTTAATTAATGCTTCTTTTTACGAAATTGATGATATTAATAGTTTTTTAATAAATTTTGATATAAATAAATATAAAAATTATACTTTTTGGATGCATCAAAAAATTGGAAGCTATTTACTCACTATTCCTGAAAAACTTGAGTTAATTAAACTTAATAATATTAAAACTATATTTTGGATGGATGATTTACATTTTCCTTGTACTGAAGATGATCGTTATGATTTAAATATAATTTATAAAGATGAAAGATATACTAATTGTGATTTAATAATTAGTCCTTCAATTGATTATTTTAATAATATTAATTGTACTTTACTTAATAAAACTAAATTTTTATTTTACTTTTTTGACGAAAAATTAATTGATAAATATAATCCTAAATATGACTATTTTTATAGAAAAAATAAAATACTATTATCTGGAAAAATTAATGATTTATCATATTCCTCTAGAAAAATAATTTATGATAATTATTCAAAAAATAAAGATTTATATGACTATTTACAACATCCTGGATATTATAATTTTAAACATCAATTTATACATAATAATTATTATGATAAATTAAGTGAATATAAAATTTGTATATTAGGCTTAGCTAATTATCCTGTTAATTTTTTGTTAGCCAAAGTTATTGAAATATTAGGCACTGGATCTTTAGGATTATTTCAAAAAAGTGATTTATATTATAAAAGATTAGGACTTATAAAAAATATACATTATATTGAAATAGATGTAGTTAATGATAAGTTGGTTTTAGATAATGATAAATATAAGATGTTATTTTATAATATAAATTCAATGAGAATTGCTCAGAATGGATATGATTTTATAAAAAAAAATTTTAATTCATCTAATTTTATAAAAAAAGTATTAAAAATTATTAAATAAAAAATTATTTTAATTTTATATTTATATGAACAAATATATAATTACTTTTGGAGTAATACTTATTTTCTTAAATAAGAGTAAAACTATTAGAGAAAAATTTTTATTATCGATAATTTTGATATTATGTTTAAATTATACATCAAAAATTAATAATAATTTAGTAATAAAAAGTAAGACATTTTATATTGATAATATAGATTCCAATAATTTATCTGAGACATTAGAATATATTTTACTTAAAAGAAATTGGAAAAAAGTGGATAAGTACAATGAAAAAATTGGATTTGTTTATTCTAATAATGATTCAATATTAAATTCTGAAATGTGTTATAAAATCTTCACACAAAATTCAGATATTCTTAAAAATAAAATTTATTTTGATAATTATTTTAAAAATACAGAATTTAATTTAAATTATATTATTCATTCTAAAGAAACTTTAATTAAAAATATAGATATTATTTATAATATTCCAAAAAAATATATTATTCTTAAAGATCCTTTCTCTAATGACAAGAAACAAATATTTATCTTTGATAAAAAAAATAAATCTAAATTATATAAAAAAAAAATTATACAATACTTGTATAATTTTAAATCTAGATATGTATTGATAGATTCTTTTTATGATTCAATTACTTTTAAAGTACCTCAACTTAATTATAATAATGAAAAAATTAATTATGAATCTTCATTTGGTAGAAGATCAATAATAAGATTTTTCATTTTTGTTTTAATTAGAGAAAATTATATAGAAATATACAAAATAAATAGCTTATTTATTTATTTAGCAATATTACCATCATTAGGTGATATAAAAAAAGATATTAATAATTTTGGATCTTATATTACAAATAATTATATTTATGATAAAGATATTGTTTTAAAAGAAAATTTATCAAAAAATCAAATAAAAAATATTAATTTATATAAAAAATGTATGAAATCTGTTGATGATTCTTATTATAATGAAATTTATAATAAATTATTTGCATTAAATAATGATGAATTTAAAAAACAAAAACCCAAAGACTATAATATAGTTAATCAAAAAATAGATGATTTTATAAAATTATTTGGTGAAAAATTCAAAGATGAATTAAGTTGTAAAAATATGAAATGTCTAAATAGTAATTACAAAGGTTGTTTTAATATATATGCTATAGATACAATTTTTACGAAAGACAAGAAATTAAAAATATTAGAGATAAGTGCTAAACCGAAAACGATATTATTAAAGTCTTATAAAAAGAATAGAAATATCTATAATACAATAAATATATTTAATGATATTTTTAATTTGTTAGAATTTAATAATAAAAATTTAAATAATATGAAATTAGTATCAAAATTGTACAGAAAAGATTATGATAAAAGTTATTATATTAGTGAAAATCAAGTTAAATTATATCCAGAAATAATTAATTCTTTAAAAAAAAGAAATTATTTAAGAAATACATATAAAAAGAGTAATAATAAAAATATAAATCTTTATTTAGGTTATATTATTAAAAATGAAAATTACGATGAAGAAGATAAAGATTTATATTTTGATTATTTGTATAAATATTTAAATGATTATGATATTACTAATAAAGTAACTGGATCTATTTATGACTTAGGTGATAAATCAACTTTATATAATCATTTGAAAAATTCTGGAATTATACCTGATTTTATTAATTTTAAAGTTTTAAAAAATAAAGATAATAATTATTACGTTGATACAAAATCACTTTTAAAAATACAATCATTTATTAATTCTAATATTACAACGTGTAGTAGATTTATACTTAAACCTAGTTCTGGGTCACAAGGTAAAGGAATTGAAGTTATTAGATATTACGAACAATTTTTAGATTGGCTTAAAACACCAAAATACGATTTTATTGAATGGTCTATTTCTGAATTTCTTAATCCAAGTACAATTATTTCTAGAAAATTAAATGATAATTTACCTCGTAAAAGTCATATTCGAAGCTATTTTATTATTACAAAAAATGCTAAAAATAATATTGATATTTATGAAATTAATAAACGATTATTATATTTTGCAGTTGATTCTTATATCTCATCATGTGTTTCTCTTAATGATGAAAATAAATACTCTTTTATAACAAATCTAGCTTTAGCATCTGAAGAGCGTAATACACATTATGATACAAGTAATTATACCGATGATTTATCAAAATATAAGGATCAAATATTTAATTATAATAAAATATCTAAACAAATTACTGAATATGGATTAAAATGTATTGATATTATTTCAGAAAATAATATTAATTGTTTTAATGAAAAATGTTATAATTTTAAAGGATGTTTTCAAATAATTGCTATTGATTATTTATTAGTAGAAAAAAATAAATTATTATTATTAGAAGTAAATAAAGGACCTGGTTTCAAAGGATTAAAAGTTAATTTTAATTTAGAATATATTTTTGACGAGATATTTAGTGTTACTGTAGATAAGTTAAATGGTACAAGTAATTATAAAGATTTGAAATATTTAAATAAAATTAATTAAAAAAAATTATTCTAGATATAAATTTTTATATAAACTAGTTGTTAATGCATATAAAATTCCTCCCCAAATCATATCAACATATGCTATATAAGAATCATAATTTTTAAATATAGCAATATTAGTTGCATCAAATATTCCATATATTGATAATCCTAATAAAAATGCATCTAAAGGTTTTTTATTTTCTTTAATGATAAAATAGTACAAAGAAAAAATAATTAAACTATAAGATATTAAAGCACCCTTTATATTTAAAACTAAATTTTCACCTTGAATTTTCTTAACTAATTTATTAAATATCGATTTTGTTAAGTTTAAATAAATACTATCTAATAATAAAACTATTACACCTAATTTTAATATTTCCATATATTAAATTAATATTTTAATTTAATTTAATATATTATTTAACAATTCTGTTTAAAAGTAATTGTGAAAGTACCCCTTTGCAATATAGAAACTAAGTTATCATAACTAGCTCTAAATGCATTTGTTGAAGTACTATGCTTAATACCATTTATATATACTATCGCACCACTATTTACCTTAAATACAACTGTATTTGTATCTCCATGATTTACTGTTCCAGTATTTTGTAATGATACATTCTTATTCGTGTCCGCTTCTGTATTAGTATAAGTCACATTAGTAAATGCAGTCGCTGTTATACCACTATCCTGCTTACTGACTCCGTTTCCACAATCAATTAATGAATAAGTATGACTTTGTGTTGCTGTTAAAGTTAATCCATGTACTAAACCATCATGACCCCAATTAGTCTTAATATAATTATATACTGGATCTCTTATCGTTGTTGTACATAATTCTACATCACCATCATAAATACTAATACCACTATCTTTAGCATCATTTACTATAATGTTCTCGAATGAATTATTAGTCTTACTACAACCAACCAATGTCAATGCACTATACTTGTTTAATGTACCTAAACTATTTAATGTACAAGATTTAATTGTATTACTTCCACCACTTCCATAATTAATTGTTCCTAAACTACTATATTCATCAAATTCATATGTATCACTTGATCCATCTCCTGCTAATATTAAAATACCTCCTTCTGCATCAGCATCTTGAGTAAAGGTTTTATTTTCTGCACTTATTGTTCCTCCTGGTAATACTATTAATAAACTAGATAATTTCATATTACTAGATATTGTTAAACTATCACTTACTCTTAACTCAGGTCTTACTATATTAGAATCATCATTTCTATTTATTAATTTTGCTTTTGTTCCACTATGCTCAAATGTTCCTTTTACAAATACATTCACAAAACTAGTTTCAACACCACTTCCTAAATTAATAAATGACTCGTCATGAGAATTATTAATATCAAGAGTTAATGATGTAATTGTTCCTGAATGTGATGAATCAGTTACTAAAAACTCACCAACTGCATCTTTAATTGTAACAGTTGTTACATCAACTGATCCTGATGTTATATGTAATCCTGAATTAGTAGAATTATTGTTGGTTAAATTACTTATAGTATTATTTGTTGATAACGAATCTAATTTTAAATGACCACAAGCATTTATTGTCATTCCTGTAAATGTTTTATTGTCATCTTTCAAGGTTATATTACAAATTGCATTTGCTCCTGTTCCTCTTGAAAAAGTAGCACTAGCACAGTTTACTATACCATCAAATCTAATATTACTAAATAATTCATATGTTTCTGCACTAGTTAGCACAAAATTAGTTGTGTTATCTAAAACTACATCTGGTATTGTTTTATTAGTATCATAGTTATCTAAACTAAATATACTTAAGTTAGCATCATTGGTTGCACCACTACTAGATTTAATTGTAACTGGACCATTTAATGTACTATTAGTTAATGCATTAGGTCCTAATTTAAATAAGTTATTATCATTATTATTTACATCAAAAATAATAGATGAAATAGAACCAGTATGACTATTATCTGAAATCAAGTAATCATTTGTTGAGTTTTTAATAGTTACACTAGTAATATTTACACTACCACCATCTATTTTTAATCCATTACTTGGAGAATCATTATTAGTTAAACTAATACTATTTGTATCATCTAAGGAATTTAGTATTAAAGAACCACAATTGTCTAAAGTCATACTTGTAAATACTTTATTATTATTTTCAAATGTTATATTACAGATTGATTTAGCACCAGTTCCTCTAGATATAGTTGCACTATCACAATTTACTGTTCCTTTAAATGTTGTATTACTAAATAACTCATAATTTTCTCCAGATACTAGTTTAAAGATACTAGGTTCTTCAAAGATAATATCTGGGATATCACTAGATGTATAACTTTCATGAAGATCAAATATATTTAAATCTTTGTCAAACTCGACACTAGTATCAGTTGCCTTAACTGTTGTTGTTCCAGTAAATGTTGTTGTACCACTTTGAATATCCATTAATGCATCTGTTGTTGAATCTTCTAAAATAAAAGTTGCATTACTAATCTCTCCTGAATGTGAACTCATTACAACATATTTTCCTGTAGCACTATTCACAGTTAAAGTACTTACATCTACTGATCCTCCACTTATTTGTAATCCCATTGTT
>Ga0163109_10001554_pt1 | contig 18114 bp, 14 predicted proteins | sample CRUFie1St13metaG_FD_108704 | JGI IMG/M metagenome (GOLD analysis project Ga0163109, IMG submission 108704) | Marine microbial communities from the Costa Rica Dome - CRUD Field 142mm St13 metaG | ecosystem: Environmental > Aquatic > Marine > Oceanic > Photic zone | place: Costa Rica: the Eastern... | reverse complement strand
TTATGGGGGTTGTTTTCGGAGAAATTTCCAGATGGGAAGGATTTCTTCAAGGATCATTTTGTGGCCAATTACTGCCCGCTGGTATTTATGGAAGAGAGTGGGAGGAACCGAACACCGGACAAATTACCTGCTTTCGAAAAAAAGCCTTTGGAAGAGGTGTGCGATAAACACTTACGGGAAATTGTTGAAATCTTGGAACCCGCGTGGCTTATCGGGGTAGGGGGCTTTGCCAAAAAACGGGCTGAAGAAGCACTTAAGGGAATGGAAATTAAGATTGGGACGATTCTTCATCCAAGTCCTGCAAGTCCGGCGGCCAACCGTGGATGGGCCGAGGCAGCAACCAAACAATTAAAAGAGCAGGAAATTTGGAGATAGAAGTATATGTTTAAAGTGAGCATGAATCTTCAAAAGTTATCAATCTCGTCTATCCAAAAATGACAACCTGAATTAAATTTTAAAAATGCAAAATATTTCCGTTTCTCAAAGTTTTGAAAAAAGAAAGCAAGTTTCAGGTATTCCACTAGTAGATGTGAGGACACCTGCTGAGTATGAATCCATTCATGCGAATGGGGCAGTCAATCATCCAATGGAGTCGTTAGACCTTGAAGAAATGCCTTTTGCCAAAGATCAGGAAATCCATGTGATCTGCCAATCAGGTGGACGATCCTTCAAAGTGAGTCAAAAACTGAAGGCTGCTGGATTTACTAATATCGTGAATGTGGAGGGTGGGACTTCTGCCTGGCATGGGGCAGGGTTACCAGTTGATGAAGGTAAGAAAGTGATGTCCCTTGAAAGACAGGTACGAATAGCAGCAGGTTTGCTGGTGGTGATCGGTGTAGCGGTAGGGCAGTTTGTGCATCCGGGGGGGATTGCTCTATCCGCGTTTATCGGAGCGGGATTGGTCTTCGCGGGGGTGACCGATACGTGCGGGATGGGGATGATGATCGCCAAGATGCCCTGGAACCGGGTTTAGAAATCCAATTTACCAGACTTCCACCGGGCCCTTGGGGACACCAATCTCTTTCCTTTGCTTTGCCTGAAAGGCGTCTTCTTCTTCCATGAAAGAGGCGACCATTGGTGCCATCTGATAGCGTTCCAATAATTCGCCGGTCTCATCAGTAAATTGTTTCCTCCATTCGAGGTATTCAGATAATACCTTTTCAAAATCAGCACGGGAACTGATTTTTACGACCGCGGTGTTAAATGGTTTCACGGGACCGAAGCGTTTCGAGTACCAAGGGGCGACCTTGCGGAATTGCAGTGATCCGCGGTCTTCCCCAAATACTTCGACCATCAGGTCGTAGTGTCTACACATGACCCGGATTCTTTCCTCAAAACTGGGTTCCGGGGGCAGGATGCCAGAGTCCAAGTATTGGTGGGTGTGGAGGAAAATCCAAGGGTTGTAAAAGGCACCCCTTCCAGCGGATACGCCATGGCATCCAGTTTTCTCAATCATGTGTCCAGCTGCTTCGGGCGTGGTAACATCGCCATTACCGATGACCGGAATTTCTTTTACAGCTTCGACGACTTTACGAATACCTTCCAGGTTGACTACCCCTTCAAATCCCTGGGCCCGGGTACGCCCGTGAACAAAGATAGCAGTGACTCCAGCATCCTCGAGGGCTCGGGCAAGATCGGGTGCGGTTAAATTTTTATCGTCCCAGCCTAGCCGCATCTTGGCCGTAATGGGTACATCGACGGCATCGACCATGGAACGAATGAGTTCTTGTGTCTTGGGCAATTCATTCATCATGCTGGCACCACCACCTGTCTTAGTGACCTTGGGCACGGGGCAGCCCATGTTGACATCGATCGAGTCGACTCCATGCTCATTCAGAATAATCGAGGCATCCCGCATCTCTTCCTTAACCCCTCCAAAAAGCTGAACGGACAGGGGGCTGTCCTGTTTATTAGTTTCAATTAATTTGAGGGCTTTGGGGTTTTGCTCGATCAGGGAGCGTGCATTTACCAAGTCAGTTGTGCAAAGGTCCACACCACCAATTTCCCGAATTACCAAGCGGAAGGGCAGGTTGGTATAACCAGCCAATGGAGAAAGGAATAGATTGGATTTAAGCTGAAGTTGTCCTAAAGAAAACATTACATAACAAGAATGAATCATTGGTCGTTTTTTACAATCCCACAAAGGTCACATTTTAACAAAGATGTATATGGGTACGGTAATCCCGATTATGAATTGAGTCGTTGCAATCAGGACAAGTCAGGAATAGATATATTAAAGTCAGTTATATAAACTCTCAAGATGGACTCATTGCGATATTTACTAGTATGTTTGTAAAAAAAATTCTAATTCATAGTGTTACGATTAGATAAGCCATCCAGTGATTCAGCAATTTTACAGCGTAATTTCTTCAACCCTTTTATTCTTAGGTCTTATCTATCTGCCCCCTTTGCCTTATGCATTTGCCAAAAAGGGTTTTTCGATAGAAGAAACTTTTAAGACTCACTGTATCGAATGCCATGGTGCAAACGATAAGGTAAAAGGAGATGTTGATTTAACTTCCTATTCCGAGGGTGCGGACATCAAAGAAGATCCCAAACTTCTTCAAATGATACTTGAAGTAATAGATTTTGGAGAGATGCCTCCTGAAGAGAATGATCCCATCCCACCCATTGATCAAAAAGTTATTGTTAATGAATTGAAGAAGATGCTCAAGGTAGCAGTGACTTCAAATGAAGAAGTGGTCAAAGCACCAATCCGTAGAATGACCCGTTTTCAGTATGCAAATGCGGTCAAGGATCTGTTGGACTTGAAAGTTGAAGTATTTCCTTTACCAGAGAAAATGATGCGTGACCGTTCAGGTTACTTCAAACCCGAGACTGGAAAAATGCCGAACAAGATGACGGTGAGCAGTCGCCCCCTTGGTAAGTCAGGCTTAATTGAACCGAGGATGGATGGAGTGGCTCCTTTTCCGCAGGATCTGCGGGCAGAGCATGGCTATGATACGCAGGGAGATCATTTATCGCTTTCGCCGCTATTAATGGAGGATTTTTTCCGGCTTAGCCGAAGCATCGTGCAAAGCCCATCTTTCAATCCTAAAAATGTGGGCACATGGAAGATTTATTTCGAGGAACCAAGTAACGAAATAAATAAAGAGAATGAAATGGAGAAGCGTTTGAGTAAATTATTAACTCATGCTTTTCGCCGGCCGTTGGATAATAAAATAATCAACAAGTATGCTTCCTATGCGAAGAACGGATTAGCAAAGGGAAAATCAATCCGAGAGGTAATGAAAGAGGTACTTTCTGCGGTATTAGCATCGCCAAGATTTCTCTACCTTTATGATGGAGGTGATACCGAGGGGAAATCCGTGCAAATCGAAAATATTAACCTGGCTTCAAGATTATCCTTTTTTCTTTGGGGAAGCCTGCCTGATAAGGAGTTATTGAACTCTGCAAAAGATGGCACCCTGAGTAGAGAAGAAACTTTGAAGAAGCATGTGGATCGCATGCTTATAAATCAAAAACTTAAGAGGTTTTGCGATTCTTTCCCAACCCAGTGGTTGCAGTTGGATCGCATTATATCCGCGGTTCCAGATGAAAAGAAATACAAGGATTTCTATTATGCTGCACCTTTGTACAGAACCACAATGGATATGATGATGGAACCGTTACTTCTTTTTGAAACCGTCTTAATTGAGAACCGTTCGGTACTTGAGTTAATTGATTCCAATTATACTTTCCGTTCGCCGAGGCTGAGGAGGTGGTATGGTGAGGATCCCAAAGGTAAGCTGGGTGGTCCCGTAACTATTCCCTTTGCGAGGCAACCCGTGGCTGATAGGCGACATGGTGGAGTGATCACCAATGGCGCAGTTATGACAATGACTTCTGGACCCTTGGAAACAAAACCTATCACCCGTGGGGCTTGGATTGCAGGTGTTATCTTTAATTCACCTCCTTCGCCTCCTCCTGCGGAAGTACCTCCTTTGCCGGAGGGTAAAGCACATGATGATAGTCTTACCCTTCGTGAACGCTTCTCAGATCACCGCGAACGTGCGGATTGTGCTGGGTGTCATGAGAAGCTGGATCCTTTGGGATTTGCACTAGAGAATTTTGATCCAGTGGGGCGATGGCGTCAAAAATATGAAAATGGTCGTGATGTTGACTCGGGCGGAACGCTTTTTCGGACTCATGAATTTTCCAATGTAGTTGAATTCAAAGATGCGATATTGAAAGAAAAAGATCGTTTTGTACGTGCCCTTGCCGGGCATCTGCTTGCTTTCGGGCTAGGACGTGAACTTAGCCCTTCCGATTCCCTTGCACTCGACGAGATTGTGGAAAGAGTAAAGTCAGAGGATTATTCGATGAAATCGATGATTCACGCGGTTGTGGCATCGAAGCCTTTTATTGGTACAAATCGCAAACTAGCCTTGCATCAAAAATCACAATCAGGAGAATAAAGACATGAATATATTGGGGCGACGGAATTTTCTTAGAGGTATGGGTAGTTCTTTTCTGGCACTTCCATGGATGGAGAGCTTGGCAAAAACTGGTGCCCGCATGCTTCCGCCCCAGCGTGCCGCGTTCTACTATGTGCCCATTGGCGTGGTAAGGCAGACCTTCTTCCCCGGTGAAGAGGAGAGCATTGTTCAGCAGAAATTTACCAACGAGAACTACGACGCGGAAAGCACCCGCTCCAATATTGAGGTCGGTCTGCATGACCTGCAGTTAACCCAGACCATGAAACCATTGGAGGGGCTGAAGGATAAAGTAACTTTGATTACGGGTTTGGACAGAACTTTTCAGCCTGGAACGGATGTGCATGCCCAATGTGCTTCCTGTTTCCTTTCGAGTGCCAGTCCTTTTAGCCTCAAGCATACGCCATATCCACAGGCACGGACGCTTGATCATATTATTGCGGATAAAATTGGGAGACAGACACCCTTCAAAACTCTGGAATTTAGCTGCAACAGTCATAAGGATAATAAGGAATCGATTCAGTTTGATAATATTTCCTGGTATGGAACTGAGCATGTCGCACCATCGATGCGTGATCCATTACTTGCTTACCGCCGGTTGTTTAAATCGGATGAAATGAGTGCCTACAAGAATATCACCGATTTGGTGCTAGATGATGCACGTTCCCTGAAAAAAGAGTTGGGCTATTCGGACCAGCAGAAGTTTGGCGAGTATTTTGAGTCAATCCGGGCAATCGAGACACAGATTACCAGGCTTGAGGGTATGAAACAGGAATTGAGTAAAGTAGATCTTGATATCCCGATGGATGGAAAAATGCCACGAGGTGAATATATAAGATTGATGGGAGATTTGATGGTTGCGGCTCTGCAGACTGGTCTTACCAATGTGGCCACTTTTATGGTGGGTCCTGAGAGATGGGATACTCCCTATCTTTTTGAGAGTTTATTTGATAAGCCAAAGAGTCATCACCAGATGTCCCATAATCAGGGCAAGTTTCTAGATGACCTGATCAAGGTCGATTATTTCTACATGGAGCAGTTTGCTTACCTATGTGATAAAATGAACCGTATTGAAGAAGCCAATGGCAAGAGTCTATTGGATAATATTATGTTTACCTATGGTTCCGGACTGGGGGATGGTTCAACTCACCAATATAGTGCATTACCTGTTATAATTGCTGGTTCAGGAGGTGGAAAGTTTATTAGTGGTAAGCACCTTAATGTCTCTTCGAAATCTGGGCTTGTTAAGAAAGTGAATGGCACTTACATAACTCCAGAAGGAGGTGTTCCTCTTGCTAACCTTTGGCTTACCCAGGCAAAGGCCATGGGTCTAAAACTTGACCGCTTTGCCGACAGTAGTGGAACGATAAACAGTCTACTTGCTTAAAGGTCGGTTTACTGGAGTAATTTCAGTTTTCGGTCGGTCACGAATGTGCCAAAGGGAATTAGGGTTGCAATAAAAAGATAGATTCCAAACCCCAGCTTCCATGAAAATTTTTTCATGCATACTGCAAGGAGTACACAATAGACCACAAAGAGAAGTCCATGGGCCATGCCGGTAATTTTGACTGCCAATGGCATGTCATAGAAATATTTTAGCGGCATAGCGATAAACAGAAGAATGAGGTAAGAGACTCCCTCAATGTTTCCGATGATGCGGAGGTTGTTAATCATGTTTAGGATGATGTAATTTGATTAGATAAAATTTGTTTTCGAATGGCAAGCAGCCTAGCCTGCAAACTAACTGCCAGCAGAGATGAAAGAAGTAATCCAAACCATTTTGCCTCCGCTAGACTGCCTCTGCGTTCTAATGGAATTTCGATCAAGTCTGCAAATTCGATATACATTTGAATGGTGATAAGCCCAAGGGGGTTAATGGAAATAAGCTTATATATAATGGAGAGATATTCTTCCTGCCATCCAACTGCGAGTACGAGGCATATAAGCAAAGGGGTGATCCACAAAAGTCCGACGAATCCCCAGAAACCTAAATTGAACCATGTTTCACGGGCTCCCTGTAAGTAGATGGTCGTAATGAGAATGCAAAGGCAAGGGATGATGACCAATGATGATAAAGAGGATGATAATTCCCAGCTATTTGAGCCTAGTGCAAGCGATGTTAAACATGTGAATACTGCAATAGTGATTCCTGATAGTAAAACCACAAACCATAAACCACTGCATTCATCCGCAAGCAGCGGAGTACGACGGAGGGAAAATTTTCTTACCCTCTGTATGCCTTTAATAAAAAGATGCCTGTTAGGGCAGCAAATGTTGATAAGTGCAAGAAGGGCAAGAATAGACAGACCGAGAAAAATTGATTCAACCAGAATAAAAAAAGTTATTTTCTGATACAGTGGGGCATTTTCGCTCGATGAAATCGCTTCTCCGATCAGCCCGGAAGCTTCTCCATTGGCAAAAAAGGTCCATAGGGAACCGAGCAGAAGGAACTGTAATACGAAAAATAATAAAATTCCGGAGAATTTAGAAAAGGCGGGCAGGGCTTGATTTCTCCACTTGCGGTAAGCGGTGACTAGCAGTGTAAAAATGAGGAGCCCTTGCATAAGAAAAGTAAAGGCAGTTGGTGAAATTGTGAAGTCAAAGAAGGGAACATCTTGCCAGAAATCTACGGCAAGTTGTTCGTAATGTCCCATTTTCATCTCTTTTTCCACAGGATGTAAGACCGGAAGTATTTTACCGAAATAGGTGGGGAGAATTGTGAGGAAAGATAAGAAAGTGACGCCTGCCTGTCCGAGACCAGGGAGTACAACATACAGACCGAGTACCACAATTCGCGATACCCATGATGCGGCTCTTGGCTTGGGTACAATGAGTCCCACCGCATGTGCAGTGAGGTGATAGAGGATAACCGAGCAGAAAAAAACGGCATACAATTGAAAGACATTGTCCCAGGGGATTTTACCCACCACCACGCAGTGAAGAAGGAAGGGAATGGTAAAGATAAACATATAATATTCCCTCGCGGGGAGACCAAAAATGTAACCGACAATTTTGGAAAACGGATTCATCGGAGTCATCCTTTGATAATCAAGCAGACCTGACTCTCTTTCCTCTGCAGTAATCGATGCAACCCGTCCGGTCCCGAGGAACATAAGATAGAACCCTTGTAGTATGACCAAAAAGGTGAAAGCATTGCGGGCACCATTGATTGGTGAGTCTTCGCCCCTGCTCCATTCTTGTGTCTGTTCATCGTAGGCATATTTGCCCTTGGCTCCTTCGAGATAGGAAGTCATGTATGCTGTGGAGCAGACAATCAGGGAGAACAGCCCGGCTGCAATCAAATGCTTGGGGCGAAGGTTTTCACGCATTCCCCTTAAGATAAGTGCGTTCATAACTCTTTTACCTCTTCTTGATTGGAAGAATCAATTTCCATAAACAAATCTTCCACTTTCGATTTGCGGGTAGAGAAGGAGACAACTTTTAGGCCTTCTTCCACTAGTTTTGCCAAAAATTTTGAAAGATCATCTCTGTCTCCTGAATGGGAAATTTCAAAAAGGGTAGATGATTCGTTAACTGTTGATAGATCTGAAAGGGTTGGCCATTCACCTGCGATTTCTTCGATTCGATAAGATGATTTAACAAGTTCGATTTCGATGATTCTTGAGCTTTTTCGGTTCTGGGTAATTTCTTCAATTGATCCGGTAACTACCATTTCCCCATTTTTCATCATTCCAATTTCGTCACAAAGGTCCTGTAATTCAGTCAGCACATGAGAAGAAATCAGGATGGTCTTTCCATCATCAGCCAGTTCACGAAGCAGGTTGCGCATTTCGATCCGTGCTTTGGGGTCAAGATTGGCACCTGGTTCGTCGAGAAGCATGATTGACGGATCGTGTACGATGGTCTTGGCCAAAAGTGCCCTTTGTTTCATTCCTCTGGACAGGGATCGGCAAAAGTCTTTTCTTTTATCGAGTAAATCGGTTTTGTTGAGAGCATCCTCCACCTTTTGCCTTCTTTCTGATTTTGTCTTTCCGTATGCCTGGGCAAAAAGATCACAAAATTCCTCTACGCGCAAATCATCGTATACGGGTGGGAAATCCGGCATATAACCAAGCATACGACGAGCTTTTTCAGGTTCGTGCAAAACGGAAGTATCACCAATCAAAATTTCTCCGTAAGTGGGCTCAAGCAGTGTTGCCATAGCTTTGATGGTGGTAGTTTTGCCTGCACCGTTTGGTCCGATGAGTCCAAAAATCGTACCCTGTTTCACGGAAAAAGAGAGGTTGTTTACTGCGACGAATTCGCCGTAATGAATTTTAAGATCTTGGACTTTGATCATGCGAGGAGTTCTTAATTGGATAAGAAAAATTGGAATGGGTCAACTTTTCCTTGCCTAAATTGATGGGAGTCAGACATATGGATGATATGCATAATAGATTATCACACTTTTTGCTCCTTTTTATTTTTACTTCTTTTTCTCTGCTTGGTGAAAAATCTCTCTTTGACGGTAAAACCCTGAATGGATGGGATGGGAATCCTCTTCATTGGAGCGTCAAAGACGGGGCGATTGTTGGCGAAAACACCAAAGAAAATCCGACCAAGGGAAATACATTCCTGATTTGGCAAGATGGGGTTCTGAAAGATTTCGATCTTACTCTGGATTATAAAATTGAAGGTGAAGGTGGTAATAGCGGTATTCAGTACCGAAGTTTTGTAAAGCCGGGTAAACACGATGGTTGGCGAGTTGGAGGATATCAGGCTGACTTTGAGTCTGGCGACCGTTTTTCCGGGATTTGCTATGGGGAAGCATTTCGTGGTATCCTGTCAATGAGGGGAGATCAGACTACACTTACCGTTAACGATGCAGGGAAATTACAGAAGAAAGTGCAAAAGTTTGGAGATACCAATGAGATAGGAAAAGTTGTAAAAAAAGGAGAGTGGAACAGGTATCGAATCGTCGCCAAGGGCTTTCATTTCGCACAATATATAAACGGGGTCAAAACCACCGAATTAATTGATAATGACAAGAATACACGTCGTGCAGATGGATTGCTTGCCTTTCAGGTTCATGCGGGACCACCGATGAAGGTGTACTTTAAAAACATTGTACTTAAATAAAACTCTAGGCTTAACGGATGGAAAGTAAACCATCCCATTTAATAGATCTTCGCAGCGATACGGTCACACAACCCTGTGAAGGGATGCGTGATGCAATGAGAAATGCAGAAGTCGGTGATGATGTAAACGGAGACGATCCCACCGTAATCCGATTGCAGGAAAAAGTAGCGGAAATGCTGGGCAAGGAAGCTGGGCTATTTGTCCCGAGCGGTACGATGTCAAATGCTGTGGCAGTTCGTACGCATACTCAACCAGGTGATGAGATTGTAGCGGAGGAGTATAGCCACTTATATGTTTACGAGGGGGGAGGATATGCTGCCTTGTCTGGATGTTCGATGGCATTGGTTCCAAGTTCTAACGGAATTATTGATCCAGTGGAGCTTCGAAAACGGATTCGGAAATCGAAGGGAAGCCGTAGTCATTATCCTAATGCTTCCCTGATATGCATTGAAAATACATCAAACAGAGGAGGCGGTACTTTCTATCCTTTCGAAACCTTAAAAGAAGTTGGAGAGGTTGCACAAGATACTGAATGTAAATTACACTTGGACGGTGCTCGTTTGTTCAATGCCGTAGAGTCATGTGGACAGGATGCGAAGAGTATCACTTCCATGTTTGATTCAATTTCAGTTTGTTTATCTAAGGGATTAGGGGCACCAGTAGGGAGTGTTTTGGTAGGATCGCATGCTTTCATAGATCAGGCTCACCGTTGGCGGAAAATGTTTGGAGGAGGAATGAGGCAGTCTGGAATTATTGCATCGGCAGGAATTTATGCATTGGACCATAATATTTCCCGATTGAGCAAAGATCATTCGAGAGCCAAACGCTTAGCAGAACATCTGACTTCTTTGCGAGGCCTAAGCGTATCAATGGAAACAGTTCAATCCAATATGATCTATGTTGAAACTCACAGACCTGCATCTGAGTGGCAGAATGAATTGTCAGATCATGGCTTGCTCTGTTTTGCTCTTAATGAACATACCCTTAGACTGGTCATCCATCTACAGATTGATGAAGAACAGATTGATCAGGCTATCCAAATTTTTACTAAGGTTTCAACGGAATGACTAACCCATCGGGTAAGGTGATCATTGCCGGTGGGTCAGGATTTCTCGGCCAATCGCTTGCATTCTCATTGCAAGAAGATGGTTACGAAGTAGTGATCCTCGGGAGAAGTTTGAAAAGAGGGCTGACAGGAAAGTTTGTTCAATGGAACGCCAAAAATCTTGGAGATTGGCTACATGAATTTGAAGGTGCTACAGCCATATTTAATCTTACCGGTCGCTCGGTAGATTGCCGTTATACTGAAGAAAATAAATCATTAATTCTTAATTCGCGGGTAGATTCCACAAAAGTTATCGGAGATGCAATTAGAGTATGTGATAAACCGCCCTCCGTTTGGCTAAATGCCAGCACGGCTACGATTTACAATGATCGAAGAGGAGATTTGCCACCACATGACGAGCATAGCGAAGGTAATGCCGAAGGATTTTCAGAAGAGGTTGGTAGAGCTTGGGAGAAGGCATTTTTTGACGCAAGGGTCGCAAAAGTTCGTCAGGTCGCAATGAGAATAAGCATTGTTTTGGGAGAGGGTGGTGGAGCATTTCCAGTGATGCGTCGGTTGACAAAACTTGGACTTGGAGGAAAACAGGGTCCAGGCTCTCAATGGATTAGTTGGTTGCATATTGATGATTGGGTGGGCATTGCCAAATTCTTAATGAAGAATTCTTCTATTTCAGATTCCGTCAATCTAGCAGCACCCAATCCAGTTACGAATAAGGAATTTATGAATGAAATGCGTGCAGTTTTTGCTCCGTTAGGCATAGGTTTCCCAGCTCCTAGCCCTGCTATTTATCTTGGAGCTATTCTTATGGGAACTTCTCCAGAGCTAGTTCTCAAAAGCAGAAAAGTAATTTCAAGTGTCCTTCATAAACAAAATTTTCAGTTTAAATATCCCGAGATTCACTCAGCTATTAATGCATTAAAATAAAATGGTTAATTTTCTTGCAGGTTAATCTTCTTTTATTAGGGATGTAAGGAAATGGTATGCTTCTTTGGGAAGAGTAGATTAATCAATTTTCTATTGGCATTATACCTTGGATCACATCTTGTTCCTGCCCAAAATAGGGATGTAGATGTAGTTATTTATGGTGGTACATCTGCTGCCATTGCATCGGCTGTACAAGTTAAGAGAATGGGGAAGAGTGTAGTAGTCATTTCTCCTGATATTCATCTAGGTGGATTATCAAGCAGTGGTCTTGGTTGGACAGATAGCGGAAAAAAACAGGCAATCGGTGGCATTGCCAGAGAATTTTATCATCGTGTGTGGAGACATTATCAGGGAACAGACGCATGGGAGTGGGAACTAAAAGACAATTATGGAAACAGAGGACAGGGTTCACCGGCGATTGACGGTGATCGAAGGACGATGTGGATATTTGAACCCAAGGTTGCTGAAATGATTTTTGAATCATGGGTAAAGGAACATGAGATTGATGTGATCAGGGACGAATGGCTCGATCGTGAAAAGGGAGTTAAATTAGAGGGAGGGAAGATAATTTCTATAACTTCACTTTCTGGAAATATTTACAAAGGCAAAATATTCCTTGATTGTACATACGAGGGAGATTTGATCGCAAGTTCCGGGGTTTCCTACTTTGTGGGTCGAGAAGCAAATTCAGTTTACGGTGAAACATTGAGTGGAGTACAGACTAAGAATGCTAAGAAACACCAGTTTTCAGGCATGGTTGATCCATTTGTGAAGGAGGGAAATCCAAAAAGTGGATTGTTGGCTCGAATAAGTAGCTCAGGACCTGGGACGGAGGGCGAAGGGGATTCCAAGATGCAAGCCTACAACTTTAGGGTTTGCTTAACTCAAATAGATGAAAACCGAGTGCCTTTTCCAAAACCTCGAGGTTATGATCCTAGTCAATATGAGTTGTTATTGAGAACATTACAGATGGGTTCGAGGCATGTTTTTGGCAAATTTGATCCCATACCCAATGCTAAAACTGATACAAACAATCATGGTCCTTTCAGTACAGATAATATTGGAATGAACTATAATTACCCGGAAGGATCTTACGAACAAAGAAAGGCAATTGTTTCTGAACACGAACAGTATCAAAAAGGATATTTCTATTTCTTATGCAATGACCCTAGAGTGCCAGAGGATGTTCGTGAGCGAATGAGTCGTTGGGGTTTAGCAAAGGATGAGTTCAAGGATAATGGAAATTGGCCACATCAGATTTATGTTCGGGAGGCGCGTAGAATGATCGGGGATTTCGTAATGACTGAACTGCATCTTCGAGGTCGAAAAGAAACTCTTCGTTCTGTGGGAATGGGTTCATACAACATGGATTCGCACAATGTTCAGCGATATGTCGCTAAAGATGAGCAAGGACGTGCTTATGTTTTAAATGAGGGTGATATTCAGGTAAATCCAGGAGGCCCTTACAAAATTTCCTATGATTCGTTAATACCAAAAGCAAATGAATGTTCGAATCTTATTGTTCCTGTTTGCATTTCGTCGTCTCACATTGCGTTTGGCTCTATTCGCATGGAGCCAGTCTTCATGATTTTAGGGCAATCAGCAGCAACTGCTGCAGTAATCGCAATAAATGAAGGAAAAACGGTTCAGTCTGTACCGTATGAGAAACTTAAAATGAAATTGCTTGAAGATGGTCAAGTACTTGAAGTTGAAGAGAGAAATATAGTGAGTACGGGTTTGGGCATTGATCCATCAAAATTAGAGGGTTTGGTTATTGATGGTGCACTAGTTAAGTTTTCAGGAGAATGGATTCGTAGCTCTTCACTTCGCCCCTTTGTTGGCAATTCATACTTTCATGATGGCAATACTGCTAAGGGAATGTGTACAGCTGATTTTCCTTTCAAAGTTGAAAAAAACGGCTTACATGAAGTGCAGGTTTCTTTCCTTCCACATGGAAATAGAGCGGGATCAGTAAACTATGAACTTACTACTTCTAATGGTAAAGAAACGGTGACAATCGATCAGAGAAGAAAAAGTGATGGCGAGAATCTTTGGCATTCATTGGGTTCATTTCAATTTACTGCTAATCAGAATTATTCGATAAAAGTTTCTAATGAAGGCACGGAGGGTTTTGTGATTGTTGATTCTGCAAGAATCATTCCTTTGGTTTTGGAATAATCTTCTTTTTTAAAAAAGGTGAAACTTTTTTCGCCAAATATCGTTAACTTAAAGTATGTCCATCCTACACCCATGCTTTGCCTTAAATGTGGATATCAAAAATCTACAAAATAGCTGTTTTCATCCCAAGGAACATTTCATGGATAAGGACCAAAAAAGAATCAATGGAATTGCACGAGGCGATCGCAATGCATTAATCGAATTAATTGCTGACTGGAAGGGACCAATACATTCTTATTTCTACCGTTCACTTTCAAACTATGCAGATGCGGAAGATCTTACACAGCAGTTTTTTCATCGCATTTACAAAGCTTCTGGTTCTTACAGACCAATTTCCAAAGTTTCCACATGGCTTTTTTCGATCGCACGTAATCTTTTAATTGACGAACTTAAAAAAAAGGCAAGAAGGCCACAGGCGAATATACTTTCAGAATGGGAATTAGGAACAGAATCAAGTGAGAATACTTCTGAATTGCAGGAAATTCTTTCCATAGAAATGAAGAAACTGCCAGAAAACCATAAAACTGCTTTATTGTTAAGAGTTCAACAAGAGTGGAGTTATCAAGAAATTGCTGAAATGATGAAAACAAACGAGTCTAGAGTTAAAACTTGGATTTATCGGGCGAGGTCCGTTCTAAAGCAGGCCATTAAGCCACAATTATAAGATGAAAAAAGTAGATATGGATTACGATCACGAGATTGATAGATTTCTCAAATGCGAGAATAACTCAGTAAGTTGTCAGTTTGATGAATCAAAACTTGCAAGTGAAATTCTGACTAACAGTAAAACCAAGACACCTTCATTCCCATTTATTTACTTTGGTCTCCCACTTGCCGCGTGTCTGGTAGTTTTTTTTGGATTAATCATTCAGAGGAATGAATTAGATGTAAATTTATCCACCGAGAGTGAATTTGTCCAATCTTCTGCTCCATCCTTTGCCGGATCGGATTTATTGCCTAGCGAAATAGAGATTCTTGATGAATGGTTGCTAGCTTCACCTGAGTCGATCGATTTTTTTTCAGTAGACTTTGATTCGAGTTATGAATTGCTAGTCTCTCTTGAAACGATCCCTTTGCCATGAATAAGTTCCTAGTAAGATACTATCTGGTTTTTCTCACGACTTTTTCTTTCTCTGTTTTTTCTCTTAAAGGAAAAACGGAGTCATCTAAATCTGATGTAGTCAGTAAAAGACCTAAAGAAAGTAAGAAAAGAAAGGGTGCGGCTTTTGCGAAAGTAGGGGATGAGGAGATTCGTATGTTAAGACGGTTACTCGAATTGCCTCCCGAAAGATTGAAAATGCTACGAAGAACCATCGAGAGACTTGAGAATTACACTGAAGAAGAAAGAAAATCATTAAAGGAGAAACTCACGCATTTTAACAACCGCACTCCTGAAGAAAGAAGTAGGAATATTGAGGATTTAATGCGAAGGCACGCACTCCTAAAAGAACATATGGAAAGACTTTCTCCTAGCGAGCGTGCCTCTCGGATGAAAAGATTCCAGTCATTAAACCTTATTGAAAAGAAAAGGTTTTTGGATGACTTGAGTAACAACAACGAAGAGCAAAAGAAACCTTAGTTTTCCTTTAGCAATTAAAATATAAATACACGGTATGCTAAAAATTATCTTGCCTCAGAGGATAATTGTAGAATGTGATAAAGTTACACTATTTTATGAAATCAAGTAACTTCAAACAGACATTTTCCTATTCACGTCGTTCCTTTATCGGGGCAGCTGCATCTTCGGCCTTTGCATTCACTTTCGTGCCAAGCAGGGTTTTTGGAGCCAATAGTAGGTTGCAGGTAGCAGGTGTTGGGGTTGGGGGTAAAGGTAAGGGTGATTTTGATGGATTGGCAATGCATGGTGATGTGGTTGCTGCATGTGATGTTGATGCACGCAGGCTTGATGTTTCAGTTCGGAAGCATCCGGATGCTGTGAAATTTAGTGATTTTCGTGAGATGATTAGCCAAATGGGAGATAAGATCGATGTCATGAATGTAAGCACGGCAGATCATACCCATGCACCCGCTACAATGATGGGAATGAGATGGGGCATACATGTCTATGTCCAAAAGCCACTCACGCACACGGTATGGGAAGCCAGGCAACTTGCACTTATGGCTCGTAAAAACAATATTTGTACCCAGATGGGTAATCAAGGTACAGCTGCTGATGGACTGCGTGAAGGTGCTGAATATATACGGGCAGGTGGACTCGGCGAAGTGAAGGAGATCCATGCCTGGACAAACCGTCCCGTTTGGCCACAATCACCTTCCATCACTGAAAGGCCCGCTGAATCCATGTCGGTGCCTGATCATCTCGATTGGAATTCTTTCATAGGTCCTGCTCCTATGAGACCCTATCATTCCTCTTATACCCCATTCAAATGGAGAGGTTGGTGGGATTATGGAACAGGAGCACTTGGTGACATGGCATGTCATACGACTAATCTGGCGTTTATGGGTTGTGAACTTACCCAGCCAACGACAATTGAGTCCGTAAATACGGGTCCCATTAACGATGAAACCTTTCCCTCATGGGCAAGTATAAATTTAGATTTCCCAAAAACTGATAAACGAGGGCCTATTAAGTTTCATTGGTATGAGGGCAAGGTAGGCAATAACGGTAAGGATAACAAAGGAGTGAAAAACCTTCCACCACTTGATCTTTTGCATGGTGCAACCCCTAAAAATAGTGGTCTGCTAATTGTTGGAACAGATGGAAGTATGCACTCTCCAAACGATTATGGAGCCGACTGGAGTGTCTATAAAGATGGAAAGTGGCATAAGCGTAATGAGGTGGATCTGCCAGAACCAACTCTTCCCAGAAATGGTCGCGGAGATAATGGAATGAAGGAAGAACTCGTAAAGGCGATTCGTGAAGGGAAGCCAGAGATCGCGATGTCCAATTTTGATTATGCTGGTAATCTTACCGAAGCCATTCTTTTGGGTAATGTGGCCATGCGTGCAGGCGGCAAGTTTACCTGGGATGCAAAGAAGATGAAAACCAACCGCAAGGATACTGATAAATTGATCAGTAAAGTGTACCGTGCTGGTTGGGAAGTGGATCCCGCTTAAGTTCTCTTTAGATATCATTTAATGCCACTCAGTACGAGTCTGGGAGGCGCATTTGGCTCATTCTCTATTTACCATCTGCAGAATTGTCTGGTTCAAACTTCTTTTTAAATTTTATGTAATATATTTCCTTCCTGCATTTCATTGTGGATGCCTCTGGGATTCCTTCCCATTTTGGAAATACCTCTACGGTTTGTTTGTTGGGAGAATTTAAGTCTATCCTTGCTTATATCTTTTTGTGCTTGGAGATTGGGAAGCGAAAATTAAATAAAATTCAGTTTTCAGAGAGAGGTGGTACCTTTTATTCTGAATACTAAGTAAAAGAAATCGATCTTTGTGGTTTTGTGAGAGAATTCATTATCGGGAATATTAAATTTCGCTCATTCTTATTACCTGGGGTTGAGATTTCTGAGTTTTACATTTTATTCCTCGGAGAAATAAATCCGGATTTCGACTAATTGTTTCTTGTCTCAGCTATAATCTGAGACAAAATTAAAGCATGGATTTGGTCTACAAGTTATCCCTAACTATTTTTTCAATTTGCTTTCCTTTTGTTTTTACACTCGGAGAAAATCAAAAGCCATCGATTAGTTTTCATAAGGATATAAAACCGATCTTTCAGGCAAATTGTAATGGTTGCCACCAACCTGCGAAAATGAAAGGCGATTACCTGATGACTGAATTTGTTGCGTTGCTCGAAGGAGGGGAGACCGGAAAAATCGCAATTGTTCCTGGTAAACCGGAAGACAGCTATCTATTTGATCAGATTAAACTGAATGAACAGGGAGAATCAGAGATGCCAAAGGGTTCGAAAAGCAAGCCTCTTCATCCGCATCAAATCTCCAAGATCGAGGAGTGGATCAAGCAGGGAGCAAAGGATGATTCTCCGGAGGGTTCGGATAGTTTATATTCCATGGTTAATAAACCAGTTTATCAAACTCTTCCCCTGGTGCGTACACTTGATTTCACCAAAGACGGGAAGTATCTTGCACAAAATGGTTTTCATGAAGTTTTGATTGCAGAAGCTTCCACTGGCAGGTTGGTATCCAGACTTGTGGGATTATCTGAACGGATTGAGTCCGTGGCTTTCTCTCCTGATGGAACCAAAATCGCAGTTGCAGGAGGCCAACCCGGTAGGATGGGGGAGATTCAAGTATGGGATTGGTCCAAGGAAAAATTGCTTCTTTCATATTCCATAACCTATGATACGCTTTACGGTGTTTCCTGGGCACCGGATGGAAAAACAATCGCATTTGGTGCTAGTGATACTGCGGTGCGTGTGATTGCTGCAAATACCGCAGAGGAGCTAGTTTACATGGCCGGACATGATGATTGGGTAAGGGGTACGGTTTTTTC
>Ga0163109_10001553_pt1 | contig 18120 bp, 19 predicted proteins | sample CRUFie1St13metaG_FD_108704 | JGI IMG/M metagenome (GOLD analysis project Ga0163109, IMG submission 108704) | Marine microbial communities from the Costa Rica Dome - CRUD Field 142mm St13 metaG | ecosystem: Environmental > Aquatic > Marine > Oceanic > Photic zone | place: Costa Rica: the Eastern... | reverse complement strand
GAACATATTTAGAAACAGAGGCAGTCAAACATTTGGCGGTAAACTGTTTGAATTTATAGTGGCACAGGGACAACCTGGCACAGGCGGTGGCGACAAAACTTACATAGAACAAGCAGAAGGTTACATAGCACATAAATGGGGTTTGACGGCTAATTTACCTGTAAGTCACCCATATAAGAACACAGCACCATAAGGATAAGAAATGGAAAAAGAATATATTGTAACACTTAAAAAAGGTATAGATCCAATAAGTTTCCAAAAGGATATGATAGAACAAAGCATACTTCCTTATGTTCCTAATAGAACTGTAAAAGTTGCCAATTATAGACCTGCAAGTGTAAGAAATACACATTATAAACTTACTGACGTAGAAGCAAAAGAATTAGGAAATGATAGTCGAGTTGAAGCAGTAGAATTAGATCCTAATTTACGTGATGATATTTTTATAGATAGGAGAACAACACAGACAGGTAATTTTAATAAAAGCACAGCTACAGCAGGAGACAATATAAACTGGGGTTTAAGAAGAATGATTGCTTTAAGCAATCCATATGTTACTGATGGATCAGTAACAGGAGGATATGATCATACACTGACAGGTACAGGTGTAGATATTGTTATACAGGATAGCGGCATACAATCTGACCATCCAGAATTTCAAGATGCAAATGGTACAAGTCGTGTGCAAGAAATTGACTGGTATGGGGCTAGCGGAATATCAGGTACTATGCCAGAAGGATTTTATACAGATTATGATGGACACGGAACACACGTTGCAAGTATAGCCGCAGGTAAGATACATGGTTGGGCAAAAGGTGCAAGATTATATTCTATAAAAATATTACCTGGCTCACAAGATCCTTACTCTGCAATGTCTATCACTGACTGCTTTGATGTAATTAAAGAATGGCATAAAAGAAAACCTATAGATACACAAACTGGAGTTAAACGTCCAACGGTCGTAAATATGAGTTGGGGTTACTTTAGTAGATATACGAATATAGCTGGAGGAAATTATAGAGGAACTTCTTGGAGTGGTTCTGCTAGAAATACTTCATATGGTATGACAGGAGTATTTGATGGATCAGGATACAGACATCCTATAAGAGTTGCATCAGTAGATGCTGATGTAGAAGAATTAATTGAAGCAGGTGTACATGTTTGTATAGCCGCAGGAAATAATTATCATAAGATAGATGTACCGGGCGGAGTTGATTATGACAACTACTACACTAATACATTTTTTGGAGCAAGATATTACCACAGAGGTTCATCACCTTATAGTTCAAATGCTATAATGGTTGGAAATATAGATAGTCAATTAGATGCACAAGGCGAAGAACAAAAAGCACAATCAAGTGAAACAGGGCCAGGTGTAGATTTATACGCTCCGGGAACAAATATTTTTGCAGGGACAAGTAATTCAAATAGATTTACAGATGGTCAATATTTAAACACTGCATTTAGAATTGCAAATATTAGTGGTACAAGTATGGCAAGTCCGCAAATTGCAGGACTAATAGCAACCTACGGAGAAGTACAACCTACATCTACACCATCACAAGCAAAATCTTGGGTAATTGGAAATACAAAAACGCAGATAGATACAAATGGAAACACAGATAACGACTACACAAACTATAGAAGTTTAATGGGCGGTAATAATAATTATGCATTCCAAGAATTTAATAGTCCAAATGTAGTTACTGTTGCAGGTGAAGAAACACTTGCAATACAGGATGATGATGTAACTCCTACTTATGCACTAACAACAAATACAAGTAGTGTAGATGAAGGACAAAGTTTTACAATCACTTTACAAACAACAAATCTTGTAAGTGGAACTATTATACCATATACAATTACTGGAGTAGAATCAGCAGACTTAGGTGGAGAACTTCTTACTGGTAATTTTATTGTTGGCACTAGTATGATAAAAACATTTACAGCAACAGAAGATAATACATTTGACGATGGTTCGGAAACTTTTGTTTTAACAATAGATGGCACTGCATCAAGTGTAAGTGTTACAATTAATGATACAAGCAAACCAGATCCGTCTTATAGTTTAAGTGCAACAAGAACAAATCTAGGTGAAGGTGAATCAACAACTATTACACTAACAGCATCTAACGTGCTTTCAGGAACAGTAGTGCCTTACACTATTACAGGAATAACAAGCAATGATATCGGGGGAGAACCATTAACAGGAAACTTTACAGTTGGATCAGATGTAGCAAGGACTTATACATTTACAGCAGATGAAACTTTAGAAGGTTTGGAAACTATGGTATTCTCTTTGGATACACAAGGTGAATCACTGAATATTCAAATAAATGACACAAGTAATTCACCAACAAGTTATTTTCTTGTAAGTTCAGAAAGTAGTGTCAATGAAGGACAAAGTTTTACAATTACCTTAAATGTTGAAAATCCTATAAACGGTGTCGAACAAGCATATGTTATTACAGGAGTAAGTAGTACTGATATAAGCAATGCGCCTTTGTCAGGAACTTTTGTTGTAGGTACAGATGTTCAAAGAACTTTTACTGTAAGTGAAGACTTTACAACAGAAGGAGAAGAAACATTTGTTATAACTTTAGTAAACGAATCAACTGTAAATGCAAGTGTTACAATTAATGATACAAGTACAACTTTGGTTGAAGGTGAAGAAGTAATTACTTCTCCTGGATCTGGAACATTTACAATTCCAGCAGGAGTAACATCTATAAGTTTTCTTGCAGTAGGTGGCGGCGGTGGTGCTGGATCAAATGCGGCGCTAGGAGCTGGACAATGGACAGGCGGTGGTGGTGCTGGTGCATTAGCATGGAAAAATAATTTGGCTGTCACAGCAGGTAGTGTTGTAAGTTATACTGTAGGTGCAGGAGGAATAGGTAACAATGATGGTTCTGCAACAACAATTACATATAACGGACAAACTTATACAGCAGGCGGTGGCTTTGCAAGTCCTCCTGAAGCAATAACAAGCACAAGCGAATACGCAGGTAAATCAGGCGGTGCTGGAGGAACAGCAACGGGATCTTGGACAGGATCTAAAGATGGTGGTAAAGGTGGTGATAGTACGATATTTGGCGGAACAACACTTACTGACGTAGAAGCAGTAGTAGGTGGAGGTGGAGGCGGTGCTAGTACTGCCGACATAGGACAACAAGGACATCCGCAAACAAAAGCAAACGGATTTCCTGAATTATTAAGTCCATCTAATAGACGACTTGCACCAAGTGATTTTGCATTAACAGGAGATCAAATAATTGCATTAAGTTTAGTAGGTGATGCAAACTTAAATAATATTGTTTACAATATTGATAACGTAAGAGGTGGCGGCGCAAATTTTCCAACAGATGAACATGCATCTATATTAAGGCAAAAGAAAGAAGAATTATTTGCAAGTGCTAATTTTGCAGATTGGTCAAGTGAAGATAAAGTTTACGTTGTTTGGAAGAATGGACCAAGCGGAGTACGTTTTGCTACAGGTTGGGATACATCAACAAACACATTAAGTTTACAAACTAGTTTGCTTTCAGTAGACACAAATGCTAATATTTCAAGACAATACATAGAAGCTAATTTGCCAGCACAAGCAACATCATATGAAGGTATTAGTTACCCGTGGGCATTACAAGGCGGAAGTAGTATTAATAACGGCAATGCAAATTACAGTCCAGGCACACCTACATCAGTAGATAGAATAGAATTTAGAAAAGGTGTTGCCACAAATGCTACAGATGGAAATACAACTTTACTTGCCACTGTTATGCTAGGAGACGAAGGTAACTCAAGACCAAGAGTTCCTGATGCATCAGGAGCTGGTGGTGGACAAACTTTTGTTGAAGATTATAGAAGTGGTACAGGAACCGTTGTAGGAGGACAAGGTGGGTCTTCATCTCTTACAAGAGGTTTAAGTGCATTACCAGGAAACCATGCAACAGAAAGAACACAAGAAACAATATCAGGAGCAGGCACAGTCTATACGGGTGGTGTTGGTGGACACGGAAATATACAAAGCACATTTGCATCAGTTAATGTTGGAGCAGGTGCCGGTGGTATTATGGTTATGGCATTAGCACCAAGTGGTTCACAAACTAGAAGTGTAAGTGGACAAAACGGGGGATTACTAATAGAATATCCAGGGCAACTACGACAATTTAATGCACCTTCATATACGTTAAACAGCAGTAAAGCAACTGTTAATGAAGGAAGTACTTTTGCAATAACATTACAAAATAATTTGACAGAAGCAAATACACCAATACCTTTCTCAGTTGAAAATATTCAACTTGCAGATTTATCTGATACTACTGGACTAACTGAATCGGGAGCTTACTTAACAGGCGGATTCACAGCAGGAAACAATAGTAAAACATTTAGTATAGCCGCAGATAATACTTTTGATGGTATTGAAAACTTTAACTTAAAAGTCTACAGACCAGGTTCAACAATAACAAATGCGGCCACTGTTGTTGCAGAATCCTCATACGTAAAAGATGACACGACTGTTCCTATTAACGATACAAGTGATGGTACACAAGAATCATTTACCGGCACTGTTGTTAATAGTGGAGCAAGTGGGTATCAGTGGACAGCAGGGAGCGATCGTAATGGAACTATTAGTGGTACTAATCCTAATATTGTTATAGATAAAGGCGACACAATCAGATGGACAATTAACGCATCAGGACATCCATTTTATATAAAAGAAGCACAAGTAACTGGCACAGCACAAGCAACTAATAATGTACAAAATCAAGGTACTACAAATGCTACAATAATTTATACACCAAGTGTTGATGGTAGGAAATATTATCAATGTTCTATACACTCTGATATGCACGGTGAAATTTATATTTGTGACGATCATTGGTTAAACTTAGGTGTAACTGGATTGGGTGATTATGAGTGTTATAAAATTAGAAATGCTGGTAGAGGATACACTGTTGGGGCATATCAAAAAATTAGCGGAGACGGTAATCCTCATTTCTGGGAGAAAAATACAGACAGGGGTGATGTTGTTTACAATAGATATGGTAATAATGATGTAATACCAGGCGCAAGCATAGTAGATAGCGGAGAAAATTTATATCTAGCATATAGCGGAAGTTGGAACTGGAAGAATGCAAGTCCTGGTGCAAATTATCCAAGTTTCTTATACATAACAAAAACAAATGCCGCAGGACAAAATCTATGGTATAGAAACTACACTGATGGTGATGGTTATGCACATAGATCAAGTGACATACAGTTTGCAAGTGATGGACATATTTTAGCGTGTGGCACTTTATATAATACAGATAAAACATTAAGTGGCATGTATTTGTATAAAATAAATGTAACAAATGGTGAACCTTTAGGAGTTTGGAAAACTACTTTGACAGACAAACTTACTGAAGCCTATTACATGAAAGTACATTCAAACGGCGATGTATATATTTACGGTGAAGAGATTACTCCGGATAATGTTCCTGTAGGAAAAACAAATGGTGAGAAAGCACCTAGAATTTGGAAATTTAACAACAGTTTAAGTTTACAATGGTCAAGATTTTATCACGTTGATCAGGACACAAACGAATATATGAAGCCAAGAGGACTTGCATTAGATGCTAATGGAAATCCATACATTGGTATGTGTAGCGATTCTACAACGTTTAGAAGTCATGTAATTAAAATTAATGCAAGCACTGGTTTGAGAAGTGCTGAATGGAGTTTAAATAATAGCACAAGAAGTAGTACATTACCACAACTTCATGATATTGCTTTTGATACTGTTAATAGCAAATTATTCTGTGTAGGTATTATAAAAGAAACTGCAACCGGCAGAGATAGAGGACTAGTATCTAGTTTTAATGATGCCCTTACAGAAAATATTGTTGGGCAATATAGAACTGATCATGAAGGACTTTATGATTTAAGATTTAAAACTTGTGATATCGATAATACAAGTAACCCAAATATAAGATTATTTGTAGGCGGAAACGGAACAAGTAAATATAATACTACTGCTATAAACAAAGCAGTGGGAAGTATTCCTATAAATGGAAGTAAACCTAATGATGATACTACATGGGACCAATTTAAATATACAGAAGAAGGTGCTTGGTCAGTAATTAGTAACAGTGTAGTTAGTGAAATAACAACTAACGGTGTAGCAGTTTCTCAAGGTATAAGTCCGAGTGCAGGAGGAAACGCTAACGGATCAGTAAATACTGGAAGTCAATTTACACAACGTAAAATGGCATTAGATTACTCACAAGTTACAGAGCCTCAAGTAGCATCTCCTACATATTCACTAACATCAAGTGCATCTACAATTAACGAAGGACAGAGCTTTACTGTTACACTTGACACTACAAATGTTCCAGACGGTACAAATGTTCCTTACACAATTACAGGTGTAAGTAGTGAAGATTTAGACGGAGTAAGTTTAACAGGAAACTTTACAATTATAAGCAATAGTGCAAGTGTTACTTTTAATGTTACTGAAGATAATCTAACTGATTAAAGGAGTAATAAGTGGGGCAGGAAACTTTTACACTAACTTTAGATGGCACAGGTAATAATATAAGTGTCGATATAGAAGATACTTCTTTAGGTTATGTAAACCAAGCCACAGGTTCTTACACTGTTTCAGGTATGTATGCCTTTGGTCACACTCCGGGACCTCCAAACTATGGTACCTTGGCAGGCGGAACAAACGGAACTTACAACCATGGTTGGTATAATTTGATAATAGGTCCTAAGGTGAACTCTATGGCAATCGCATCTAGATTGACAGAAGGTAGTGGATTTAGAACATTAAGTTATCATGGTCCAAACAATGTTTTGTATGGTTGGGTAGACCATAATTCATTTTGGTATTGGGACGACGGGTCTGCACAGACCAGTATAACTGGTAATGGTTACTATAGCGGAAGTACATTTGTGGTACAAATAAATGGTCCAGGTACAGGTAATGTATACAGTTACTATTTTGATCCTAATACAATTTCAAACAACAATGTAAACACTCCTAGTTTTACTATGACAGATATACGTATGTGGGACGGCGCTTATCCTACAGGACAAAACAATAATTTTACCGTTGGAGTCAACGGATTATCAGCAATAAAATGGTTTTAACATGGCACAAGAAACTTTTACACTTACAATAGATTCAGGAGACAGCGTATCTGTTACTATCAATGATACTAGTACAAGTATTAGTGGAGAAGAATTATTTTTAGATACTGGCACTCAAACATTTACAGTGCCAGCTGGAGTCAACTCTATAGATATTGTTGCTATAGGCGGCGGTGGCGGTGCAAGAGCAGGCGAAGCTTCCCGTGGTTCTAGCGGTGGTGGCGGTGGAGCAGGACTTGCATACATTTATGGAGTTTCTGTAAGTCCAGGAGATACATTAGAAGTTATAGTGGGTGCAAGAGGAACTATGGGAGATTTACCTTACAATAGTCCTTTTGAAAGAGTAAGCAGTAATTATGCAAGTTATCAAACATTTTATCCAACTGAACGTAATTCTACAGGCACAGATGGTGCTGATACAATAATCAATTATGACGGCGTAGAAATTATGAGAGCAGGTGGAGGAAAGGTAAATGCAACTTTAAGTTCACCTGGAGCTGGAGGTACTTATTCAGTAAACGCAAGTTATGGAACTTCTAGAGGAGGACAAAACGGACAAGACGGACAAAGTGGAACTACTGGAAACAACGGTGTTCGGCCAGGAGGTGGCGGAGGTGCTGGTGGATATACAGGCACTACAGGACACGGAGGTAGAGGCGGAACCGGCCTTGGAGACTTCTATAGAAGTAATGGCGGATACAATTATTATAAGGACGGCCCTGGTGGACAGGGTGGCGGAACACATTTATTTGGTGCAGGAAATACAGGATCAAATGGTAGTAATGCTCCTTCATTATATCAATATGGAGGAGGCTATAACTATGCTGGAGGATCTGACGGCGGTATTGGAAGTTACAGTTCAGAAAGAAGTGCTATCAGAGGTTGCGGAGGCGGTGCTGGTGGCGGTTGTGGCGGCCGTATACGCGATCAAGCAATATCAAGTTACGGAACTTTTTACTATAGGTGGTTCTTAATGAGCAATGGCAACCTTGGTGATCATGGAGGTGTTAGGATCAGTTGGGGAACCTAAAAAAGCGATAAATATATAAAAGGACGCAAATTATGACTATACAAAACATTAACATTGGGCAAATAGCAAACGACGGAACAGGTGACGATCTAAGAGAAGCATTTCGTAAAGTAAACGAAAACTTTGATGAACTCGATCTACGTCAACCTGAGGCAACTACAGCGGCAAGTATAGGTTCAGGTGAAGCAATATTTTCTGCTAAAGTTGGAGATCAATTACAGTTTAAAAACGTTACAGCAGGAACTAAAATTAATGTTGCATCTGTAGCAGGAAATAATGTTCAAATATCTGCAGACTTATCTGGTGTATTGTTTGTTTCTGATTTAGGAAGTAACAATGTAGACGATGGTGAAACACTTAACATTTATGGTGGAACGGGTATAAGCACAAAAATAATAGGAAATACACTAACAATTACAAACGAGTTCGAGGAAGGTGTAAGTACTTTTACAAACGAGTTAGACTTTGGCGGTATTGACTTTAGTGTTACAAGCCATGCAGACTATTTAAGATTTAGTACTGATGTTGAATACGGTACAATTACTGCTAAGACAGAAGGTTTAACTTCTGATATGGGTGCAATTTAATATAATGGCTGATTTTTGGACTATTAAAACTGGATCAACTATTGCTTCTGTAACTGAAGAACTTACAGTTTCGGTTGGACTGCCTCTTGTTCCAAATACAAATCCTACTATTAAATTAATTTCTGGAGAACTGCCTCCAGGTATGCGTATTAAAAATTATCAAATTATTGGCACTCCATTACAAGTTGAAAGAACAAAAACTTTTAGTTTTGTTTTAAGAGCAACTGTAGGAGACAACATCGAAGATAGAACATATAGAATAGTAGTAAATGGTCCAGATGCTCCTGAATGGCATACACCAGAAGGTTATTTAAAAGTTGGAGGTGACAACCCTGCAAACAATAGATACTTTATTTTAGATAACGAACCTATAGAATTTCAGTTAGATGCTAGAGATGTAGATTTACCTACAGGTAAAAATTTAGAATTTTATATTGATAAAGACGATGGTGTTCTTCCTCCTGGGATAAGCATGAGTAAAACAGGTAAAATTACTGGTATAGTAGAACCATTATTAGCATTAGACAAAGCAAGTAACATTGGACATTATGATAGTGCAAATTATGATATGTACCTTCATGATTTTAGTAATAGAGCAAGTTTATTTTATCAAGGGCAAATAATACCAAACTATGTTTTTAATCCACCTAAAAAACTAAACAGATTTTATGAATTTAAAGTAAGTGTTACAGACGGCTACGATGTTGTAAAAAGAAACTTTATAATTTACGTGGTGGGAGAAGATTTCTTACGTGCTGACAATGTTGTAGTACAAGTTGGAACAGGTATTTTTACAGCGGACAATACATTTATTAGATGGCCTGTTTGGATTACTCCACCCGACTTAGGTTTCCGTAGAGCTAACAATTACATAACTTTATTTTTAGACGTTTTAAAAAATGAAAACCAGTTAGGTGCTATTGTATATGAATTACTTTCTACAAATGACGATGGTACAGGAAGTCAAATACCGCCAGGAATGACACTTGATACAAATACAGGAGAGATAGCAGGGCGTGTTGGATATCAACCTGCAATAACAAGAACTTACAAATTTACAGTAAGAGCTAAATTGGTAGTGTCTGAAAATAATATTATTTCTGTTGCAGATAGAGGAACTGCATATAGAGATAGAACATTTACTGTAAGATTATTAGGTGAAGTAGACAGCAAAATTACTTGGTTAAGTAAAACAAATTTAGGAACTATACCAGCTAACTTCGGAAGTGTATTTAGAGTTGAAGCTGAAACAACTGTTCCAGATGCACCATTAATTTACACATATGTAAGCGGCCGTTTACCTCCAGGATTAAATTTAGAATACAACGGAGAAATTACAGGCAAAGTTGTACAGTTTGGAGATAGTGAAAAAGATGGATTAACTATTTTTGATAATGACAATATGACTTTTGATGGTGATACAACTAGCACAGATAGAATTTATAAATTTGTTGTTGAGGCAAAAGATCGTTTTGGTTATAGTGCATCGCAAAAAGAATTTAGCATAGAAGTTATTGACGATGATGACACACAATATAGTAACTTATATATGAAGCCATTTTTGAAAGAAGATAAACGTGATAGATTCAGTCAATTTATAAGTGATCCTATTAACTTTCCAAGCAGTATTATATACAGACCTAACGATCCAAATTTTGGATTGCAAAGAGAAATAAAAATTTTAGCATATGCAGGTATTGAAACTAAAACAGTTGAAGAAGTTTTTGCTAAAAGTCAAAAACACCATAAGAAACGTAGATATAGAGTAGGAGAAATTAAAAGTGCAGTAGCAAAAACTCCTGGCACTCAAGATATTGTATATGAAGTAATTTATTTAGAAGTTTTAGATCCTGCTAAACCTACACAAGGCACAGCAAGAGAAAGTTTTGTACAACGTAATCCAATGCAAGTAAAAGTAGATTCGCAAAACTATGACACAAATAGAAAATACATTACACAAAATGACGGAATACCTACTCTAAATGCATCAGGTAGCACTGTAAATAGAAACAATGAACAATACAGATTTCAAACAAATGATACCCAATTAGATTTAGGAGATACAGTTTTAAGTGAAGATGGAAGTACTATACTTACTGCAACAGCTAACACAGATAGCGAGCCATTTAAGTTTGGTCCTAGAAATGCACCTACAGTAGACAGTGATGCATTCTTAGCAAGTGGCGGAGGTGGTAAAAAGTACATAAGTAATATAGATAATATGCAAAACAGCATAAAATCATTAGGTAGAACAGAGTATGATTTTTTACCTTTATGGATGCGTACCCCACAAGATGCAGGTATGCAAGAACCAGGATTTATGTTAGCAATACCTTTATGTTACGTGAAACCAGGAAATAGTGCAAGTGTGCTACTAACACTTAAAAACAATGCATATGATTTAAAAGACTTAGATATTGAAATAGATAGGTATATAGTTGATAGTACTACAGGAAAATCAGGAGATCAGTATATATTGTTCGAAAATTTTGAATACAATGCTTAATAACGATAAATATATTTAGGAGATAAAATATGGCCAGTTCAATTAGTTATTCAGCGATAGACGAAAACTATCCTGAGGCAGGACAAGACAACGATTCACAAGGTTTTAGAGATAATTTTTCTTTAATCAAAGATGGTTTGCAAACTGCACAAAGTGAAATTTCAACTCTGCAGAGTGATACTGCAAAACTTAATCAAGCAAATGATTTTGCAGGTAATAACATTACTAGTGCAAATACATTAAAAGGAACATCAGCATTTTATAATGGAGGTGTGTTATCTGGTAATCAAAATATTAGTTTTGAAAACGGCCATTATCAAAACTTTACTATTAATAATTCAGGAATAACACTTACATTAGCAGACTGGCCTGCTAGTGGTAAGTTGGCAAAAATTTGTGTATCATTAACTGGTAGAGGCGCCGCAGATGTTGTAACTTGGAGTACTGAAAATAGTGGTACTATAAAAGTTGCATCAGGTTTTCCAAATACACCAACAATAGACAGCAACGTACATCCAAAGATTTTCGAATTTTGGACAGTTGATGGCGGTACTATAGTATATGGAGAATATAAAGGTGAATTCAGTACAACACTTTAATCCATTAGTCGACGATTTAACAGACATACCTACAAAAGTTTTAGAAGAAAAACTTTTAGAATTAAACAAAAAGTATTGGATGACCCAAAATCCACAGGTAAGAGGACAAATGGTAGCAATTCTTGACATGTATAAATTAGAATTACAAGCAAGAAGAGCTCAAGATGCTCAAAAAAACAACGATCAAGGTGATAATTCTCTTGACAATCTTATTAACATCAGTTAATATATACATATGCTAATGAAAACAGATGATCTAGGTATTCCACGATTCTCGAATAAAGATCTAATAAAGATGATTTATTCTGGACATGCAGATAAAGTACATGTTGTATTGTGTGATAAATCTGATGACATTGAAAAGTTTAATACAGCAATGGAAGAACAAGGACTTCCTAAACTTCAAACATACATTCCATTAGATGTAGACCAAAAGACCTTTGATAATGTTTGTCAAGGAGAATGGTTTATGCCTGACAAATATAAAGACTTAGATATTGAAGCATATGTAATAAATTTATGCGACAGTAAAGAAAAAGTTGCAAGAGCCTATGAAGAATTAGAACAGTTTCATAAACGTGGTATGACAAACGTATTACGTTATATGGTTTATCTAGTAGATTATATGCGGGAAAACGGCATAGTCTGGGGTGTTGGTAGAGGTTCAAGTGTTGCTAGTTATGTGCTATATGTAATTGGAGTACACAGAATTAACTCAATCCAATATGGCCTAGACTGGCGAGAGTTCCTGAGATAAGTAGTTTAGAACAAGGAGAAATGTTATGGCAATAAGACAAACAGGTAGAAAAACCTACCGAACAGCACAAGGCAAACCCATTGATATGGATATGCTACGCCAACGTAACGAACTAACTCCAGCAGTAGGAAACGCTCGTGTAAATGCACGTGGTGACGAAATAGGAGCAGGAGGCAAAATTATCCGTAAGCGTGAAGATGTTTTACGTGATTATTATGCAGACAATCCTCAAGCGGCGCCAGACGAAGTAATTACAAGAGAATCCCTACAGCAAGCACAAGAAGCTCAAGCACCTGTGCAGACAAAAGCTGAAAAGAAAGCATCAGCAACTAAAAAGTCTGCGGCAGAAAAAGCAAAAGAGCAAGAAGAACTTGATGCAAAGGATGATTGGATCGAAGACGAAGATGGTAATTTTGTTAAAAGAGGTGACTAGTGAATAATTTAGCTAAATTTGAAGGTAACTTAACCGCAATAGGAAATAGAGTTCTTGTAAGTGATATGTACTTCGGTGAACAAACTACTAAAGGCGGAATCATTCTTACTTCAGATGATGGAAATGTTAGAGGCATTTATCCACGCTGGGGTAAAGTTTATAGTAAAGGACCAAAAAACAAAGACGATTATAAAGTTGGTGATTGGGTTCTTGTAGAACATGGTCGTTGGACACGAGGTGTTACAATGACTAACGAAGGTGAAGATGACGTTGTTCTAAGAATGATTGAGTCTGAAAGTATATTAGCCTACTCAGAAGAAAAACCTGATGATGTTCAAATGAGTAATAGTAGTGTAGGTGACTATGCTCCTGACAGTATAGACCCAAGTGGTTTTGTGAACGCTAACTAGAAAGAAACAAAATTGGAAAAGAACGTAGATCTTAAAAAGTATGAATACTTTGTTAAAAGAGTAACAAGTAAAGAATCAAATAGCACAATGGTTCTTAATAACAAGTTAATTGATTTAGAAAAAGAATCAGGTGTAAACTTAGCATTGTTAATGACAGGTGCTATCGGACTATCAAGCGAAGGAGGAGAATTTGCAGAAATTGTTAAAAAATGTATCTTCCAAGGTAAACCACTTGACGATGAAACTATATTTCATTGCAAACGAGAACTTGGCGATATTATGTGGTATTGGATTAATAGTTGCAGGTCTCTTGGTTTGGACCCTAACGAAGTAATAGAAGAAAATGTAAACAAATTAAAGTCACGCTATCCAGGTGGAGGGTTTGACGTATACTACAGTGAGAATAGAAAAGAAGGGGATTTATAATGGCAACAGGATATTCAAGATCATCAAGAGCATCAATGGCACAGTATGACGAAGGTCTACGTAAATTTATGCTTAACATGTATAACCATACAAGTGCTGGTTTAGCAGTTAGTGGTTTAGTAGCATGGTTGATTTATTCAACAGGTTTACTTTTTGCAATGGCGAATAGTATTTGGATCTTTGCATTTGCACCGTTAGGCATGATCCTTTGGTATAGTTTTGCAGGACAAAACTGGAGTTATGAAAAACTTCGCACATTTTATTATTCATTTACAGCAGTAATGGGAGTTGGACTAGCACCTATTTTTGCAGTATATACTAGTTACAGTATTACACAGGTATTTTTTGTTACTGCCGCAACTTTTGCTGGAGCAAGTCTATGGGGTTATACTACAAAACGTAATCTAACAGGCTTTGGACACTTTTTGTTTATGGGTCTTATTGGTATTATTATTGCCAGCATAGTAAATTTGTTTATGGCAAGTTCAGCTTTAATGTTTACTATAAGCATCCTTGGTGTATTCATTTTTACAGGACTTACTGCTTGGGACACACAGAATGCCAAAAACATATATTTAAATCACGGTGGAGATCCACGCTATGGCATTCAGTTTGCTATTAGTTTGTATCTTAATTTTATAAACCTATTCCAAATGCTATTGCATTTAATCGGAAACAGAGAATAAGAGGAAAAATTGGATTACGAAAAAGAACGTAAGATCCTTACGGATGTTGACGGAGTTCTATTAGATTGGGAGTCAGCATTTGATGAGTGGATGCAGTCACGTGGATACACAGTAAAAGATCCAACAGATTATAAACAATACATAAGATATGGAATTACAAAAGAAGAAAGTGATTCTAATGTAGAAAGATTTAATACAAGTGCATGGATTGGTTATTTAAAACCATTACGTGATGCAATAGATATAGTACATAGGTTTGGATCACATCACTGGCATTTTGAATGTATAACTAGTCTAAGCACAGACCAATTTGCAGGTTTATTAAGAACAAGCAACCTAGAAAGTGTATTTGGGAGAGGTCCTATTAGGCGGGTACGTTGTATAGATACAGGTGCTGACAAAGATGACATTTTAAAAGAGTATGAACCAGGACATTGGTGGATTGAGGACAAACCAGAAAATTGTGAAGCAGGTTTAAGAGCAGGTCATAAACCTATTATTATAGATCACAGATATAACCAAGATTATAACGGAGCATTAAGAGCAAAAACTTGGAAAGATGTGTTTAAAATTATTACAAAAAACACTTGACTTTGTGTGCCTTATCCTATATAATAATACAAAATAGGAGTATAATATGAAGTTTCCAGAGCCAAACAATACAGGAATTGGTACAGCCGGTGCAACAGGTGTTGCACTAATGGTTTTACACATAACAGGATTTTTAACAGGATGGGCATGGCCTTTACTTTACATATTTTTCATTCTAGCAGGTATTGGAATGGAGAATAAAAGAAAATGAAGGAACTATGGGTAGAAAAATATCGTCCTCAGAAAGTAGATGGTTATGTATTTAGAGACGAAGCACAAAAAGCACAAGTTAAGCAATGGATTAAAGATAGGACGATACCTCATTTATTGTTCAGCGGTAATGCTGGTATTGGCAAAACTACTCTTGCTAAACTACTTTTTGCAGAATTAGAAATAAATGATTTAGATGTACTTGAAATCAATGCAAGTAGAACAAACAGTGTTGATGACGTAAGGGATAAAATTGTTAACTTCGTACAAATGATTCCATTCGGTGAGTTTAAAGTTGTATTACTTGATGAGGCTGATTATCTAAGTCCAAATGCACAGGCGGCACTACGTGGTGTAATGGAAGAGTATCACACAACAAGCAGATTTATTTTAACTTGTAACTATCCAAATAGAATTATTCCTGCATTACATTCAAGATGTCAAGGATTTCATATTGCAAAAATTGATCAAACAGAATTTACTGCTAGAGTAGCAGAAATACTTATTACTGAAGGTGTACAACCAGACTTAGATGTACTAGACACTTATGTAAAAGCAACATATCCTGATTTACGTAAGTGTATAAATATGGTACAAATGAACTGCCAAGATGGAAAGTTACTTGCTCCACATGAAGGAGACACAGGCGAAAGCGATTGGAAACTTGAAATGGTAGAACTTTTTAAAGCAGGTAAAATTACACAAGCACGTAAATTGCTTTGTGGTACAGTACGTCCAGAAGAGATGGAAGAAATATATCGCTGGCTTTATGACAACATTAGTTTGTTTGGCGATGAAGAAAAACAAGACACTGCGGTTTTAACAATTAAACAAGGACTTGTAGATCATACACTAGTTGCAGATCCTGAAATTAATTTAGCCGCAACATTAATAAGATTGGCAAGACTATGAATGTAGAATTTGATGGCTTTATAGGCCAGTTCGAAGATTTCTTTGATGAAAAGTGGATTGACGAACTAGTGAAATATTTTCACACTTTTAATGACTTAGGTGCATACCAAGGGCAATATTTGCCAAAACACCTTAGAGATGACACACAATTATATTTTATGGATCCGATAAGGATACATGATGTACATCCACATTATGCAGAATACTTTTTTAAAGTTTTAAAAGAACAAATTTGTCCACAATACTACGAAAAATTTAGCATATTGCAAGAAAGAGAATATCAATCTAAACAGTTAAAAATGAAAATGATTGAAGAAGGTGGTGGCTATCATCAATGGCATTATGAAAGCACAAGTAGAGAAACTACACGTAAAATGGTTGTTCAACTTTATCTTAATACAGTAGCAAATGGTGGCGAAACAGAATTCTTATATCAAAAAAAGCGTATTAATGCACGTAAAAATAGATTACTTGTTTGGCCTGCAGATTGGACATATACGCATAGGGGAAATACTCCTTTAAAAGGCGACAAATATATACTGACCACATGGTTGGAGGAAGTCGTAAAGTGACATACTTAGTCACTGACAACTGTGTCAAGTGCAAACATATGACTTGTGTCGAGGTCTGTCCAGTTGATTGTTTCTATGAAGGTGAAAATATGCTTGTAATCAATCCAGATGAATGTATTGATTGTGGCGTATGTGAGCCAGAATGTCCTGCAGACGCTATACTTCCAGATAATCAATTAAAGGGCGATGAACTTTCTAAATGGATGGGAATTAATAAAAAGTATTCAGAAGTATGGCCTGTAGTAAGTGCAGTGCATGATGAAAGACCTAGCGAAGAAGAAGCAAAAGAATGGGATGGTGTCCCTAATAAATTTGAAAACCATTTTTCGGAGAAACCAGGCCGTGGTGACTAAAAATAAAAAATTGTTAAATGATATTGTACGTATAGGTGTGCTTGAAGAAGAATTAGAATATTACAAAAGTTTAATAAGAGAACACGATACAGGACATATACATACTGTTGTAAGTTTTATAACAGATAGAATAAGAATTTTAAAAGGAGCAAAAAAAGAATGGCCGTTCGAATAGTAAGTTACAGCAAACCTACATTAGAATTTATAAATGAAGGTATTAGTAATGATGATATGTTAGATCTTGTTGCGTATTGTGCAAGAGTAAGTAATCCAAGTAATCAAATGAATTCCGAGACTAGTGAAAAACTAGTAAAATACTTAATTAAACATCAACATTGGTCTCCTTTAGAAATGGTAAATGCATGTTTAGAAATTAATACAACAAGAGACATTGCACATCAAATTGTTAGACACAGAAGTTTTGCGTTTCAAGAGTTTAGTCAACGGTATGCTGACCCAAAAGAGTTTGGAGATCAATTTGTATTAAGAGAAGCAAGATTGCAAGATACCAAAAACAGACAAAATAGTATTGAACTTGGAGAAACTGATGAAGATAAAGCGTTAGCACAACGTTGGGCAGAAGAACAACAAGATGTAATTTTTAGAGCTAAACGTGCCTATGAATGGGCTATTAAATCAGGTATAGCAAAAGAGCAAGCAAGAGTTGTATTGCCAGAAGGCTTAACTAAAACTAGACTTTATATGAATGGTAGTCTACGTAGTTGGATACACTATATAGAATTACGTGGTGCTAACGGAACACAAAAAGAACATATGGAAATTGCACACGCCTGTGCAGAAGTAATTGCAAAAGTATTTCCATTAGCAAAAGAACTAAAGTGAAAAGGGGCATTTAGCCCCCTTTCTTAATCTCCATAAACTTGAAGTACTTCTTTTACTGCTTCATGTCTTTC
>Ga0163109_10001552_pt1 | contig 18122 bp, 19 predicted proteins | sample CRUFie1St13metaG_FD_108704 | JGI IMG/M metagenome (GOLD analysis project Ga0163109, IMG submission 108704) | Marine microbial communities from the Costa Rica Dome - CRUD Field 142mm St13 metaG | ecosystem: Environmental > Aquatic > Marine > Oceanic > Photic zone | place: Costa Rica: the Eastern... | reverse complement strand
TCAAATTTTTCCATTCTCCAATCGGCATTAGCATTAGAAACAAATAGTCCTAATACGGCAATAGCAAATAATTTTTTCATTTTATTCTCCTTATACTGCTGATGCATACATAATGAAGAATGGTACTGCAAAGGGAAGGGCCATTATAGCCAACATTTCCACAAAATCACAAAATTTACACACACTTTCATTATGTTTTAATTTATAAATTAATGTTGTCACTTCTTTTTATCTCTCTATCTGTAAATGTTAAACACCAGGCGGTGATACCGCCAGTATAGATACTATAAACAAAGTCACCAGGACAGTAAGTTCTAATTGATCTTTAATTTTATTAAATTTTTTTTCGCTCATCACTAATGCCCCAGTCAACAACGTCCCGAACACTTCGTAATGCACCGAATAGGTTATCGGATGTCTGGATAGACAAACTTAACCATATTGTGAATAAACTTCTAATCATGATGGGAGGTTGATATAATTTCAGTTTATAATATAATATATGCGGTATTTATACAGGTATATTTGAAACACCTAGATTATAGGCCAATTTTGGATTATTTGGTTTTTTGCAGTTTTTTAGAAATCGAAATTGTATCTATTTACTGCAGATGAATCTGTACTTTCTACTATTTTCTGGAAACTTTTAAATAATTTATTAAGTTCCTCTGGTAAAATTACATTTCTTCCTCTGATATTTTTGCGTATATTACTTCTTATATAAGTTCTTACACTATCAACTGCTTGATCTTGCATAGGAAATCTATATAACTGATCAAATCTATTATATACACCACTTTCAGATGCTAAAATTTTCTTTAGTGTTTCAAAACCAGTTGTCTCAGACTTTTGTGGTACTAGTCCTTCTATAATATTATTGTACCATTCATATTTAAAAATGTAATTATCAGAAAGATAAGGACTACTAGATACATAATTTTGTCCTTCTGGTAATTTTACTGATCTAGTATCATTTTCTATGTAAATTTTCTTTTTAGATACAACATCAATGTTATTTTTAAACCCTGCATAAACTAATTCTGGACTATGATAATATATGTCTCTTAAACATAAAATATTTTTAGAATTACAAAATGCATAATAAGGTGCCAGAATATCATGATAAAAGGTATCATTCATTCTGATTTTGTTATTACCTGATTGTAACGATGAGTATTTAAATAAAGGAGGATCTCCTCCCATTAATATATTTTTAATTTTATATTCTGAATGCAAAATATCTAACCAATACAAATGTACTGCTAGTTGTGGACTATGGTTAGCATAATCTTTACCATACTTTAAATGAGTATTATTACTAAAAAATTTATCTAAGTCTATATCTATAATTTTTAATTTAACATCATTTAGATCAGCCATATGTTGTGCCATGTAGACATCTTCAACATTACAAAATGTACCGTTCCAAATAGATCTATATGTATATGCTGTAATATCTTTACCTAAATGTTTTGCTAATGCTAAACTAAATTGGCTATCTAATCCACCACTTAAAGATAAATTAAGTTTATCCATATCTTTTAATAATTCATCAGCACATGCAATTATAGACTTGTCATTCTTTGATGCAAAGAACTTTACATAAAATGCAGGAGAAATATCTATTTCTAATCCTGGATTTTTTCCTAATTGTATATTAGTTTCCATAAAAAAATAAAAATGCTCTTAATTTGATAAATACATATAGTAATTAGTTATCATAAACTTTAACATTTGGAGATTCATAATGGCGGCATATATTGTAGCATTAGATAGCGGAACACATGCTGACGCAACGGCGGCTCAAAGTGCTATTACAGGCGCAGGAGCAACGATTACGGAAACGTACTCTTTTAACTTAACGTATAAAATTGATTGTACAGCAGAACAACTTGCCGCGATAGCAGGTGTTTTACATAGTTCTTTAGATAGTGCAACTGAAAATTTATCATCGCAGTATTCAACAGATCACTTAAAACATTTATGCAACGATGTAGATAATAGTTTAGCAACTGCATATAATCCACAATATACAGGTACAGGTTCTGAAATTTATTTGATGGACACAGGTATTAATGCTAACCATAATGAACTAGCAAGTGCTACTATTAATAATCTTTATAGTTTATATGAAGTAGACAGCAACCCTGATTATGCAGATTCAACAGGTCATGGTACTGCTATGTGTAGTATTATAAATGGTGATAATATTGGAGTTTCATCAGATGCTAAGGTACATAATGTTAAGGTTATGAATGCATCAACTACTTCATTAACTGTAGGTAATATGATAACTGCCTTAAACCAAGTTTTAGTACACCATAATGCAAACACACCTTCTAAAGTAAAGGCTGTTTGTATTCCTTGGATTACTGCTAAAAACAATTTAATTGATGCTAAATTACAAGAACTGGAATCACACAATTTAATGGTTGTCTGTTCTGCAGGTAACAATGCCGCTGATGTAGATGCTTATTCTCCAGCAGGTTTAGACCAAGTTATGACAGTTGGAGCATACAATACAAGTTACGAAGTTGGTGCCTTTGGTGCTGATTCAACTTGGGAAGGTGGTTCAGCAGGTTCCAACTTAGGTGAAGAGGTTGATATTTATGCTTTAGGCTCTAATGTTAGTATTGCTGATCACAGTAATGTTTCTAATTACGAATCTGCATATGGTACAAGTGTATCAACTGCCATTATAGCAGGTCTTTCAGCACAATATATTCAGGACAACCCAACTGCAACATCAACACAGATTAAATCATTCATGGTTGCAAAAGGTTTAGATAGAGGAAGAGGTGCAAATTTAACATTTAATGCAGGCCTTATTACTTCAACAGGTGCTAATGCTGATGTTCTTACAAAGTCAATTGGTGTTAGTTTACAATCAGGACAAGTAACATTATCAGAAGTACCGTCCGGACTAGTACTAACAGTTGCTAACGGACAATCAGGAAGTGCTAATGTAGGTTTAAATGAAAATGCTTCTAATGTTGAAGTTTTAGCATTTAGTCCAGTACCACCGTTTGCTACATTTAATACTAGTACAGGTGTTATAAGTGCTGACACTTCAGCAAATATGTCTGGTGTTACTGTACCTGGAAAGTATCACTTTGCAGTAAGAGGTGTTATAGGTGGCGTAACCAAAGTTGAAGAGTACACAATTGGTGTTTATACATCTAGTGAAACTGAATTAGATGCATCACCTGAATACTATTGGGACGGGTCTAGTTACGACCAAGTTGTAAACTTTACATCTACCAAAGAGTAATATTTAATTCTTTAAAATTTAGTAAATAGAGATATGGATAATATCTTCATAGATCTCACATCTAAAAATAATCAGTACATTTGTGTAGAAGAACAAGGGTCGTGGTTATTTCATAGATTTGGGAAAAGAAAAATAGATAACGAAGAATTAGATTTTGAAGTTCTCAAAAAATATCTTAAAAAAGAATCCCCAAAACAAATAACACTTTATAGTATTTTAGGTGACCCTATGGAATATTCTAGAATACTTGATCTACTTCATTTTTGCAGAAAATCAGATATTGTTGTTAATATAAACACAAACGGATTTAGTAAAAAAATAAAGAAAACACTAGCACATAAAATAGAATTTTGTTTTAGAATTTATGGCTATAAAGACAGTTTAGATGTAATTATTCCAAATGTAAATGATACTTTATATAAAAATTTAAAGTTAGATTTCAAAGTAAAGCCTAGAATACAATACATGCTATATGAATATAACCTATGTGATGTAAAAAATATTATAGATTTATGTGAAAAGAATAACTATACATTAGAAATACATCCAGGTGTATGTGTATATAATAATTTAAATCATATAATAGACAGAGAAGGAAATTGGTTATATGATATAAAAGGTGTAGAAGAATATAATTTTAATTGTTTTTACAAACCTTATACAGAATTTGAAGAATTAAAACAAATATTTAATACTTACGAACAAATAGACTATGAACTTGTAAAATCTAATGAGGGCTGGCATTTATTAAAAAATTATATAAAAGATACAGGAGTAAGTATATTAGATGCAGTTTTACCTGATATTGGACAAAAGAAAACATATAATAAATTACCATGTATTTCTTTTAAGGGACATACATTTGATAGCATAGAAGAAATGTCAGCAATAACTAATGCTTATATACCTGATTGGACTCCAGAACAATTTGGTAAAAGAATTAGGTATGGGGACGAATATCATACAAACATTTATAGTATTTTATGTGCATTCTCACATAGCAAAAAACAAACTATAGAGTCTTTGTTATAGAAATATCTGATATATTATTACAAAAATCAAAAGGGCAAACAGTTTTAGTCTCAGGCAGTTCCCATGTTTCGTTAGATATGTTACCAAAGTTTTTAGCACCACACCAACTGCTGTATATTTCCCCACTAGCATCTATATTTAAACTTTCAAAACCTAAATGGCATCTTAAACCTCTAAATGTGTTTAGGCCTTTATCTATAATTTGATGGCCCTGAACATATTCTATACTTCCGTCATCGTATAAAAACTCTGTCATAAATGCATTTGGGTCAGGTGCAGGAAAGTCATCTTCTACATTGGATTCTCTTCTAACTTCTTGTTGTTTAATTCCTGGTCTTTCTAAGACTTCTTTTTCTTGTTCTGTGTAATCCCAGTATGTTTGTTGCTTACTATGACGCCCTAAGAGCTTCTTATACATAGTCTTTACGCATATACTGACATGATTATAGTCATTATGCTCACAGTTTAAAAACAGATTTCTTAATTCTTCTACATAATTACCTAAGTCTAATACTTGCCCGCCTACACCAGCAATATTGATATCTATAAAAACATGCTCTTTTATTTCATTTATAACATTTATAAAGTGTTGCTTTTCCTGTGATAAAGGATGAAATGTTAATACTACTGCATTCATATAATGCTTAGCCTTAGACCACCAATTAACAGTTCTACTAGCATTTGTATAGACTGTACTAGATGTATTATATTCACTTATTGCTCTAATAATATCTTCAAAGCCTGGTATTACAGTAACCTCTCCACCTATTAGTTCATAGTCTACACGTTTACCTATACCATTGTAATATGAAGAAAACCTATTTATAGCATCTATATATTGATCTTTGCTAAGCCAAGGTTTACTTCCGTCGTGTAATTGTGGAGGACAATATTCGCATTCGTAATTACATGAATTACCCATGTTCCATTGTATTCGAATAAAGTTATTATCGTTTCTGGCGTGTGGGCCTTTTACAGAGACCAAATTAGGCATTAGAAGCCTGCAAATACTGTTGCTGATCCAAATACTATAGGGTGGCCACATGTAGTTCCACTACCTACAAGAGTAATTTTTCGTCCCTCTACAAATACAGTACTAGAACCGTTTACTACAAAAGATGAGGTATGGGGAGGTTCCCCATGGGGAGCAACTTGATCTCCTATTAAACTTACTCCTGAACCCTCAACAAATACTGATGTAGCACCTGGATTAATTATGAGAGCACAGTCAGTTCCACTTGAAAATATTCCACATATACTTGGCATACAAGTATTTATCTACTTTTTCTTGTTTTTTTCTGGTTTTTCTTCAACAATTTTTAGATAGTCTTCAGCACATTCTTTTATAGATTCGCTAATAGATAAAATTTTATCAGTACTTAAATCTATTTGCTCTGTTACAGAAGAAAATGTGAATGGTACAACTGCTATAGAGTTGTCTTGGTTGTCACCTGAATTAGTTAAAACAACCATTTTTGGATGTGTTAGCACAATTAATTTATTGTCGTCATCAGTTCCTATAAATTTACCTATAAGTTCTAATCCTGTTAATGTTTTAATTGTAACTACTTTATTAAGAAATTTTTTTAATTCTATTATCATAAACTAAAGCCTTTAAATGTGTCTCCATCTACGTCTTGTTTTGTTCCACCTATAACGTAGGATGATATCTCTGTCTCTTGTGGTGCAACCTGTACTGAACTACCTGTAATCCATTGTTGAGTCCAAGGTAAAGGATTTGTACCACTATTATATATCTTTTCTAAGCCTACGGCGTGCATTCGTTTGGCCGCAATAAACTCTACATATTGCTTTAATAATTCTGCATTTAGACCAATAATACTACCGTCTTTAAACAAGTATTCTGCCCATGCCTTCTCTTGTTCTACAGCATCTATGAACATTTGCTTACATTCTTCTGCTGTTTCTTTTTTAATCTTAGCAAAGTCTTTATCTTCTTGTGGTAAAAATTTTAGCATCTGTTGTGTACTTGCTAAGTGTACATTTTCGTCTCTTGCAATTAACTTTATAATTTTAGCATTACCTTCCATTCTTTTAAGTTCAGCAAATGCCCAACTACAAGCAAATGAAACATAAAAACGTACTCCTTCTAATATGTTTACACTCATTAAACATAACCAAATTCTTTTTTTATGTTCATATAAGTCGTATTTCTTACTACCTGAATCTCTAAGTAAATTATACTCTATAAGTCTATCGTAGTTTTCAGTAATGCTATCTGCACAATCACATATTTCTTTTATGTCTAGCATTTCATCAAATACTTTGCTAGGATTAGCATATACATTTCTTATAATATGTGTATAACTTCTACTATGTATTGTCTCACTGAAAGCCCATGTTTCAATCCATGTTTCTAATTCAGGAAGACTAACCACAGGCAGAAAAGCAATATTAGGTGAGCGACCCTGTACACTATCAAGTAATATTTGTCTCTTTAGGTTGGAGGTAAAGATATGTTGTTCGTGTTCTGATAGGTTTTTAAAATCTGTTGCGTCTTTAAGTATGTCTACTTCTTCTGGACGCCAAAAGAAGCCTAACTGTTTATCTGTTAATTTGTCAAACTGTTTATATTTAAGAGTATCATATCGTTGGACTACAGGACCCCCTGTTGGATCTAAGAACATTTTTACTTTAGTATGATCTACTCTATTTTTTGTATTTAATACTGTCATTATATTTTACAACTCTCGCAATCTTCGTCATCTATTTCTGATATTGCTAATTCGTCCTGTTTATCTTCTTTATGTATATCTATTTCACCTTGTCCATCATAGGTGTTATTATAATATAATTGTTTGCCACCGTATTTATAAAACATTAAGATATCCTGTATAAGTACACTCATTGGAACTTTCTCATCTTCATAATGTTCTGGATTGTAAGATGTATTTACCGAAATTCCCTGATCTATGTATTTTTGTAGGACCGCCATTATTTTTAAATAACCCTGTGGGGACTTTTGATCCCATAACAAATCATATTTATTTTTATAATATGGATATCCTGGTACTACTTGTTTCAATACCCCATGTTTACTTTGCTTTATACTTACATAACTACGTGGAGGTTCTATACCATTTGTACTATTACTTATCTGTGCAGATGTTTCTGCAGGCATAAGTGCCATTAGTGTACTGTTTCTGATACCTGTTTCTTTTAACTGCTTACGCAAACCTTTCCAATCTTGTCTTTCTTTGTGTTTTACTAATTCGTCAACATCTTTTTTGTATGTTTGATTAGGTGTAATACCATGCCCATATTTAGTTTCTTCATTACCTTCTATAGTACCCTTTTCTACAGCCAAATCTGCACTTGCTTTGATTAAACTATAACTCCATGCTTCTGCCCACTCATCAACAAGTTCTAAGTTAGGATCTTGGTAATTACTATCATTTTTAACTAGCCAATAGGCAAAATTAATTATTCCTATACCTAAAGGGCGTCTTTTCTTAGTGCTAAGTTCTGCGGCTATTACAGGATATTCCTGATAATCTAGTAATTCATCTAAACCTCTAACTGCTAGGTTGCAAATTTTATCCATCTCTTGTAAGTCTTTAATTACACCCCAATTGACTGCACTTAATGTACATAAACTTATTTCACCTTCTTCATCCTTTGCGTCATTTAACGGCTTTGTAGGTAAATCAATTTCACAACATAGATTACTTTGTTTTATAGGAGCAACGTCCTCAATAAAAGACCCATGAGTATTAGCATGATCAACATTCATTAAATAAATTCTACCTGTATCTTTTCTTTCTGTGACAAAGGCACTGAAAAGTTCTATTGCAGGAATAGACTTCTTCCTAATACTAGTCATACGTTCTGCTTTCTCGTATAGTTCTTGGAACTTGTCCTGATCGTTAAAGAAACTATCGTATAAATCAGGCACATCGTTAGGACTAAACAAAGTAATATTTCCACCACTTATAAGCCTTTCATACATAAGTTTATTAAACTGTACGCCATAGTCCATATGACGCACTCTGTTGTCCTCTGTGCCCTTATTATTCTTTAATACTAATAAGTCCTCAACTTCCAAATGCCAAATAGGATAGTATAGTGTTGCGGCTCCGCCTCTTACACCACCTTGGCTACAACTTTTTACTGCTGACTGGAACATTTTATAGAAAGGAATAACTCCAGTATGGGTAGCATCTCCACTTCTAATTTTAGAACCAACTGCTCTAATACTTCCTGCACCAATACCTATACCTGCTTTCTGACTTACATACTTTACAATACTGCTACTAGTTGCGTTGATACTATCTAAACTGTCGTCTGTTTCTATAAGTACACAACTGCTAAACTGTCTTTGTGGCGTTCTTACACCTGCCATAACAGGCGTAGGCAAAGAAATTTTAAATGTGCTAATAGCATCGTAATATGCTTTTACATAACTCATTCTTGTTTCTGCTGGATACTTTGCAAACAAAGTTGCCGCAATCATCATATATGCTACTTGCGGTGTTTCAAATATTTCACCTGTTGCTCTATTCTGTACTAGATACTTTCCACGGAATTGTTCCATAGCCGCATAAGTCAAAACTTCATCTCTCTCATGTTTAATATGAGAGTTAAGTTCATCTATTTCTGCTTTTGTATATAGTTCAGTAAATTCAGCATCGTAAAATCCTGCGTCTATATTCTTTTGAATTATATCACATAGGCAAGGAGGTATAAACTCTCCATAAACTTGCTTACGCAAATGATAGTTAATTAGTCTACCTGCTACATACTGATAGTTAGGTGTTTCTTCTGAAATTAAATCTGCGGCACTTTTAATAAGTGTTTCTTGAATATCTTCTGTTGCAATACTTTCAAAGAACTGAATTTGACTATTGATTTCTACTTCTGAGGCACTAACACCTGAAATGTCTTCACAGGCGTACATGACAACTTTGTGTAGTTTTTCTATGTTTAAGTCTTCAAGTGTGCCGTCTCTCTTTTTAACTTGCATGTGTGTCCTCAGTCTGTTTATACGATATATTTATTTCTATATCATTTTAATATAAAACTATATAAATGTCAATAAGTTTCTATGCTAATTCAAATGTTTTATGAATTTGGAATATAGTGGCGTTCTCTTTTACATATTCCCATGAAACTATTTCTCCAGGCGTAAAATTATATACTACATCTCTATCATATATAACCAGTCCTGATGTCCCTGTTATGTTATTACTTATCACTGGAAGTTGTATTGTATCTTTAGATATGAAATCTTTATTTATAAGTGTAGATAACAATACTAAACTAACACCACTTTGACATAGGTATCCTTCATTTACTATTTCAAAAGGGTTAGGCCAACTACTGGGTGTGTAGTAGTCTAAGTATCTTGGTAGGGGAACTATAGTAGCAAAATCTTCTAATACTTCTAAAATGTTGTTGTGAGTCTTCTGTCTAACGTTGCGCCATATACTTAATCTTTCTGATCCAGATAAGTTCTTATGAAACATTTACAATTAGGAACTCCAACGCCTTTGTACCCAATTCATTGTTAGGTCTTTACTAGTTGTATTAACTGCTGTTAGTGTAATTAAATTATTACCAGAATCAAAAGTAGCACCAAAGGATACATTACCAGATAATGTATCACTTACATCACTTGCTATATCCTGAATTACAACATCTGAATTACCAGTAACACTATTTTCAAAAGCATTTAGATATATTGTACCTGTTCTTCTGTAATTACCATCAGATGTTCCATCATATTTTACACAATATTCTAAAACATGATTATCGTATGTTGCTGTACTTATTGGTAAGTCTGAACTTGCTACAACGTTACCACTACTAATAGTTGCTGTATTAGTAACATCAAAAGATGTAGTTTTAAGTCCTGCTGAAGATCCTAGAGAAGTAAGGATTTCAATATTTAATTTTGTAGTAAGCAATCCTTTTACATCTGATCCTGATTTAGCAAAATATAGATTATTAATAAGATATGCAAAGTTTTCTGCCTCTTCATTACTTGTAAATGTCATTTCACTGAATTCGTTATCTATATCTACTGGGAAGGACTCTAAACTGCCTGTGCCTGAACTTGCATATACTTGGTTTGTTGAAACTGATTCAAATAAATTTATTGAGTTTGAAGTTAATCTAGCATTTAGCCATTGTTCTAATTTTGCTTTTACTGTAGTATCTCTATCATAAAGTTTACTACCATATACATAACCACTGTCTGTTAATTGTAAAATACCTAAAGTATCTGCACTATCGTTATGTAATCTAAAATTAAATGGTGTCGAAGACTTAGATGCTTTACTTGTAAAATAAACCCTGTTAGTATTATCAGGTGTTATTTGTAAACTTTCCCATGCATCTGCATCAGATAAATTGTTTACTATTGCCGCCGCTTCTGATAAAGTAGTTGCTGAACTTAAATCTGTACTTCTTACATTTGTAACACTTCCAGATGTATCACTACCAAAAACAACGTCTGCAGTTCCAGTTACATTAGAAGTAACAGCACTTGCAGGTGCTATGAAAAATGTATTATCTGTTGCTGAACCTGTTAATGTAGCATTACCATTTGCAACTTGCCCTGTTGCTGAGCTACCTGCTAATTTAAAATCTGCTCCACTTGGAACACCATGTAAAGCAGAAAATACTTGAACAAGGCTTGCACCTGAATTATCAGTACCATAATTTATGTAATGTAAATTGGTTGTTATTGGTGAACCTACATTATCTTCTGTAACTGTGAAGGAGTTTGTACCAACACTTTGTACTGCATAAATTTTATTTGTGTCATTAAAGTCTGTTGCATTAGAACCTATAAACTTGACAAAATGACTAGTTGTTAAGCCTTCTACATTTCCTGTAATAGTTGTAGTCGTACCTACAGACGCCGTCGCCGTTATTGCTCTTGCAGTTTGCCATGTATTACCAGAAGGTAAAGTAAAAGAAATACTTGTACTATTACTTGCTGTTAAAGGTATAGTTTTATTATTTACCCAACTATTTGTTAAGTTTTCACAAAATACATGATTGTAATAACTACTTGCGTTGAATGTTTCACCACTGTTATCTAATGTAACTACAACATTAGATGCGCCTGTTGGTGTAAATGTAATACTATTTTGTACATCAGAAGCATTACTTGTTCTTAAATTTCCTAATCCTGAAACTGTTACATCTGCTGTACTATCAGCAACTATAGAGATATGCTTGTACTCTAAACCTATGTGGCCAACACCTGTTGTAGGTGAAACCCTAACAAACTTCTCATCTATTTTCCTATAATCAGGAATACTATACTGATCATAAAAGTTAAGATCAGGACTATAATAAGTTATTTGTGTATTTGAAGAACTAAATCCGTCTAATGCTTGTATGACCGCACTATTGCCATAATATGTAATAGCAACTTCATCTGTTGATGTAAGTAAGTTTCTAAAAGTAGCAGTATGAGTATTTGCTAATGCAGTATTAGATGAAAATATATAATCATGACTAACTAAATTAGCAACTGTGGCATTATCTGAACCACTTAATACTTCTCCATTTTTAACTACTGTGATTGTATTGGCTGTAAATGCCAAATTTGTTTCTAGATTTATATAGTTGCCGTCTGCAACTGTAGTTCTAAATGTTGTTCTTGTATCACTACCTGAATTAGGTAGTGTATATGTTTTACTTGTACTAGGAGTGTAACTAATTGTTTTTTCTGTACCACTAAAACTACCTGAAGGATATCTTATGTGCGGAACTGTAAAACTTATAATTTGGTTATTGGCAATACTTTTAATAGAATCCTGAGCACCTGTGGTGTTCTCTAAGGATAATATTTTATTATAAGCACCTGCTTGTATTTCTGTATCAGCACCTATGTAAAGTTGCTTACTGTCAGTTGCTAGTCCTAATTCACCAGGTCGTAATGGATTTGGAAGGTCCTGTTTCAGCCCTCGTCTGTTTTGTATTCTTGAAACAATTACATTATTGTTTGATGTTGCCATACTAAAAGTCTCCTAACTAGTAGTATTTATCATCTTATGGTATTACTTGGAATAATAGTCTGCTAGTCTAGAGGACCATTTGTCACAATATTCATTAAATTCTTCACCTTCAATAACAAAATCAGCATATTTGCCTTCTCTGTCTATCATTAATATTGCTACCTTTTGTATGTTACTTCCAAACATTTCATTATGTGCCAATGCATAAGCACAACCTTGTAAAAAGTAATCCTCTATCCATTCACGTTTTTTAATTTTCTTTGCAGTCTTAAAATCGATAATTGCTTCTTCGCCTTGCCACATGCCTATTCCATCTGCCGTACCTGCATATAATCCTTCTGCAATTAAACCAACTTCTACACCATATAATTCGTCTACTTTAGATAAACCTTTGTCTATCATTTCTGTAACCATGTTTTTAGCCATTACACTAATATGATTATTACCTTTTATTTCATAATCTTCTTGTAGTATAAATTTTTCTAGTGCATTGTGTACTTTAGTTCCAAGTCCTGCAGACTCTGTACTTATACGAGTTGCTTCTGCTTCTCCTACACGTTTACGCCAGGCTATAAGAGCAGTCTTATCTCCTGTGTCTCCTAAGATAGTAGTAACACTAGGAACAGGATTATTGTCCTCTCCTACATATTGTCTGCCTTTTTTGGTTTGTACTCGTTTGAGATTAGGGTATTCGTATTTGTTTTTTAGCATTTATCTTTTACTTTGTTAAGTAAAGATATTTACCAGGATATATTCCAAACGATAGTATTATTGGATTCTGTATTTGTAGTTATGCTTACACCGTAGCCTAAATCAACAAAATGTTTTTTAACATAATTAATTTGATCTAATTTCGTAGGGTCTGTTGTAATACCGTTCCATACATTATAGTACGCATTACTAGTTGTCATTGTTGTATTAGCAGATACATTTGCATATAGTACACCAGCATCTATATTTGCAAGAACTTTACTTTCGAGACTTGTTACTTCGCCATGTACAGTAACATTATTTCTACTATCTTTCCTTGCCTGAGTAGCATTTGTAAAAATGTTTGCCATTATAACTCCGATTTAATATCACTCATTGCTTGGTCACCTGCCATATCACCAACATCAACAGTTGGCTCTTCTTCTTCAGGTTCAATTCCTAATTCTGAACTAGGTATAATTTCAACTTTATTTACTGATGATGCAAAACCACTTTGATCTACCGCTTGTATAATTTCTTCTACACTAGCAGGGAAACCCTGTTTTGCTAAAACTTCTTCGAACTTTGCCATAGAAACCTTTTTAAGTCCTTTTGCCATTGCAATAGCCAAAAGGTCACTTACCGCTGATATCAGTTTATCGTCGTAAGATTCCTGTATAAGTTCATTTAATCTCATTTAAGACTCTATAGGTGCTCTACCTAATGGCTCATCTATTGGGCCTGCCGCCGCTGGTACATTATCATCTACTGCTAGATCATCTATACTTGGTTCTTCAGGTGCTAAGTCGCTTGGCATTTCGTCGTCCATGCTAGGCTCTGCTAAGTCACCTAATGAACCCATACTGCCTTCTCCTGTAAGTCCGCCAATAATACCGTCTATGCTATCCTTACTTGCCTTAGTGGCTTCTAAGTGTCCTGATAAAATTCCTTCCATGCTGTCTTTGAATTGAGCCGCCTGTTGAGCACCCATTTCAGACATCATTTGATCTGCAATCGCTGGTAAATCTTCATTAACCATTCTTCCAACTCTTTCAACTTGGTCTTGAATGTCATCTGCTAATGCTCTTACAGCCATTAATACTTCTGCTTCTTCTACCTTGACTTCCTCTGAAAGTAAGTCTGCTATAATATCATCAAACATATTCATTTTGTTTTCCTCTACAGACTCTGCTGTTTTACTCATTGCATCTTTAACTTCTTCTGGTTTCATATCTAGTTCTTTAGCAATTTCTTCTATGCTCTTACCATCTTTTTGTAGTTTGTACATATATTGAATGCTGTCTTCTAGTCTACGTTCTGCAATCTTTTTACCAAACATTTGGATACCTCTAGGTAAAGCATCTTCTTCTAGGCCGTTTAGGAAGCCTATAACTGAATCTCTGCTTTTACCTGAGACTTCTGCAAATAAGTCAAGTTTTTCTTCAATTGCATCATAACTTTCTAAGTCTTCTACTGCAATACCTACTTCTTCTGCAAGTCCTCTTAATACAGAATCAGTAAGTTTATCTCCGGCTATACCGCCTACAACTGCACCACCAACTTTACCTGCTGTTGAGCCTAAAGCCGCACCAACTGGTCCGCCTATTGCTCCGCCTAATGCACCTGCACCCACGGCACCACCAATAGCACCTAGCATAGTTCCTGCAGAATTTTCATCCATATACTCTTTTACCATTTTGATAACAAGAGGTTTGATGTGATTATCATCATAACAATATTTAGGATTCATTCTAAACTCATTCATTGTTTGTGCTACTGTTTCTTCATTAGTACAACCACTATCCATGAGTTTTCTAACACTCGCATAGAGTTCTTCTTTCATTCCTTCGTATGCAGGTGATTCTGCATATTGTCCTTCGGCAAGCATTGTATTAATAACGTCTTTAACACCTAAAAACTTTGCGTATTCAGGCTCTAACTGAAAATGCTTTGAAGTATCTTTTAATTTGATGATGGCCATTTCAGACATTTCTTTAATTGTTTCTAATTTTTCCTTCTTAGGAAAACCTGCTGAAATGCTCATACCAAATTCTTCTTTCAGCACAGCATTGATCTTTGAGATCTTGTCTGTACCCTGTAAATTAAAATCTTTTATTTGCATGATAATATCCTAAACTATATTTGTTATATAGTCTTATTTATCATTTATGTAGAATTTTTTTAAAAACTTCGTATATGCTCTTTGGCTATATTCAACATGTGTATAGAATCTTGCATTCTACAACCTGCTGAAAATACTTTTGTTATATCTTTACTAGTCCTTATAGTATGTCTATAAAATTGTATATCATTATAATGCTTGTAGTACCTATCTATGTGACCTTGATAATTACGCATAGATACTTTTTCTTTAGATTTATTAAGTTCTTTATTGACTTCATTAGCAACTTTACTAAATGGAATGTTTTCTATTACAACTTCTTTAGTAATATAATTTAGTATGTTGTATCCTGGATCAGTTTTTGCTACAATATAAACACCTCTTTTAGCAATATTACTTGCCATTTTATCTAATTTTTTCGCAAGATGAGGTTTATTATATTTTTTGTTTTTGTATGTACGTTTTGTAGCCAATTTTTTCACCTTTTCGAACTTTTCTTAAAACATCTCTTTTATAGAGTTCTTCAGCAATATATAATTCTCTTTCACTTAATGTATTTACGTCTAGAAACTTTTCCATATCGCATTTATTGAACAATGCTGTTTCTGGATTGTTTATAAGACTTAAAAAATTATTTTTACCTTTGACTGCTCTCATATAACTATTTATCTAGTTTTTCTATTACTTGATTTGCTATAAATGTATTTTCAGACTCTCCGTGATGCTGACAGTCTCTTGCAAAAGATTTTTCGTATGTATCTTTATTCATTCCCTTACGAATAAAACGGCTATCAAATCCTTTTTTAAAAGATATGGTCATAGAATTAAAATTTACATATTTTATATTTTCTTTTAAACAATAATCTTCTATAATTTTTAAATTTTTTAAATTATTCATAATGTATGTAAGTTCCAATGAATGAAGAAAATCTCTATGTGTCCATGTTTTTTGGTCTTGTGTATTGGCGTGAATTAAAGTAAAATAATCAAGTAATGCTAATTCATTGTCATGCTCATATATTAAACTAATTCTATCTGGCGGGGGTTCTAATACACAGATTGCTTTAATATTTGGAAGTTCACTTTTTAAATGATACTGTAGAAAATATGAATGTAGATCTAATCCATGTCCAGGAATTCCTAAATTCCAACACTTAACACCAAAATGCTCTGCAACTTTATATGCCCAAGTTTGGTGCTCGTGTAAACCAACTCCAAATGTGAAACTACATCCTAAAAATAAAATACCTTCTTCATCACTAAAATGATCACATCTAAAACCTTGTTTATTAATTCTATAATCTATATCAACTATATTATTATTAGAATCTAGCCAATTATTATCAAGTAATCTTTTATAATTTTTTTCTAAATTATTTTTAAAAGTATCTTCATCATCAGGAGATATAAACTTATAATGGGTATAACCAGAGTTTATATTTGATTCCCATACATTGTGCCTATTAGATATAGCACTATAGAATTTTTCTAATGTTAGATTTGGTTTATACTGACTCACTTTGCTTTTTCTTCTTCTTTTTCTTTAATTTAGATTTAGATTTAGAAAAAACACTAGGATTAGGTCGCTTAATCATTTTGCCCATAGGCATTGCCACTGATGCTATACCACCTGCTGAAGTTTCATTAATGACATCTTTTATAAGCATAATACTATTTATCTATTTCTAAGTTTAGTATAAATTTTTCAGCAAGTGCATTATGATTGCTGATACCTGGGTGCAATAAATCTCTACCTAGATCTTTATTGTCTTGAAATATACTATCAAAAGTATTTAATATCATTAATGGAACTCCTCTTTCATCTGCTATTGTTTTTATCATAGCAACTGAGGCCAGTTCATTATAAAAAGTATTTTCTCTTTTCCACATCCAGTTGTAAAATAAATCTTTTTCGGAAACATTATTTCTACAAAAGTCTTTATAAATAGGTCTAGGTAAGGGTTTGTCCCAATAATCATCATTTCTCCAATCCATGCCATTTAGATGTGCAAGTTCTAAGGGTGCTGTATTTGATACTTCAGGACCTTTTAGTTTTGTTTCCATAAAAATACTTAAACGACCAGGAGGCGGCATGTATATACAGATTGCTTTTATGTTAGGAATTAGATTATCTAAAAATAGTCTACAGTATAATGAAATAGAATCTAATCCTCTACCTGGCATTCCTAGGTTCCAATTCTCTAATCCAAAATAATCTGCTACTATTTGTGTCCAAGTATCTTCGCGTCTTACTCCTACACCGAATGTTAAACTACATCCTAAAAATAAAATACCATCTTTTTCACTAAAATTTTTACATCTAAAGCCAAATTCATTTAAATCATAATGCACTGGTGTTGGTTTACCATTTTTATCTGCCCAATTATATTTGTATAATATTCCCCTAGTATCAGGATCTTCCCAATTTAAATTAAACTGTTCCTCAGTATCTGAGGGATACCATTTATATTGAACTGAGTAATCAGAATATTGAGATAATTTAAAAGGTTCTGAGTCTCCTACATTATGTAAATGGCTCATTGTTATAGATTGAAATATTTTTTGTAAAGTGTCGTCAGGGTGCTCTTCTATACCCTCTAACTTGCCTGTTTGATGTAATAGTACTTTATCAATCCAAGATTGCCCTGTATAGTCTAAAGCATCATCAATATAAATTTTTTCTTTGTCGGGCATACGACTATTTATTTAGGATTTTTTGCGACCGCTCTTCATGTTGGCACACCAGTGATACATTTTGCCTTTCTCACCGCTGTACTTTTTTGCTTTTTTGCGTAAACTGGTTACTGAACCTTTGCAACTTGCACCTGCACGTTTTACTCTGCCTGGTGAACTTTTGGCTTCTTCTAACTCATCTGGATAATGTCCTGTTGCACTATGATAGTATAACAGTTCTGCGGCATCTGGATAGCCTTCTGTGTCTATGTAGTTAGGATCTGTAAGTCCTTGTAAAAATACTTCACCATCTTCAAAGTGTTGATTGCCGTAACTGGTC
>Ga0163109_10001551_pt1 | contig 18127 bp, 13 predicted proteins | sample CRUFie1St13metaG_FD_108704 | JGI IMG/M metagenome (GOLD analysis project Ga0163109, IMG submission 108704) | Marine microbial communities from the Costa Rica Dome - CRUD Field 142mm St13 metaG | ecosystem: Environmental > Aquatic > Marine > Oceanic > Photic zone | place: Costa Rica: the Eastern... | reverse complement strand
TCCTAGGCTCTACCAGGCTGAGCTACGAGAATATATAATAACTTGATAAAAAAATCGGCCACGACATACGCACTTACATAAATATCAGTCGTTATGTCTTTAAGTAGTAAGTGTAGATAGATGGCCTTTACTGCTGGAACTTACAACGATAATTGCGATATTTGTGGAGATATTGATGAACCTATCACAAATCCCGCACTTGACGCTTCAAACTGTTTTATTCTTACCGAAAGAGTGAAAACAAAGGGTGTATGTGGGGACATTACAGGAAATATTAGTACGAACTACTATTTTTCAAACAATGATCTAATTGAAGATATTCAAACAAACCTTTTAATCCATAGACTTAATAATACAAATCGTCCACAATGTGAACAAGCACGAAGACCCGTATTTAAAACACAAAAAGAACGTTTACGATATATTAAATACTACAGCGAACGTGCTGTAACTGGTTATTTTGAAAGCATCACAAATTCGTAAATAGTTAAGTTCGTTGTCGCGTGGTTTTCACGCGATCACGAATAGATGAGCATCACAAACAATGTGATTCGGACAAATAAAGTAACGGCTGGAAAGGCCGATATAGGAACTTTAAACTCTGGTTCGTTAAGAATAAAATCTGGAAGTTTAAATATAACTACGCTTACAACAAATACAATTACTTCAAACAATCTACATGTTACGGGAGAGTTGACAGGTTCTACAATCACAAGTATTCAGGATGATCTTAGTAATTATGAAAATGATATCTCAATCAACAGTTTACGGATTAATGATTTGAGTGATGGTGTCGATGACAACGCACAGGCGATTCAAGATTTAAGCACCAGTTTAGTATCTCTAAAGTCTGATATCTGCGGACTTAGTACGAGTGATCTTGACGATATCAGTTCAAGAGTGAATACAAATGAGGAAGATATTTCGGATCTCAGTGGGAGATTTGAAGGGTTTGTTTCACGGAGCGAGTTTGTGGATTTAAGTAGTTCCGTTTCTGGAAATACAGATACTATTTTATCTATATCTGGGAGACTAGCATCTTTAGATGGATTTGTAAGTGAAAGTCGTTTCCAAGATTTAAGTTCCGTAGTTCAAGACAATAGTGAAAACATTGTGGATCTTTGTGGTGCCGTAAAGACCTTAATAGGTTCAATCGGTGGTGGCGGTGGGATTACAAATGAAGAGTTTTTAGATTTGAGTAATCGTGTCGCTGGTTTGGAAACTGATGTTTCAAATCTTCTTGGAATCAGCGATGATGTATTTGATTTGAGTGGTAGGGTTACTCTGCAAAGTAGTCTCATTGTAGGTCTCAGTTCTGATATATTGGACGTTAGTGACCGTGTAACAGATATAAGTGATGATCTTGCGGATATACGAAATTCATACATAGTAAAAGATACCCGCGTTGGTATTCGTGTAGACCCTTCAAATAGTGAGTTTATTGTAAGATACACATTGAGTGATGGAACAGTGGATACATCAGATCAGGCGGATATTGTAGTAGGATTGAGCAGTGATTCAGTGGTAATTAATGGCAACACGACATTCCGCGGACAAGTTCAGTTCCAAGATGTAACAAGTATTCCTGCTAGGACCACCTTGATAGATACAAGTGGTTTGACAAATATTGATTTTATGTCTACAACCCCATATTCTCATACCGAATACATTATGTTTGATACAAGTGCGTTAAATGCCCAAACTTACTATGATACGTCTATAAACCCATATTCTTCTGAACTTCATTTACGGTTCAGTAAACTTTCTCGTTCTCGTAATGTGTTTATATCCTGTCCTCCTGCAGTTGCAAAAAGAATCGTATTTTCACTTCACGACGATGATGATCTTTCCGCAAGCACGATTTCCCGTCAGCAAGGAAACATTATAGTCCAACCTGGTGCCGTTCCCATTGGATTTAATGGGGACACTGGGACCGTGTCAGGTTCAAACGCTGCAACACTCCAAGATTATTCTTCAGATCCATACCGTTATTTATATGATTTATGTGATAATCGTGGTAATACTGGAAGGTTTTTCTATAATCATGCGACGGTAGTTCCTCTTGATGATGTATCAAAAAACGTAGGTGTGGACCATCCAAACGCAACTGGAAATAGAATGGATATTTCATTCTACCCTGATATTTCTTCTGCGGTGGATATGTCAAACCTTGCGATTACCGAACGATATCATAGATATTACCAAACAGGGTCTTATCAGTTTAACATTGAGTTCATAAGCACTGGTGAAGCATCACTACGAAATAGAGCCCATATATATGTAAGAGAAACATCCCGAACACGGCCGTTGCGATATGCAGAACGAACAAACTCAAACGTAGCCATATCTCAATCTAGTGAATCAGATTTACAACTTTTAATTGCGAGATTGTTATTCTTGTCACAAGATAATTTCAATACTACAATACCAATATTTAATTCATATTTGGATGGTCTAAATCCCCCCGATTTAGGTGGTGGAGGGGGACCCTGAGTAAGACGGAATAGATTCGTGGTTTTTATAAGAATGATTAAGAATATTGTGTTAGATGAACGTTTCAGCTAACACATTTATTAGTGGTACAGGAACTCTGGGGTCAACCACTGTGTCTACTGTTGGAACCGTAAATTCCGGGAGTATTACAACAATTAATGTAACGGATACTACAACTGCATCTGGAGATGTAACATACAAAACAGACCTTTCTGCTCCAGTATTAAATGTAATAGATACCAGTTTGTCATTACTTCCAGACAAGATTCTTGAAAACACAGTTAAAATTGGTCCAATAGAAACTCGTCAGGAACAAAATGATAGTGATCTAAGTGATGTATCCGGTGAGATTCATGAGATTTTAGAAATGAATCTTCCTACAAAATCATATCTAACTGATTTGAGTAATCGTATATTTCAAAACGAGACTGAAATTACGGATATTAGTAATACACTAAGTTCATTGCCGACGGATGGGGAGTATGATGATTTATCAGGGAGAAATCAGGATAATATTGAACTTGCAGATGATCTGTCATCAAATATGGGTTCATTGGCTGGGATTGTTCCTACTTCCCAAGGAGACGATTTGAGTGGGAGAGTTGATGAAAACATAGAGAGTATCGCGGATGCCCAATCTGGATATGACTATGTATTTGATAATATAAGCACTCTTGTTACAAAAGACAACTATAACGATATATGTTCTAGAGCGATTGATGTTTCTGAATCTGTTGATAGTCTAAAAGAGGAGACCGATTTATTTGATTTTGTGGATCTTAGTTCAAGAAACGCAGATGTAAGTTTAGGAATATCATCTCTTGATACGACGATTACAGATATATCTTCAAAACTCGTCCCTTTTAATTCTAGGATTGTTGAGATATCAAACAATATTTCTGTTTCAGGTTCGGATACATTTATGTTTGGAATCAGTGCAAATGCGAAATCAACTGATTTAGGTTCGAATAATGTTGGATTTGGATATAGCACAATCTCTGGGACATATTTTAATTCAAAAATAACTGATATTCGTGGGACGACCACCATTTCAGATACACCTTCAAATTTTATAAAGAATACGTTGAATGTGGATATGTCTGGCGATATCAGTCGTAGTGTGACAGAACTAACATTTGATTTCCGTTCAACGACTCCATATAGTCCAACTCATCATATCATAATGGATCCATCTGAATCAATGATTTTAATATCCGGAGGTTCATATGATAGGATACAAACATTGGCGGACGGAGGTGTTAATGTGAATCTACGAATCAGTCGCAGTTCAAAATCTCGCAGAATACTTGTTACAATTCCCCCTGTAACCGCAAACCGATTAAGTGTGACTTTATACGACGATGATTCGTTTACGACTGTCTCAAATGGAACGCCATTAACACGTAATGAAGGAGGGACGATCGATCCAAGAACAGGTGTGATGCAAGATAATTTGAGTGAATATCGGAATATTTTGTATGGTTCAGGGATAACCGATATTTCATTTTACAGATATCATCAAAACATTCTTCTTTCTCCGGGAACAGTTCCCGCATTTGATGTTTCATTTGCGAATTTGAATACCGATTTGAAATCGGCATTGTTGTCCGACATGGATACTAAACTCCAATATTTCGCAAATACAATCCATACTGCAACAGAACGTTATCACGGGGGGTCATCGTATCATATTGTATATGGTGTAAGCGCAACTGAATTTTTTAATACTGCAGGATTGAGTAATGAAGAGGCTTGGAAATTAGAACAATATTCCAATATGTCTTCTGGGAATGGGATTGGTATTGCAAAGAATAATGTAATGACACCTCTTCCTTCATTTTATGCGAGTCAAACATTTGAGAGGAGTATGAATGGGAATCAAGTTGTATTTTATTTTACAGGTGTTCCAAGAATCGTATATAATACAACAACGACTGTTCCTGCAAATATAAGCGCATCAAGCGATCCCGAGGATGGTTTTGCGGGACCGTTTGATTACTATGCAGCAAATTCATATACATTTGAGATTGATTTGGTTAGTACGGGTCGTGAGGAACATTCACACCTTGCGAAGTTGTATATTAATGAAAAAACGAGGCAAACCGATTTACCACGATTTTATGAATCCCGTTTTTACAACAATGTTCCACAAGGTGATAAAACAATCCTCCCAGGTGGCGGGGAACCTGATGGTACAGGTTTTGATATCTATGTAAACCTTGTAGATACAAAGAAAGACCGAACCAACCCTTACCAAAAGTTGATTCCAAATCCGTCAGTTATATGATTTTGAGTGTGGTGCGTGGCCCTGGTATGAGTAATCCGTCTATGTGATTTTTACGTTCTTTCCTAAATTCTCTTTTGAGTTTTTTGGAATTATCTGTATTTGAAATTACAACTTTTGTGATATTTGGATTTCGTATCATGGCTCCAAATAACCCCGGTGTTCCTGATTCAAATGTTCCAAAGGGCAAATATTTAGTAACGAAGTTGTCTGCTTTGATTATAACTTTTCTTATATGTGAAATCATAAGGAATGTTCGGAGATAAACAAGGGAGTCTATATCTGGTGGATAATTAAGAACAAGGACATTTGTCCGTATTGGTTGTATGATTTTATGAATATCTATGGAAGAGTCTCCTGATAATGTAATAGTTGAGAATCTATAACGCATAAGATGGTTCTTTATAATATCTGCGCTAATATCCCGCAGCATAGTTTGTGTGATATGGAGTGTTCCAAGAGAAAGCGGAGACTCCATCTCCTATAACAAATGGTCAAAGGAATAATGAGTCATCAATTATAGATGATTGCGGTGATAATCATAATTGTAAGTGTGATAAGTAGTCTCCTAACAAGAGTGGTGCTCTCCCAACTAGGAGACTCCAAGGAGGGGTTTGAGTCTGAAGGAACTGCTCAACTACAAAAGATAATGTCTGCTGTGGATATTGTGTCTGTGAAACAACAGGGAGACAATCCAGGAGACTATTACAAACCAAAGATGGTCCGTGCGATACGTGTAAAGAACCTGTCTGCTCCGAGTTTAACAGTAAGAAATATGCCTTACAATCGTGCTGGATTCCGTTGGTGTGCGAACGAACCCTGTTCTGATTCTGCACAATGGGGTCTTGAATTTAGTAATGCAAATGATCTCCTATATCGCTCCCATACAAATGGCCATATGCCAAGTCGTGAAGAAAGTGAGAGAAAGAGGTTAATATATCCTGGGTGGAATTGGTTTGGTAGAATATTCTCCTATCCGTCTCCTATGAATTTCCCCCCGATTTCTCGGCACTGATAGATGGATCTTCGGCTACTTCTGGGGTCATTGATACTTGCGAGTATTACTGCTTATTTTGTAAATTATTCATGTGAGCCATTTGTTACAAAGGGTGATTTAGGTTCAAAGTTGCGGGAACTTACGAATTATGTTAGCATAGACGGGGATAAACTTCGTATTAAAGAGCCTGCTATTTTATCGGTGGATGAGAGTGTATCATTGGGTCCAGAAGGTTTAATGTTAATGTCTTCAAGTGGTGGTAAGATGTCTATTCGTGGTATGGATGCTGATAATAATTCTGCGAATCTCCATCATATAAATGGTGGAACTGATACAAAAATGTTGAGATTTTATATGTCTTGATTAGATGATCCTATTGATGACTCTCGTGGCGATTATATCGTCGTTAGTCACCATAATGACAAAACCTCGTGTGGAAGGTTTCTTAACTGATTCTGATGTGATTAAAGTGATTGAATCATTAACTCCTGAACAGGCTGCGACATTAAAGGCTTTAAACGATGAGAAGTATGCGATTTTGGAAGGTGATCGCGTGGTTATGAAAGTTCCATTAGAGGTGAATAGTGAAGTGCGTGTAGTGGGTAAAAAAGATTCACATTTGAGTTTGGATACTAGAGGTGGTAAAAAGGTTATAATTCGTATTGCTCCTAAAGATATGAGTCAATATCTGTCATCTCTCCCTGGTACAAAATGGTATGAGCAAGGTTCAACACCTTTATTATTCGAAGTCTCTCGTGAGAATGGGGAGGTTCATAATATTGGATCCCTCCCAGGTCACTCCCATAAATACGAGGTAAAACAAGGATACATTCCTGGTTTCCCAAAGGGATATGTATTTGAGGGTGGTTATTCATTATTTGATAGAAAGGAGGAGTCTCTTGTTGCGTGTGATGCGAATCCTTACTGCAAAGGTGTAACCTATGATCGTAGAATTAACCGTTATACGCTTCGTGGTGGTTCTGATAAAGTACAAGCGGGTATGAAGGTTCAAGTGAATTATAATAACGTGGAGACTTCATATGTAAAGAAAATATGACAAAATCAGGGATAATAATGATTTTTAAAAAAAGTACAAAATATTTGAAAAAAATGTTTTTGAAAAAGTTTGTAATATGTGTCGTCGTCCCCGCGGTCCGTAGGAAACAAATGTTCGCACTTTTGGAAACAAGGTTTGTATCCTAAAGTCTGGTTAAAATAAAAAATGTTCGCACTATTTTGACCCGGTTTCCATACGTAGAACAATTGTGGAAACACGATTTTACCCTACAACTCGGGTAAAATAAAAAATGTTCGCACTATTTTGACCCGGTTTCCATACGTAGAACAATTTATGTGATATCTAGAGAAAATCGGGGACATTGTTTCCATACGTAGAACAATTATGCGAACATGTTTCCATACGTAGAACAATTGTGCGAACATGTTTCCATACGTAGAACAATTGTTCGCATAAGTCGTCGCTTCTTGTAGAATAACAGTGAGAGAATGCCATATTTTCGTAAGAATACCGAAACCGGTGATTACGAGAAATCTGTTGTGATTAATGGTGTAACATGGAAACTAAAAGTGAGAAATGATCAATGGTCTAAGACTGCATCAAAATCAATATCAAGATGGGTATCCTCTAGGAGTAAAGGAGGAGAGCCTGTGTTTCGTTGGGGTGAAGCGGTTCCTGATATTTCAGGCGAGATTGTGTCTAGAGATATGTTTCCCTGCGAAGGATGTGGGAGACATTATACAAGTCGTTCTGGGTTATGGAAACATCAAAAAACATGTCTAAAGAATGAATCTACGAGTGAGACTGGGGTTTTAAGTCATACAACGGTAGAAGCAGGTGGGACACAGATCAATCAAAGTATTCATAATACAATCAACATTAACTTACGTGATTATGGAAAGGAGAATCCAAGTTGGTTAACTGAAGGATTTTTATATTCAGTCATCGGGAATATGGATCGCGCAATCCCGATGCTAATGAAACGAAAACATTTTGACGAGAAGTTTCCTGAAAATATGAATCTGCGAATCAATACTCGGTCAGATATCAATCGAAGGCTTCAGGTTCGTGAGGACGGTAAGTGGAGAATTCGTGATAGTCGTAATACATTTTATAAAGTGGTATGTGATATTTATGATATTTTATGCGAAGCCCTTGCGGAGGATATGGAAGATACAGATGAAGATGATATTCATCCTGAAATTGCGAAGGCTCGTCGTTCCGAAAGATTTATTTCAAAGGTGAACCGTATTCGCCCATTATGGGAAGAGTTCAGTGATAAGATGCGAAGAGAAGGTGATTCAACCGTGTTAAACGATTTATGGGAAGATCTAAAGACTCTTCTATTAGATCGTAAATTGTGCGTAGAACAGGAGAGTTAGGTTAGAGTTCTATTTTTTTATCAAGAGTTTGTTCAAGGATGGTGGTTGATAAATGAGATGGTTTTGAAAGGAGTGACCTTAGGAGAACTAGGAGTGCTTTATGTATTTGTTGTCTACGAACATCCTCATCAATACTAGAGTCTTTCATAAGTGTTTCATATATGTCTTCAAACTCAAGAAAGGAGCGGGAGACAATAGTGTTAGTAAAGTTTTCTTCTGGAGTATTGCCGACAATATCCTTTTCTAGAAATACTTTACAACACAAAATCCAATCCCGATACATCAATATAGGTAGACTTTTGAGATCTGCATATATTTCTCTTAAATGTCTAAACCCTTTGAAATCACGAATGGCGTGTTCATTTTCTATAAATGATTCTTCTGTAACTAAACGCACTGATCCTTGTGAGGATGAAGTGGCCCCTAGCGGGGATTCTGAACTTTGACCGCGACTTCGTCTTTTCTGTATTTCAGCCCAAGAACGAGGCTTGGAACTCATCTATTTATATCTCAAAATGAGAAAGAAATAGTCTAAAAAAAAGAGTATAAGTTTATATTTTGTGTTGAATATCAAACCTAGTGCGAACCATTGTTTCGAGTTCAAGGAATGTGTTGTAAGTTTTTACAGAATCATATGGGAGTCTGTTAATGAACTCAATGCGATCTTTTTCAATCTGATCGCGCTGGTCTTTGGGTGCCGATTCAAGGATTTGTTTATGGAGATCATGTGAGGGTATAGCAACATAGAGTGCATCGTCCTTGAATTTTTTGCGAGACCAACTGTAATCGGCGGTTAGTAGAATTACGCGAAGCGAGGGGTCTTTGCGAGTTTCTTTTTTAATGAAATCAAGTGCTTCATCGGCGGCTTTGCCGTAAAGAATATGATGAAGTCCTGTGTCGTGTTCGTCTCTGGCTTTTTCTATGCGTTCAAGGAGTTTATCGTCGTTGACGGTTTTGATGAATTCATCCAAATCAACAAGGAGGAGGTTTTTATTGGAGACAAGTGATTTGGCGAGTGTGGATTTTCCAGATTTACTGGGAAGGCATATGACATTTTTCTTAATATTGGTGGCAAGTCTCATGCGTCTGAAACAAGAGCGACTGGCATAGTATGCGATAGGTAAAAGAGTGCTTCCTGCGGACATAGCTGCTGAACTGCTTACGGCTTCCATTCTATCATAATATATTTTTTTAAAATAAAATAACGACAAAAATATTGTTGATTGTTATATATATTTCTTTAGTATGAATACTAGATTTTATATTCCAGTGGATTCTAGTTCATTTAGTTCAGTATTAGATATTTCTGGGGATAATGTACATATAAACGAGGGTTCTATAAAGGGTCTTATTCGTGATTCAATAAATAGTGAACTCGGGAGCAATTATGTAGTTGGAAGTGATAATATTTCTGTAGAAGAGTTATTGCGTAATATACGTGAAAAACTATATTCTAATTCGTTGGATGACCTGGTAGAAAAGATAGAAACTACGATGATAAATGCTGGTAGAACAAGTTATACGATTGGTCATATATTACGGAATGTGCGTAATAATATTTCTCAAGATGATTTTGATTTTCCAGGTGATCCCGATAGTAATATTACGGTTTCTGGTTTGAATATTTCTGGAAATGGTGGTAATTTATATAACGATTTATCTGATAGAATTGTGAATGACGAAATTGTGGAAGTATCCGGTGTGATGATTGGAATATCTTTAGAAACTAGTTTATCAGCAAATATTAATGTAGATTTATCTTCTGATAGTATTTTAAAAGATATGTTGGATACGAGTCTGGGGGAGATTGTGGGAGAAAGTAGTGTTACAGAAATGATTACAGAAACCGCATTACCAATTGGTAAGACTTCTTATGCGAGTGAACCGGGAGGGATGACTGTATTAGGAGACACATTACGTATTCCAGTGTTGGTTGTATCCGTGGAGGCTGGAAATGGATTAGTTATTATTTAATGAAATACCTGTAATACAGGTTATTCATAAATGTTATAATGATGAAATTAATGTTTATGCTGGATGTCAAAGAGGGCGCGAATCATAGCCTCAAGTTCATCATACGTGTTGAAGGTGCGCACGGCATCGTAAGGGAGATGGGAGATGAAATCAGTGCGCTTGCGCTCAACAATCTCTTTTTGATCCTTTGGCGTAGCGTCAACGATGCTGCGGTGGAGGTCGCGCGAGGGTATGGCGACGTATGTGCAGGCAGGTTCAAAGTTGCGCACGGACCATTCGTAATCCGAAGTGACAAGAACGGCTTTCATCTTAGCATCTTTGCTGACTTCGCGGCGAACAAAGTCCAGGGCTTTAGACGCGGCCATAGAGTAAAGGATATGGTGGAGAGCGTTGTTTTCCGACTTTTCGGCGGCTTGGATATCCTTAAGGAGTTTGTCTTCATTGACGGATTTGATGAAAGAATCAAGGTCAATAAGAATGAGGTCCTTGTTGGATACGAGTTTCTGCGTGAGTTCGGCGCGCTTGGGGAAAGGTGGGACGCAAATGACGTATTCCTGCTTAGGCTTGGGGGCTTCATCGGCTGCCGCGGCTGCGCGACCAAACCAACCGGATTTCTTAGAACCTTCTGATTTAACAGAGCTGTGCTCGGCAAGGGGTTTCCAATGAGCGGACATTATATAATTCCAAGTAAAATAAACGCGAGTGAAGAACATTTATGCGATTTGAACATCTCTAAATGTTTTGCGATCAATGAGCATTCTCTTATAATAAGGTTCTCCTGCCTTAATGAGTCTGTATTTACATAAGAGTTCCTTAGGAATCTGGTTTGCTGCGAAGGTTTCAACTGGCAGTCCGTTGGCATTCATAAGACTTGTAAGATAATTTGGTGTTTCAATATTGTAATAAGTGACCTTCTTCCCAGGTTTCATTTGGTATACATTTTCGGTATATTGTGAAAGAATATTCGGGAATGAGTAAATATTATCTCCAAAGGCAATGGCATGTGTATCTGATATGAATGTTTTACAGAATGGAATTTGTTTTCCAAATGCGTTAGGTTTGATAACATATGGTGCTGTGTTTTTATCTGTTTTATTGACGGTATATTTGTAAACCTTAGCCGGTGCAAGTCCATTTTGTGTATAAATCATGTCTCCGTCTTTTATCTTTTCTATAGGTCTCATTCCCTTTGCAGTGCGAATAAGTGTTCCTGGTAGGAAGCAAGGTTTACCTCCTCCCCCACCACCTCCTCCCCCACCACCTCCGCCTCCTCCACCACCTCCGCCGGTTCCTGCCACCGTAGCACTGACTGAATCAAGCCCTTTAATAACTAAGCTAGTAGAACCAAAGGTAATAGTATCACCGACATTGTAATCTGTAGAATCATATGTGATTTTACTCGGGAAGAGGGTAAATGTGTAATCTGTAGAACCAATATTTATAGTGACACTTTTACCGGCAGAGGTGGCATCTTCTGGAATATATAGAACATCTCCACTGTTTAAGAGAGCCTGTTCATCGGAATCTATGATATATTTTCCCCCAGAAGACAATTTAAGAATAACATTTCTAGCAGCGGATGAAAGTTCTGAAGCAAACGATGCATTGAAAAGTCCTAAGAGGTTGTCAGATGAGACTCTGGCATATTTTGTGGCAAACGAAGCATTGTTTGACATCAAGAGATTTTTAACCACTGTCCTTAAAGAATCTCCCGAATACAATGATGAAAGTTGTGTAACTGCTGAGGTTGGGTTAACACCACCATAAATATTGTGTGCATTCATGGCTTTAACGTATCTTCCTCCTGTGGTGAGTGGCGTATAATAATCTGAAAGGTCTGTTAATCCAACATTTCTATAATCTCCCGAAATTCCAAGCCATTGCGTGCTTCCTGCAACTTTAATGGATGCATCATCATACATAACCATCATTGCTGGATTAGATACATTGGTTCCTAATACATTAACAGCCCCTTCGAGAGAAGCAACCTCTGCCGTTCTTGGCATTTTATTACCCCCAAGGACAGTTTCAACTGCTGTTCCCGAGGTTACACCTGCATAATATGTTTTACCAGTTGTAGTTGTGAAAATATGAAGCCTATATCCTAAAGCCGTAATTGTTTGAATATTTTTCATAGCCGTATTGTCATTCATAAGAACAGGGTATGGACTTATAGAAGGAATACCAGCATTATATGTCGTGCCTGTGTGTCCGTGATTGGTTCCTGAGTAATATGCCCCACCGTCTGATAATACAAGATAAATTCCTCTGTAAACGGGTATAATGGAGGCGATAGTGTTTCCTGAATCATCGGTAGTGAGATAGTTGTCGAGGTCAACTGAATTTGGTCCAAACACTTCTGCTCCTGTGCTAGCACTTGAACCAGGTGAGAGTGAACTTCCATCAAAGATACTAGTTGTAGGCCATACATTACCAGAGTTACTTCCTGAAGAATATACATAACCATTATTTCCGAGAGCGAAAAGATTATCCAATGTGTATCCTATTTGTTTAAATCCAGTGTCAGCAATTGAGCCTCCCCATTTTGCGAACGCCTTGTATCCACTGTCCATATGATAGACTTCTCCGTTTGAGCGTAAGTATGCGACATTGGCTTCCCATCCACATGCTAGTTGAATAACATCACCAGTTGACGTGGCTTGGTGCTCTGTGAATGCTCCTGAGTATCCGTATCCCTCTCCAGGGTGCCATCCATAAACATTTTTATCAGTAGCAAGAACCCAAAGCCCTTGGGAATTATAAGACCATTGAACGATAGATTTACCGGAGAAAGAAGGGTTTGCATGATATTCTCTGTGATCTGTTCCAGTCCAAAAGTTTCTGAATAACCCCCAAACTTTAATAGTGTTATTTACTAAGAATCCAGTATTACCTGTCGCTCCTCCTCCTATGGCATTAACATTTGTAAGCGATGCTAGTTGTATTGGTGTGCTTTGTTGAGAATTATAGAAACTCCCACCTGCTTCTCCTCTTGGTGCCTGTCCAACGAAATAAACTGTGCCATCGTCGATTCTAAAGTAAAGTCCTCTATCGTTATCTTCTATTTCAACAACTTTTTTGCCTACTCCAAGGTTATCAGCATCCGGTCTTAGTTCTGTAATTTCTGTAACTGCAGGCGCGTTAAGTGATCCTCCATGCCATCCTCCAAATTTGTAAACCTTTCCTGAGTTTCTTACCAAGCAAGAGTATGGGCTACCCCCAGAGAAAGTTCCTTCAAAATACCCTTTCTCGCCATTATTGAGACTTGCGTATACGATTGGATCTGAACTATGCGGTATAACAATAGTTCCACATTCTGTTCCATCAGTGCCTGGCGTTCTGTAATAATCTGTTCCCCATACATATCCGTTACCATCTCCATCAATAGCAAAAACTCCAAGGCCTATTTGAGAAAGTTTGAGATATTGAATGCCTGTGAGATTATTTCCATCGTTAAGTTTAATTTGAACAAATTTGCTTTGATCTGAGGAGTATCCCGTCAATGTTTTGAAATTATAAAACCCAGACCCCCAAACTGTTCCGTCATGTTTAAGAATAAATGTATTGTATAAACCTGCGCATACTGTTTTGACGTTTGACATATTATTATCACCACTGTCGACGCAAGTTTCAAAGGTAGTCACATAACTAGATGAACTACCAGTTCCACAAGAACCATTTCTATTATCTCCTGCGCATTTGACGGTGCCATCATTTAGGAGAACTATGACTTTACCAAGTCCTATGCTGAAATCTGAGACATCGCTAATAACATTTTTCATAAAAACAGGATTCGAATCTCCCGAACCAACATTTCTTCCGTCATGTGATGTTACATAGAGTTTATCGTCTGTAGTTTTAAACCCATACCCATAATCTGTATATTGGAATTTTTCAATATTAGCATTGGAGCATACGTCGTGACCTGCTGAATTATGATATAACGTATGTGTCGCATTTAAGATTGGAGAATACAATCTATTATCTGAACCAAGGATCATATTTCCCCCCCAATCCATACCGAGAGAGATAGCAGGGTCAATATGTGTTTTGAAATAAATTTCTTCAACATCGGTATTATGTGATTCTAAGATCCAGTTATTTGATGTAGAGGTTTCATCTATAGAATACCTAATTGTGATTCCAAATTCTGTAGATACCTTGTGGATTTCGTGGTGAACTCCGGGGTCATTAAATTCACATGTTATGAGATCTATCTTTTTAATTCCAACTATTTTGGCATATTTTACAAAATTCAAAAATAACCCCGATATTTTATGCATATTTTCGTTGGGAAGAAACGGAATTTTATGCGTTAAAGGGTCATTATGATAAAAGAGACCAATTGTGTCGTGTTTTCCTTTTTTGACAACTCTTGAAAAAAAGTTGCGAATATCACGATCATTTGTGAATTTTCCACGAATTAGAGAAGACTCTTTATGTTTAAGAGAATTCTGTATTGATTGTTTTTCATTAAGACCATCATATATCAATGAAAAAACCATCTATTTATATATTTATAATTCATAACCCCTTTTTACAACATAATATGTATGATTATATTCAAGGAAAAAATCTTATTACAAATAAGAATTATTCCTGGGTTTTTATGAGATTTGAACATCTTTGAATGTTTTGCGATCAACAAGTACTCTCCTATAATAAGGTTCTCCTGCCTTAATGAGTTTGTATTTACACAAGAGTTCTTTAGGAATCTGATTTGCTGCGAAGGTTTCAACAGGAAGTCCATTGGCATTCATAAGACTTGTAAGATAATTTGGTGTTTCAATATTGTAATAAGTGACCTTCTTTCCAGGTTTCATTTGATAAACGTTTTTAGTATACTGAGAAAGAATATTTGGGAATGAGAACATATTGTCTCCAAAGGCAATGGCATGCGTGTCTGAGATGAGTGTTTTACAGAATGGAATTTGTTTTCCAAATGCGTTAGGTTTGATAACATACGGGGCATTATCTTTATCTGTGTTATTGATTGTGTATTTATAGACTTTACCCGGTAAAAGTCCATTTTGTGTATAAATCATATCTCCATCTTTTATCTTTTCTATAGGTCTCATTCCCTTTGCGGTGCGAATAAGTGTTCCTGGTAGGAAACAAGGTTTGACACTGGTTCCAGATGATTGAGTTCCTGATTGGATCCATTCAATCGAATCAAGGCCTTTAATAACCAAACTGAGAGAACCAAACGTAATGGTATCCCCGATGTTATAATCTGTAGAATCATATGTGATTTTAGTAGCAAAGAGACTAAAGGTGTAATCTACGTCACTGATAACCAAAGTGACACTTGTACCAGCTGAGGTGGCATCTTCTGGAATATACAGAACATCCCCATTGCTTAAAAGTGATAATTCTGTGGAACCGATGACATATTTTCCGCTTTCTGTCATTTTAAGAATAACATTTCTAGCAGAGGATGAAAGTTCTGAAGCAAACGAAGTATTGAAAAGTCCTAAAAGGTTGTCAGATGAGACTCTAGCATATTTTACTGTAAATGTAGATCTGAGTGTTCTTAAAGTTCGCTTGACTGCTGTTTTTAGAGCGTCCCCTGAGTACAATGATGAAAGTTGTGTAACTGTTGCGGTTGGGTTAGAGCCTCCATAAATATTAGTCGTGTTCATAGATTGAATAGATGTTCCTCCTGTGGTGAGTGGTGTATAATAATCTGAAAGGTCTGTTAATCCAACATTTCTATAATCACCTGAAATTCCAAGGTATTGTGTGTTTCCTGCGACTTTAATGGATGCATCATCATACATAACAACAAATGCCGGATTAGATACATTGGTTCCTAATATGTTAACCGCCCCTTCGAGAGAAGCAACTTCTGCCGTTCTTGGCATTTTATTACCTCCAAGGACAGATTCCATTGCTGTTCCCGAGGTTACACCTGCATAATATGTTTTACCAGTTGTAGTTGTGAAAAGGGTAATACTAGAACCCAGAGCTGTAATAGATTGAATATTTTTCATAGACGTGTTGTCATTCATAAGAACAGGGAATGGACTTATAAAGGTAATACCAGCATTATATGTCGTGCCCGTTTGTCCATTATTCTGCCCTGAGTAATATGCTCCTCCGTCTGATAATATAAGATAAATTCCTCTGTAAACGGGTTCAATAAATGCGATAGTGTTTCCTGAATCATCGGTGGTGAGATAGTTATCAAGGTCAACTGAATTTGGTCCAAATACTTCTGCTCCTGTGCCAGCACTTGAACCAGGTGAGAGTGAACTTCCATTAAAAATACTAGTTGTAGGCCATATATTATAGTTAGTTCCTGAAGAATATACATAACCATTATTTCCAAGAGCGAAAAGATTAAATACTGAATATCCTATTTGTTTGAATCCGGTGTCAGCAATTGAGCCTCCCCATTTTGCGAATGCTTTGTATCCACTGTCCATGTGGTAGACTTCTCCGTTTGAGCGCAAATATGCGACATTGGCTTCCCATCCACATGCTAGTTGAATAACATCACCCGTTGTTGTGACTTGGTGCTCTGTAAACGCCCCCGAATATCCATATCCCTCACCGGGGTGCCATCCGTAAACATTTTTATCAGTAGCGAGAACCCAAAGCCCTTGAGAATTATAAGACCATTGAACAATGGATTTACCGGAGAAAGAAGGGTTTGCGTGATATTCCCTATGATCTGTTCCGGTCCAAAAGTTTCTAAATGACCCCCAAACTTTAATGGTGTTATTTACTAAAAATCCGGTGCTCCCCCCTTGTGAACATCCTATGTCATTAACATTTGTAAGCGATGCTAGTTGTATTGGTGTGCTTTGTTCAGAAGTATAGAAACTCCCACCTGCTTCTCCTTTTGGTGCCTGTCCCATGAAATAAACGGTGCCATCGTCGATTCTAAAGTAATGACCTTTATTAGTAGTTTCTATTTGAACTACTTCTTTGCCTACTCCAAGGTTATCAGCATCCGGTCTTAGTTCTGTAATTTCCGTAAGTGCAGGCGCGTTAAGTGTTCCTCCATGCCATCCTCCAAATTTGTAAACCTTTCCTGAGTTTCTTATGAGAGATGAAAAAAGCCCATTATTATCTAGGTTCGCGTATGCGATTGGATCTGAACTATGTGGTATAACAACAGATCCACATTCTGTTCCATCAGTGCCTGGTGTTCTGTAATAATCTGTTCCCCATACATATCCATTGCCATCTCCGTCAACAGCAAATGCTCCAAGTCCTTCCTTAGATATTTTGAGATATTGAATGCCTGTGAGATTATTTCCATTGTTGAGTTTAATTTGAACAAATTTGCTTTGATCTGAGGAGTATCCCGTTAATGTTTTGAAATTATAAAATCCAGCCCCCCAAACTGTTCCGTCATGTTTAAGAATAAATGTAGTGTATAAACCTGCACATACTGTTTTGACGTTTGACATATTATTATCGTTGCTGTCTACGCAAGTTTCATAAGTAGTCACATAACTAGATGAACTTCCAGTTCCGCAAGAACCGTTTCTATTATCTCCTGCGCATTTGACTGTGCCATCATTTTGGAGAACTATGATTTTACTGAGTCCTATACTGAAATCTGAGACATCGCTAATAACATTTTTCATAAAAACAGGATTCGTATCTCCCGAACCAACATTTCTTCCGTCATGTGATGTTACATAGAGTTTATCATCTGTAGTTTTAAACCCATACCCATAATCTGTATATTGGAACTTTTCAATATTAGCATTGGAGCATATATCATGTCCTGCTGAATTACGATACAACGTATGTGTCGCATTTAAGATTGGAGCATACAATCTATTATCTGAACCAAGGATCATATTCCCTCCAAGATCTATTCCAAGAGATATAGAAGGGTCAATATGTGTCTTGAAGTAAATTTTTTCAACATCAGTATTATGTGATTCTAAGATCCAGTTATTTGATGTAGAGGTTTCATCTATAGAATACCTAATTGTGATTCCAAATTCTGTAGATAC
>Ga0163109_10001550_pt1 | contig 18141 bp, 13 predicted proteins | sample CRUFie1St13metaG_FD_108704 | JGI IMG/M metagenome (GOLD analysis project Ga0163109, IMG submission 108704) | Marine microbial communities from the Costa Rica Dome - CRUD Field 142mm St13 metaG | ecosystem: Environmental > Aquatic > Marine > Oceanic > Photic zone | place: Costa Rica: the Eastern... | reverse complement strand
TTAGAGCGTGGCTATAAAGATATCATAATGAAACAGATTTATGATCCGATTGATACAAAACTGATACAGAAGGTTGGCGGTTTTACATCAGAGAATTTAGTAGACTTTTATACAGAGTCAGGTGCTAATGGAAAATACAAAGTAGATACAAATGATTATAATGTATTCTTATACAAAGGCCCACCAAGAAAACTTTGTAATGCAAGTGTAATGAAACTTAAGAAAACGTTACAGGGTATTGAAGTAGATGGTTATGGACAAGGCAAACAAAAGTTTTACTTTTACGAACCATTAAAAAAGAATGATAACTTTGTTAATGTAGAACTTGTTGAAAATGCAGTAGTAAAAAGATATAACGATTTTGATTATAGCAGATTAAGCAGTATTGAATATGGTGCATCTGTTGCTAAAGTGCAAGACCTTTATGATTTAATTCGTGGATATTATGAATACCTAAATTACAATGGAATTGAAACTTCTAGCTTTGCAAACGCAGAAGCATCTGCAGGCGCTATTTTTGCAATAGAAGCACAGATCTTAGATGAGGAACAACTCAACATTGGTGATGTAATAACGTACACAGGTACAATAGGTAGACTAGCTGAATTTGGTACATTACCTGGAGGCATGAATAGTATTTTGGATACAGACGGCAAAGTTATTAATCCAAGAGATTTTACAGTTGATAGATTAGAAAAGTCAGCAATTATTAAAATTAAAGATACACTAGCAAAAGAATTTGGAAGTGTAACTATTGCTGAGATAGACTTTGAACATGTTGTAGAGTTTGATAACACTACACAATTTAATGATACTTTATTCAATGACGTAACAAATCAGAGACATCACAGACTAAAAATGCAAGGTCATAGAACAATCGATTGGGACGGAAATACTAGAGCTCCTGGTTATCTTGTGTTTGAAAATAAAATTGTTGAAAACTTTGATACAAGTGTTGAAACACTTAATTCATTATACGATTACAATATAGAAAATGTAAACCCAACATATAGAAAAGCACAGAACATTACGATAGGAAATTATACTAAGGACTGGGTAGCAGATACATTTATTAATGATCAAACATTTGGTAAGTTTTATCAAGGACTAATAAAAGCAAAAGGTACAAGTAATGTACTAAAACCATTTAACAGAAGTTCAATGTTAAATGAAGGCGCAAGTATTGCAAGTATTCACGAAGAGTGGATGTTCAGACATAGTTACTATGGTGACAACACAAATGTAAATGCAACTGAAATAAGACTAAGTCCTGATCCAGATAATCCAACACTTGTCGATAATAATATTGAAGTCCTTGATATTACAAGTGACGATATTCAATATGTAAATGGTACAAATGCTATACGTTTTAACACAGAAACAATGGCAACATTTTTAGATAGACCAAACAGTGGTGGTACAGTTTCAAGAACACTACGTTTGAAGACAGCAGGTGAAGTACTAGACGAACTTGAGAATGATAGAAATATAGTCAAGACACTTCCTGATATGAAATCAATATATGATCCAACAGCAGAGTATGCAAATATTCCAACATGGGACGGTACAACAAGTTACAAGCGTGGTGATAAAGTTCGTTATAAAGGAAGATTAGTACAATGTAATGTAGCATCAATAGGCTTTGACACACAGGCATCTGGACTTACATTTTCAGGAACTGCAATCGAGCCAGTGTTTAATTATGTTACACAGGCTGGAGGTGATACAGCAAGTGCAGTTATCGACGGTACACCCATTTGGTTTGATGAAACACAAACACAATTTAATAATATCACAGCAACAGCAAACGTAGTAGCAAATATTCCTAGTGGAAGTGTTTTAGGTATTGCTGATACAGGTGGCAATGGTTACAATAGATCTCTTACACTAAACAACGTGGTGTTAACAACTGTAATTAACACAACTGGCGATAGCAGTATTAACTTTATTGATCAAGGTAATCCATTTGCTATTTGTCAATTATCAAGTACAAGTGATCCTGTAATTGCAGATAACACAGGTGAAAATTTAATTATCAATGGTGCAACTATTAATTTAGTCACAGGAACATATCCTGCAGGCACAGCATTAACTAAAGCAAACATTGCAGGTATTATAAGTGCAACAGCAGATACAAATTTATCTGCACAAGAACTTAATGGCAACATTGTAATAATATATAATGCACAGGGCAACGTAAATACTAACCTTGTTATTGGCAATGGTACAGCAAACAATGACTTGAGTCTTGTTGCAGGAACATATAGACCTACTACTATACAAACGAACCAATCACAAAATATGGACAATGCTACACTTGTTGCAAAAATTAATGCTCACCCTGATAAACCTGGTGATATTAGTGCAAGCGTTTCAGGTGGCTTTGTTGTAATTACAAAAACACCTACATCAAATTCAAGCAATACATCAACATTAACTTTAACAAATACTGTTGCAACAACACTATTTCCTGCAAATCAACTTCAACAAACAATGACAGGATCACAAGTGGCAATAAGTCCACAAACTGTTACAAATGCTCGTGACAGTATTAACAATGCAAATATTACAGGTGTTGTAGCAAGTGTTGATTCTAACAATAGACTTGTAATTACAAGTCAAAATAATAGTATTGATTTAGGAGGCACTAGCCCAGCAAGGGATATGAATACAAGAGCAGGTTTGCCTACAGGAATACAAACTACACAAGCAACAGTGGTAGCAAATACATTTGATGCAAGTGATTGGTTAGATATAAGTGATAGTGATCCAGCACTGTTTAAGATACAGGTTGTGCAGGATGACAATCCAGAAAACGTAGATGGCGTTGTATCAGGACCAAATGCAATAGTACCTGGTATAGGATCTAATGCAATATCAACAGCAACACAGAGTGTGTTTAATGGCTGGAATCTTTTCCAAGTACAGAACTTAGGACTATACAGTGAGATTGTAGATGAAAATGGTCTAGTTACAACTGTGTGCAGTATCTGTGCAGGTACAGCAACTGAAGATGGTAATGATGCTTGTGTTAACGTTAACATAGATCATAACCTAGAAGTTGGTGATTATGTAATGATTGTAAACAGTACAAGTATACCAAGCGTAGATGGGATACACAAAGTTACAAATCTTGGAGCAACAGGTGAGCCAAGAAAGTTTTTCATAGACATGTTTATTGAACAATGTGGTAATGCACCTCAAATATATGTACTACGCAACTGTAGATTTGATGACTATAATGATGTTCTAAAAACAAATGTAAACAACAAAGATATAGATCAAAGTCTAAACAATATAGCAAACGCTGTAGACCAAATTGCTAACAACGCTCAATATGTTGTAGGAACAAATGGCCTCGGTGATGGAAGATATAATTGGAAATCAGGTGATACTGTATGGACAAACTTCCATTTAAATAATACTCCTTCAAACAGAGGAACATATGTTTACACACATAATGGAACAGAGTTTGTTTATGATAGTGACAGATCAGTTACTAATAGAGCTGTTGGCAAAGACACTCTTAGTCAAGCAATTATATATGATGGAAGTAAAAATGGCAGAGTTACAGAAATTGAGCTTGAAGTTTATGATCCAGTATTAGGAAATGTGCCGGCTATTGCTAACGCACAAATTGATTTCAAGGCATTCGTTGATGCGGCTGGGTATACACACAGTACAGATATAAATGAGCCAATCCTACTAAACACAAGTACAGCATGGGGCGAAGCAGAATTAGGAAAAGTTTGGTGGGATCTTACTAATGCAATTTACTATGATTACAGTCAGGGTTCTGCAGAATACAAACGAGATTACTATGGTAAACTATGGGAAGGTGGAAGCATTGATATTTACGAATGGTCAAAGTCAACTGTACCACCAGATGAATATGAAGCGGTACAGAAAAATCAAACACTTGTAAAGGTTGATATTACAAACGTACCAACTACGGGTGCAGTAACAGAGTTTGCAGATATACCTAGTTACGTTGAAATGTTTGGTAATATTGCTAGTGGCGAACCTTATAGCATTATTGATAAAAATAGCGGAGAGAAAATTTACTATTACACAGAAGGTGAAGACTATAATAGCAAAACAAATACGTATGAAAAAGTTTATTACTTCTGGGTTAAGAATAAAACCTCTTTCAGAAATATGCCTGGCAGAAGTTTACCAGTTAAAAATCTTGCAGAAATTATTGCTAATCCAACAGCAAACGGCATATCCTGGATAGCACCTATTAGTGACACTGAAATATTACTTGCAAACACACAATATGTAACTGATCACAAGTCAGTATTGCAAATTAATAAACAACTTAGCAAAGCATCACATAATAGCTGGACTGTATTGCAGGAAGGCAAAGGCTTAATTCCAGAGTATTGGTATAAAGGTTTACTAGATAACCTAACAGGTTTCCAGGCATCAACAGGTATACGATTCCCTAACGAAGCCTTACATGAATATAATAGATTTGGTGATGATAGAGATCTAGGACAAGGTTGGTTCTATAATACTAATATGGCTAGAACAGAAGCATTAGATTGTATTAATACGCATTTAGAAAATATTAACCTAATTCAAGATCTTGAGGGTAAGTGGGATAGAACTATTGGTATTGAAAAAGAAGTTATTGATATTGATGTTGACTTTACAAACTTAGATGATTGGCAACCAAATACAGCATACACAGTAGGCACAAAAGTAAAATGGAACAAGCAGATCTATTTTGCAAGAAAAGCTCACACAAGCGGTACCAGTAGTTATGTAGCATTTAGTAATAACCAAACATGGCTAAGATATGCAAGCATTTATGATTTTTCAGAAATGTGGGATTATGCAGACTATAGTATTGTGGGTAGGAAAACTAATGAACAACCTACTTTGCAATTAAGCAACAAGGTAGATTTAGATACAGTTGATAAAGCAAAACATCAAATAGTAAGCGTGAGTATTCAAGACCCTGATGGCTTTGATAGAACTGAAATATTAAAATGGAACGGCTCTGATTGGATACTACAGCATAAGAAAAATGGCACAATTAGATTTGCTGATTGGTTAGTAGATAGTAAAAGAATTGATAGTTGGGATAAAAATAATTGGGATAGTCTTCCTTGGGACGGCAACAAACAAGTATACTGGCATTACCTTGTATATGCTTTAAGACATGATATCTTTATAGAACGCCATGTAGACGCCTTTAATAAGTTTTTCTTCTGTATTGTAAGACATGTCCTTGCAACAGAAAAACAGGTTGACTGGTGCCACAAAACCACGTATATTCAATTGGATATTACAACACCAGCAAGTACAACTACAAACAAATATAGAAAAGGGAATGTTAATAGTCTATTAGGATATATTAATGATGTTAAACCTTTCCATACAAAAATTAGAAATATAATTGATGCTACAACTGTATTAGAAGATGCGCCTATAGGTATAAGTGAAACATTTAATTCTGATACAACAATTAAACTTAATCAGTTTAGTGTTCAGCAAGAAGGTAATGATTATGAAACAGCAGACTTACAGGCTAACACATATGGAAACGATATACTTACTTCTACATTTGGTACAGCAACATTTACAGACACATATACATCACAAGCATTTACTGATACAAGCACACCAGCAGACACAGTAAGTGGTGGTGAATTTATTGAGCCTGAACTATACAACTATACAGGTGACAATAACAATAGAAATAGTTTAGCACAACTAGACACTGCTGAAGATCTAACTATTACTGTACAAACAAATACAAGTGGTAATACAGTGGACACAGATTCTAGAACGTTTGTGTATAGACAAGATGGTAAACTTAATGCATTTGTTGATATACTAGAACAAGCAAATAGCACAACAACAACTGCGGCCATTACAAATATTGATACAACAATACCTGTTACAAGTTCTGCTAACTTTAGTAAGTCAGGTGGCTTTGCTTATATCAATGGTGAAATTATTGAATATGGTACAGCAGATAATGATACTATTACAGTAGTACATCGCGGGTACGCCTCACAAAAGGCACATGCAAGTGGTAGCACTATTGTTGATATTACAGACGCAAACGTCTGGAACGGCACCATTAAAGGTGTAAAAAATACAAGCAACGAGTACGTTGATGATAACAAAATTAATGACATTGCCTATAACTCTGGTACTACGGAATGGGAAGCAACGTCAATACTATCCGGTACTGGATTATTGTCTGCAAGATTGCAGTCAGGCACGCAGGGCATTGATTTATAATGCTAAATACTACTAGGAGAATACAATGAACACTAATTTTGCTGATCGTACCTTAGCATTCGTCGATGGACATGTGCTAATACGAGATTACGATACAAATGAGGTTCTATTAGATAAACACAACGCAATCAACTATGAAAATTTTAGTGTTGCTATTGCAAGTTTATTAAGTGGAACAACTGTTTCCGGTCAGGGTTTTGAGGTTGTACAAATGAAATTTGGCAACGGCGGAACTGTTATTGACGCAGTAGGAAACGTTGAATACAGATCCACAAACACAGACACCAAACTAGGTGATCTATATAACCAAACATACACAAAAATTGTTGATGTGGATGATCCCAACAATACAGATGCTACTAATAATAAAGTAGAAATCCAGTTATACGAGGGTCAGCCATACTCAGATGTTGTTGTGACTGCTACACTAGATTATGCAGAGCCAACAGGCCAAGAAGCAACAGACAATACAACATCAATGAACGGAAACTTTACCTTTGATGAAGTAGCCCTGCAGACAGCGGCGAACACAAGGTTAAGTCACATCTGTTTCCACCCTATTGAAAAGAGTGCAAACAGAAAGATCCAAGTGATCTATACAATTAGAATACAGGCAGGGAGTTAAAAATGGCTTATACAGTTGATTATTCTGACGGCACAAAAACTGCCATTACAGTCAATGACGGAACCATTGACACTACCACAAGCCTTAGCCTAGTAGGTAAAAACTATTACGGTTATGGTGAAGTGATTGCAGAAAACTTTTTGCATTTATTAGAACATTTTGCTAGTGCTACAGCACCAAGTAATCCTAAAGAAGGACAAATTTGGTTTGATAACACAGCCGCTGATAAGGAAATGAAGTACTATGACGGGGCAAACTGGGTTAGCATGGGAGGTGGTAGTGAGCTACATACCATTCAAGACAACTTAGGTAATGATAAGCAAGTTATTATAATGAAGGCGAGCAGTACTATTATTGCAGTCATTAGTTCACATGAACCATTTACAGTTAGCACAACCCACACTCCATCATCGGCAGTGCAGGCAATATTTACAACTGTAAGTAAAGGATACAACTTGAATCCAACTACAGGATCAGGAACAGATTTCTTTTACCATGGAACAGCAACTAAAGCATTATACGCTGACTTAGCAGAACTTTATTCAAGCGATCAGGAATATGATCCTGGTACAGTTCTAATGATAGGCGGTGAAGCTGAAGTAACACAAACTACAGAGGCATTTAGTCCTGAAGTTTTTGGTATTGTGTCAAGTAATCCAGCGTACTTAATGAATAGTGCGATGGAAGGTACAACAGTACCTGTTGCATTAGAAGGTCGTGTACCTTGTAAAGTAATTGGTCCTGTACGTAAAGGTCAAAGACTTGTAAGCAGTGAAGAACCCGGAACTGCTAGAGCAGTCTCAGATTACGAGAGGCAAGAAGCACTCGATTGGTATCGCATTGTCGGAAGAGCTATAGCGGATAAAGACAGCGAAGGCGTGGAATTAATTGAAGTCGTAGTAGGAATAAAATAATGCCTCGTAATGTTGGAGATGTAATTACCGCAGTTTCATTTAACACTGTAGTGGATAGATGGAACGTGTTGTGGCAAGATCCAAAAGACGGCAGTGGTAACGTTGTTGCGTATACCTATGACGTTGCATTACATCAATCTGAAACACTTAGACAACGTGGTTGGGGACAACCAGCAAATAGTCTTAACGTTTCAGCCAGCACAAAAATTGAGGCTAAACATTATAACCTACTAGCGGCTCACATAAACAGTGGTGAATATCACAGAGAAGATGGATCAATGACTGTCAACAATTACGTTGCACAGGCAGTTGATGTTGTCTTAGCAAGTGACATGAATCCATTTGAAACAATAATGACATCCTATGAAAATACGGATGCAAAGTTTGACTTAGGAGCAACTGGTATTGAAAATTATGCTGTGCTTTCTAACTCAAATGGTGGCACACCTTGGGGGACAGGTGATGCGGCCAGTGCAAACACAAGAGGCACATTGACTACAGTACAAAAGTATAAATGGGCAAACTATAATGATGCTAGACATTTCTTTAACAGTGGCGGACAAATTATTATTGATTTAGAAGCAACAGGTGGAACTTTTGGTTACAATGAATGGGATTATGTATTTGATCAAATTGATAACATATTCATTGGTGCAAAGACAACAACTAAAGGCGGCACAAACGGTACTGGACAAAAGAACTTTTATAGTCTAAATGGAAACTATCAACAGATATTTAATGCTATAGGATTCCAAACTGGTGCATATGGTGGCGCCGGTGCTTATGCATATCAATACACAGGTATGTATGGTGGTTACAATACATATGGTGGCAGGCAAGTAACTGTTGAAGCAAAGTTAGGAATGGATGGAACTGATTTCTGCATGTGGGTAAAAGTAATATTAACAGAAGATGTAGATGATGTTGCACAAGTTGATGCAAACATAACTTTATCTACAGGCTATAAAGTAGCTGGTGATGCACCAGAAAGTGCTTACTTGGCTTCAAGTAATGGATCAGTGCATAAGATAGATGGCACTCCTTATATTTTTACAACTAGAATAGCAAAAGTTCCAACAATAACAACTGATAGTCCTTGGACATTTGCTTCTTGACAACAGCAATAAATACATATATAATAGACTAACTATAGGAGTAAACAGATGGACGAACGTCTACAGAAAGCTCTGGAGTTTTCCAACTACAATCTTACATTTACAAATCAGAAAGAGAATATCAGAAACAGGGTAAATCAACTTAAACTTGTACACATTAATGGTGGTAGTTTTAGTGCAGAACCAAGCCTGATTAGTTTTGTAAAGACATTACTGGATATTGGTAAGACAGAAGCAGTAATGATTGATGGTAAAGATAACCCAGTCGAAATTAAAAACTTACAAACATTTTTTGATGATCTAGTGAGTGCTTATACCAGTGCTACTAATGAGTATGACATTGAGTATAATAAACTAAAGAAAATGCGTAGTATCAAGAAGATTATGGATTGGTAAATGGAGTATAGTGCAGAGCGTGGCATTTGCATGTTTGCCTATAATAATGAACAACTTGACTACGGACAATTTAGTTTACTAGCCGCCAAACAAGCAAAACAATATTTAGATGTACCAGTATGTCTAATTACAGATAACGGAACATGGTCTTGGTTAACACAGAACCATGGCGAACATCTTGTTGATCAATTTATAGATGAAGTAGTAATTACAAAAGAAGAACCAAAACAAAATAAGCGGACACACTACGACAGTCCTTATGCAAATTTTGTTGCACAATTTACAAACGATAACAAACATAAAATATATGAATATAGTCCATATGAGAAGACATTACTCATAGACATTGACTATATGATACGCACAAATTTTTTAGATGCGTTCTGGGATACACCCGGAGTTGGCATGTACAATAAAGCAAAGGATTTAAATAACAAGCCTATGCATATGCGTGAAACATTATTATATGATGCAGGAATACCAATGTGGTGGAGTACTGTAATTATGTTTGATAGAAGCGACATAAGCAAAATGTTTTTTGATACATGGGCTCATATTGCAGAGAATTACAGTTTCTATCAATACATATATAACTTTCCTGGAAAACTATTTAGAACAGACTATTGTGTAAGTATTGCAGTTCATATTATGAATGGTATGATAGAGGGCGACCTGTTTAATAACTTTGGCGGGATACCACTAATTAATATGTTGCAACAGGATGATATTGTAGAAGTAAGAGAAGATGATTGGATCTTTTTAGTGAATAATAGAAAAGAAGAGTGGAAAAATATTTTAAGCAGTATTAAAGATAGTGATATACATTGTATGAACAAGCGAGCACTTGATAGACATTCTGCTGATATATTGGAGGTAAAGAATGATTAATATAGTATACGCAAGTGAGATGGGTACTGCATTTGAACTTGCACTTGACTTTGAGTCAAATATTAAAGATCAAGGATTAGAAGTTGAATGTGGTGAAATGGATGATTACACTGTAGAACAACTTAGTGAAATGAAAAATGTAATGATGTTGTGTAGCACTACTGGAGATGGTGATGTACCTATGATGGGTGAAAACTTATGGGCAGAGTTAGAAAATAGTAGTGTAGATCTTTCCAATGTAAACTATAGTATGTGTGCGTTAGGAGATAGTTCACATAGTACATTTTGCGGAGCAGGAAGAAAAATAGATGCAAGAATGCAAGAGCTTGGTGCAAAAGTAATTTTAGAAAGACACGAGTGTGATGCAGATACTGATGGGTCAGAAGAATGGGCAGAAACACTTGTAGAGAAATTTAAGGCAATGCAATGACACAAGGATTTATAATCCAAGCACAAACTGAAACTGATCGCAAGCAGGCTTTAGCTCTTGCGTACAGTATAAAAGTATCTAACCCAGAAGCAAGTATATCACTTGTGTGTGGTAATCTAAATGAGATTGAAACTTGGCATGAAGAACCTTTTGATAATATTGTTGAATATCCATTTAGTCACAAAACTAATCCAAGATTAAATGATTGGCAATGTTGGTGGGTTACACCTTATGAAGAATCAATTGTAATAGATTGTGCATGTATTGTAAATCAAGACCTATCAACAGTGTGGAGTTATCTTTCTAATAACTATGAAATATGTTTTCCTGGTAGTATTAAAGACTTTAGGCATCAGATAGTTAAGGAAGATCCGCGACATGCTTTTTTAGAAGAATACAAGTTAAAGCCAGTACACACAGCATGGTTTTACTTTAAAAAGAATAATTCAACAATGGATTATTTCAAACTTGCAGATCCCTATATGCAAAACTATATTGAGCTTTTTAAACATAAGTTTCAGCCACAACATCTACCCGATGAATATATATCAGACATTATGCATGGTATTGTTGTAAATGATATGGCTTTGGAAAATGTTACAGATAAAAATCTTAATTACATTGATATGGATATTGTAAGTCATTACTTTAAGGCTAAGGCTGACAAATGGATTGACTATCTAAATGTATGGTCAAGAGACAATGGTACAGTAAAGATACAAAACTACGCTACTACTGGTATTCTTTTCTATAAAGAGTCAGACTTTCTTACAGAAGATATTTTTAATGGACAACAAAGCAGTTACAGACTATCAACCAAAGTACTACGTCAAGTTTAATAATAGTACAGGAAAAATATTAGCACTTGGTATGTCTCCGCTTCCTGAAGAGGATAACGAAGACATAATAGTTATTGAAACCTGGAACACAATGGTTGACGAAATACTTAAAGGTAAACGTAGTAGACGTTCAGTAGGACCTGTGTTTGATCCTGAAACTCGTAAGTGGGATATAGGAGTAAAAAGCAATGTGCTTGTACTACAGGAACAAAGTAGTCGCTTGTTACAAGTTACAAATAAAAGAAATACAAATGTAGATATTGGAATACATATTTACAAAAAAGATTTACAATTAGAAATTACAGCAAATTATCATATCATTAAAAAGAATATGAACCTTGCTGATATTGCAGACATTAGTAAATCAGCTGATGCAGGTTTACTTAATTTATATTTTACAAAAAAAGGTGATCCTGATTATCTAATTGATAGTTTACAAGTAGATCCTTTAGTGTTATTATCTAATAAAACATTAAGATACAGTTTGCCAAATGATATTACAAAACACGCTGATTTAGATGAGATAAGTATATTTACAAGACCGATCTTTCATAGTTATGGTTTGCAGATATCAGATCAAGTTATTAAATCTGATTACTATCTAAATAAACGACATGTTTTACAAACAGCAGGTCGTGCAGAATCATGCCATGTTGCACTTATTCAACAGGGTAAGGATATAAAAATACAAAGTTTTTTATCTGAGATTGATAGTACTGCACCACAAAATAAGGAAGTAAAGTTTGTTGTTTGTGATAACAATATTGATATACCTGTAGGACAGTTTATTCTAGACAATGCAGACATATACTCAGGTAAATCATTTGTATTGAAAACAAAATTTGAATGGCCTAAGAGGCCGATAATAATATACAAGTCAGAAGGACTTGTTGTAAATTATTTAGGAGACACATATGGCGGAACTAACCAGCGTTAACGAATTTGATATTGTTTATATTTCTTTTGACGAACCAAACGCCGAACAAAACTATGCAGACCTAGTAGACAAATGTCCTTGGGCAAAGAGAAGTCATGGTGTTTTTGGTTCAGATGCCGCACATAAGGCGGCGGCACAGTTAGCAGATACAGATAGATTTATTACTGTTGATGCAGATAATATTGTAGATCCAGAGTTTTTTAACTGTGAACTTGATATGTCTAAGATAAGACAAATGGATGTAATAAGTTGGGCAGGTAAAAACGAAGTAAATGGTTTAGTTTATGGCAATGGTGGTATCAAGTGTTGGCCAAAAGAAGTAGTTATGTCAATGCGTACACATGAGGCGGCTCCTGAAAATGACAAGCGAGCACAAGTTGACTTTTGTTGGAATATACATTATGTACAAATGAATAATATCTATTGCCAGGTAATGAATAATGGTTCGCCACTACAGGCATGGCGTGCAGGCTTTCGTGAAGGTGTTAAGATGGGACTTGCTGATGGTGATGTAGTTAAGCCTGAAAACCTACACAAACTACACGATAAAAACTTTAAGCGTTTGCTTACTTGGATGAGTGTAGGTGAAGATGTTGTTAATGGACTATGGGCAGTGTATGGTGCAAGGTTAGGATGTCATATGACTAACGTAACCAGAGAAGACTGGGATTGGAAAAATGTACGTGACTTCCGCTGGTTAACAAAGTTCTTTGAGGATGATTTGTTTCCACAGTTTGAAGGTGGAGATGAACTTTGTATTAACACAGGTATGCGTTGGGATAAAGCAAAGTTAAAGGATAAAACAGTTGAATTAGGATATGATCTGCGTAAAAAATTAAATCTTAAAATTGCAGACATGGGTGAAGAAGGCAGTGCTTTCTTTAAAGAAGTATATATTAATCCAAGTAGACTTGGAGCACAAGTACGTGAAGATCAAGTGGAGGACACACTAGAATGATTAAGTTAGTAAGTTATAGTAAGCCTAGTATAAACTTTGAATCAGAAGGATTAGAAAATGTACAAGATCTAATTGCTTTCTGTGCAAGGGTAAGTAATCCTAGCAATCAGATGAATACGGAAACTAGTGAGAAACTTATTAAGTATCTAATCAAACATGCACATTGGTCGCCACTTGAAATGGTAAGTGCATGCCTAGAAATAAAAACCACACGAGATATTGCACACCAGATTGTAAGGCACAGATCATTTGCCTTTCAGGAGTTTAGTCAACGTTATGCAGATCCAAATGATCAGGATGAACTGTTTGAGTATTCAGAAGCACGATTACAGGATACAAAGAACAGACAAAACAGTATTGATGTTGATGATGCTAAACTACAACAGGAATGGGAATGGGCTCAAAGACGTATTGCTGTATTAGCAAAGAAAGAATACGACTGGGCAATTAAAAAAGGCATTGCAAAAGAACTTGCTCGTAAAGTTCTTCCAGAAGGTCTTACTAAGACAACCCTGTATATGAACGGCAGTCTGCGTAGCTGGATCCACTATATTGAACTTCGTGGTGCAAATGGAACACAGAAGGAACATATGGAAATAGCTAAAGCATGTGGTGATGTTATTGCTGAGATATTTCCACTTGCTAAGGATTTATGACAAAAATAAATGATTTGCAATGGGAATTAACTGACTGGGGCAATAGAAAAAAATCAATTGGTAACATGAATCAAATGAAGGACCTGCTGGATAGCAAGGGTCCTGGATTCTGTTTGGCTAAGTGGACACAAGTTACTATGCACTTGGGTACCGGACTTACGCATAGTTGCCACCATCCTACACCACATAGGATTCCATTAGAAGAAATACAAAGGAATCCTGGTGCATTACACAACACACAATTTAAAAAAGAACAACGTAGACAAATGCTCTGTGGTGAAAGACCTGCTGAGTGTGATTACTGTTGGCGAGTTGAAGATGGTAACACTGGCAGTTTTAGTGATAGAATATACAAAAGCATTGATGGATATAGTTTTGATGACTATGATGAGATCGTACAAGCAGACGGTAGTGAGAATATCTTTCCACGTTATGTGGAAGTAAGTTTTAGTAATGTATGTAATTTTAAGTGTGCATACTGTGGGCCTAACTTTAGTAGTAAGTGGGTGGAAGAAATTAAAGAACATGGTCCTTATAAACTAGACCAGATGCTTTTTAATGGTGGTAGTGATGTTGTTACGCAAGTAAGGAATAATGAAGATAATCCATATACAGATGCATTTTGGAAATGGTTTCCTAAAGCCAAAGACAACATGCACACATTTAGAATTACAGGTGGCGAACCGTTACTAAGCAAGCACACGTTTAAAGTTATAGATCAGTTAATAGCAGAACCTAATCCAGACTTAGAGTTTGCAATTAATAGTAATGGCAATGTACCAGATAAGTTATGGAAAAAGTTTGTAGTAAAAATTAGAGAACTTCAGGAAAAGAAATGTGTTAAGGACTTTACATTATACACAAGTGCTGAAGCAACTGGTAAACAATGTGAGTATATCAGAGATGGAATGAATTGGGATCAGTTCAAAGATAATATTAATTACTTCCTTGACAATACACCTGATACTAAAGTTACATATATGAGTGCATTTAATTTATTAAGTGCGCCTTCGTTTTTGGGCTTCTTAAAATATGTACTTTCAGTAAAGCGTACATACAATAGTTGTGGTTTGCAGTCATGGGTAAAAGAAGACACAGTAGTTGATCTAAATAAATTTAAAACTCTTAGCAATCCACAAACAGTTCGCCCTTCAAAGAAAAGTTTTAAAAGAGTATACATTGATATACCCTATGTACGTTCTCCAGAGTTTTTAGATGCACGTAACTTAACAAAAGAAATAATTGAAGATTACCTAGTACCCTGCTTGGACTTCATGGTTAGTAATTGTGTACACCCAGGTTATAATGATAACTTAGCATTTGAACCTGGAGAAATAGATAAACTTAAACGCATTGTACTTGATTTAATAATACATGTTAGGCATGATGATAGTTATCCAGTACAACAAAATAGAAAAAGATTCTATCAGTTTGTAAAAGAATATAAGTCAAGACGTAATTATGATTTTAATGAAATATTTCCTGAACTAGAAGAGTTCTTAAAAGTATGTAAGGAGTGTGCTAATGGTTGATAATGTTTTTATTTTTGGTGATAGTTTTATGTATGGTGAGGAATCCGAACAGCATGAGTTTGATCAGGAGCAGTTCCTACAGGAAATGGCTGAGGTAATAGGCAGACCTGTAGTAAAGTTAACTAAGACTGGTAGACCTTCTACTGCTCTTAATGCAAAAGAGATTGAAAAATATAAAGAATGGTTTATTAATAAATGCTGTAAAGCTGGTTTAACTCCACAGTATAACAGCATAGGTGCTATGATAGCACGTAAAGTAAACGCACCATATGTAATGAAAGCATTAAGTGGTAACAGTAATAATTCAATTTATAAAACATTTTTAGATTGTTTACCAGATATGACCAGTGACTCACTCGTTGTATTTGGTATATCACAGCCAAATAGAAAAACATATTATGATAAATGGACAGCAGGACATCAATCAACACATATAACTAACTGCTGGGCAACAATTGATTCGCAAAAAGATTATATTAAATTTACTGAACTTGATATGATGTATGGTGATGATGTAACTGCACAAGTTCTTTCAACATATAGTTTTATTACAAGTGTCAAACAATTAAGCCCATGTCCAGTATTATTAATTGATCCTTTCCATAATTTTTGCGATAACAAGTATCATCCAGATGTGCCATGGGATTATGTAAAAAAGTATACAGATGATTGGGATAATTACAATCATAAAAAATTACTTGAATATTTAGAAAAAGAATTTAAAAATCTTTTTACATACGGCATAAGCGAGGTATTCGAAGAAGTAACGGCTAATGGCCACCCATTGCACTGCATAAATGGACATTACAGTAAATACGTATATGAACTATATGTAGATAAGGTACTGATGAAAGATGTTAACTAGCAATGCAAAAAGAATATGCTTGTGGGGTGTTCCCAGAAGTGGCAGTACATATGTGTTTTACAATCTAGTTGATCTCGTAATAAAAGAAGGTTGGACACAGTTTGATACTGTGTTCAATCGTGAGCGTTCAGGAAGCGAGCCATTTAGACAGGGCATAAAACAAAAAATAAAACAATTTCAAACGGAACAATATTGGCTTGCTAAAGTACACAATATTGATGTTAGAAACTTAAAAGAAGAAAAATTATATACGGAATTTTTAAAACTACCAGACTACAATATTTTGTTGTTAAGGAAAGATTTATTTGAAGCATCATTGAGTCTGTGTGTAGCAAGTATCAAACAACAGTGGACTAATGATCATGACGACATACCAATTGAAGTGAGTACAGATAAATTTATTGAAATGTATAATCATCAAGTAAATTATAATAAATCGTATGACGGAATGAATTTTGACAAAGTAATATACACAGAAGATTTAACAGATGATCCTAATGATATTTGGCGTATGTTGACAGGAAAAGATCCAGTTAATTCAATTATTAACAGTATCGACAAAAGTCCAGACAAAATCAAAGTGGTTACAAATTATTACCAATTAAAGGACTTGTATAATGAGATGCGTACTAGCTGATAGTGGAATACATGTAAGACCCAACGGAGACATAACAATGTGTTGTGATCAGAGCAGTCTAGGTCTTAACGCAAAAGATGTATCACTACAACAAGCATACACAAGTCCACAGTTCAAACGAGTTAGAGATAACATTACCAAAGGTATAAAGGATTCTAGTTGCAATATATGTTGGTTAAGTGAAGATGCAGGATTAGATAGTCCACGTACACGCTTCAGTGGTATGCATGAAGATAGCAAGTACCTTAGCCATTGGGATATAAGAGATGATAATTTATGTAACATGGCTTGTAGGATATGTGGCCCATACAGTAGCAGTATGTGGAATCAGGAAGCTCTAAAGCACAAGGAGGATAGCATATATTATCATATGCCTATTAGTGATACTATTGTTCAGTCAACAAAGCCAAATACTATAGAAGCATTTACGGAAAACCTACAATACTGCAAATCAGTTTACTTTGCAGGTGGTGAACCACTTATTAACAATACACATTGGGATATATTGAAAACACTTTATGATAACGAGATGTGGGACGTACACGTTAGATACAATACCAATCTAATGAAAACAAAATATAAAGGCATGGACGCTCTGGATATGTGGGAGAAGTTTAACAGACTTAGTGTTGCTGTTAGTGTAGATGCTGTTGGTGAACTAGCAGAGTACGCCAGGACAGGCACAGTTTGGCAAACACTGGAAAATAATATTAAACGTTTAGCTGAATATCATAGAATGCAAGCAAACATAACCACTAGTTTATTAACCGTACATGAACTGGATAAAACTATACGACATCTACAGCATATAGGTGTAGCAGACGTCTACTATTTTAATGTGCTACGCACACCAAACTTCTTAAGTATTAATTTATTACCAAGTGAACATAAAGAAAAATTATTAAAAAAATTAAATTTACAACAGTTTGAAGATGCCAAGGGTATAGAACACCTACAGAATATTCTATTTGAAGAACCCCACAACAAACAGGAACTAATAGAACAGTTTAAATATTATAATGAAAAATTAGACCAAGTTCGAGATACGGATTTACAATCTGTTAATCCTGAATTATATGAGGTAATAT
>Ga0163109_10001549_pt1 | contig 18142 bp, 15 predicted proteins | sample CRUFie1St13metaG_FD_108704 | JGI IMG/M metagenome (GOLD analysis project Ga0163109, IMG submission 108704) | Marine microbial communities from the Costa Rica Dome - CRUD Field 142mm St13 metaG | ecosystem: Environmental > Aquatic > Marine > Oceanic > Photic zone | place: Costa Rica: the Eastern... | reverse complement strand
CGCATGGTCCAGGTCGCGCGCCTGCAGTTCCGAGAAGGGGACGGTGGTGAGTCCGAGCGCGTCTGGGTCGACCGAGTACGATCGAACCGACCCGGAGTCGACCTGCGACACGTGGGTCGGTGATCCGAGTCCGAATTCATCGAGACCCTCCTCCGAGTGCACAACGAGAGCTCGGATCGATCCCATCCGCGCGAGTGCCTCCGCGACGGGTTGGACGAACTCGAGTCCGTAGACTCCCATCACCTGGCGCATTGATCCCGCCGGATTCGTCAGTGGTCCGAGGAGGTTGAACATCGTGGGGAAACCGAGCGATTTCCGAACGGGCATCGCGTGTTTCGCGGCTGGATGATGGTGTATCGCGTAGCAGAAGCAGACGTTGGCTTCCTCCACGCACTTTCTCTGGATTCCATGGCCGGCGTTCACGTTAACGCCAAGTGACTCCAGAACTTCCGCCGATCCCCGTCCGGTACGGGATCGGTTCCCGTGCTTCGCGACCTTGGCTCCACTGGCTGCGGCCACGATCGCGGCTGCGGTCGAGACGTTGAAGGTCTTCGGGGCTCCACCGGTGCCCGCCGTGTCGAGGAGATCCTCTCCGTGCACCCCGACGTCGAGGTGGTCGACCTTCTCACGCATGACGGTCGCCGCACCCACGAGTTCGTCGACCGAGGGGAGTCTGCTCGCCATGAGGGCGAGAAGCGCTCCGATCTCGGCGTGCTGTGCCTCACCACTCATGATCGCGGTGAAGGCACGTGAGGTGGCTTCTTCCGGAAGGGATTCACCTTCAAGTAGGTGAAGGAGGTACGGAGTCAGATCTCCTGGATGTTCCTGGCGTGCGAATTCCGACGGTGGTCGTTCATTGGCCATGATCAAATCCGAAACGGAGTTCGTTCCGGTCCTGCGGGAGTGGTGGGGGGATGTCGACGACGACGTCGTCTTGTCGACGGAATAGCAAAATCGGCTTCATGGCACTCTATGGGTCTCTTTTGGCCCACATTCATCGTTTGTCCCACAAACATGCATGAAACACGGATGCTCCTGCGTAGTAATTTTGGCTGGAAATGGCCTGAAACGCCCCACCAGTCCGATGATTATCAGGATGAGTGATCCAGGTGGGTCCTCCGGTGGATCGGCCGCCGGGTTCTGGCCAGAGCGAATGAAGAATGAGTCCTCCATGATCGAACAGAACACAGCAGCATCAATCCGGACGTCGGGGCTTCCGACACAGGGTTCGAGGATTCGCGTGCTCGGACTGATCGTGGCCATGGCCCTGGCGCTTCACATTGCCCTGTTCTCCGCTCTCGATTCCGTCGCCCCACTCGGCATCGACAGCGTCGATGAATCGCTCGTGGTCATAGAGCTTGAGGAATCGCTTCATCCGGGATTACCTCTCGAGGGCGAGATCAGACGCGTCATGGCCGACGCTCGCTGACAACCAATCCACACCGATACGAATCTGGGTGGCGCAGGGAGACGACACTGCGCTCCGCCATTAGGTTATTCTGAACCGTCATGATCCTGATCGCGCAGAGCTACATGCACGACCTCGATCCGACGGCTCTCCAGCTGACGGATGACTTTGGAATCAAGTGGTACGGTCTGTCGTACCTCTGCGGTTTCCTCGTGGCCTGGCTCCTGATGCGGTGGATGTCCGCCACGGGCCGGATCCTCCTGACGAGAAACCAGGTGGGCGACTTCATCACCTACGCGGTAATCGGGGTGCTCGTTGGTGGACGAATCGGCTACTGCCTCTTCTACGAACCCGCACTCTTCCTGGACTTCCATTCCCGATTCCCTTTCTGGGGAGTGCTTGCGATACATCAGGGCGGCATGGCGAGTCATGGCGGAATGATCGGTTGCTTCGTCGCGATGATGATCTTCGCGTCCCGATCCGGCATCAGCTGGCTCCATCTTCTCGACGTGACGGCATTCGTGGCCCCTCCGGGACTTTTCTTCGGTCGTCTCGCCAACTTCGTCAACGGTGAGCTCTGGGGCGTCCCTCTGGCAGCCGACCGACAGGCTTCGCCCCCGTGGTGGAGCATCAAGTACCCCGAGGAGGTCCAATCACTTCCAAACGAGCAGCTTCGGACCCTTGAACCGCTTCTTGAACAGCCGAATGCGGGGGGTGACCTGGTACAGCGGATCGTCTTCGAGTCCTATGCCGGAAACCAGCAACTCATCGACGCGATGGCACCACTGCTTCCTGCACGCTACCCCTCCCAGATATTCCAGGCGCTCAGTGACGGTCCCGCTCTCTTCCTCCTGCTCTTCCTGGTCTGGATGACTGCACGAAAGCCCGGAGTGGTCTGTGGTTGGTTCCTGATCGGATACGGAGCCCTTCGCGAGCTCACCGAGCTGTACCGTGAACGTCATTACGGTTCCCTCGAGGTCGGTGAGTTCAGGACCGCGATGATCCTCTCCCTCTTCCTCATCCTGAGCGGGGTGATCCTCGTCGTCTGGAGCGCTTCACGCAAGGTCGACAGGGTCGGTGGATTCAGGACGGTGGGCTGATCCAATCATTGCACAGGGCGTCTCCGGGTGGAGACGCCCTGAAAACGACCTCTCGAACGATGTTCAAGATGCCGGGCTTATCGTGGTGGGGACCACCCGAAGCACTCCGTCCAGGAGGCCGATGGATGCGAGCGATTCGACCGACACCCTGCCGATCACCAGGCTCTTTCCCGAATCTGATCCGGTGACGACGAGACCGGACGCGCGCAGACGGTCCTCGACCCCGCCAAGATCCGGATCGATCCTGATCGAGACCATGATCATCCCATCGGAATCGATCAGCATCTCCTCGATACCAAGATCGATGCCCGATGCCTCGTGGGTTTCGAGCGCTTCGCGTACCGCAAGTCGGAACAACGATCGATCGAGCACACGAACCAGGCGCTCCATTCGCCGTCTGTCCATCTTCCGATCCGAATCATCAGAATCGATGTCTGCCTCTCCGGATGCCGTTACGTCCATCGCATCATCCGATGACCGTTGGACGATCCCCTGATTCGCCCCCTCACGGGACCCTCTTCGTTCCATCCGTCCACCAGCACCACCGCCTCCAAAGAACGGTTGCCGGCCGGCGGATCCCGGGGCCGAACGTCCCCGACTCAAACCGCTTCCGCCGCCGGTGTTGAATGACCGTGGGGCGGCGGACGACGGAGGAGGGGGGGCGGCCCGACCGGGTGAGGCCAGGATCTTCGGTGATCGATCCACCTGCATGCCGAGCGTCGCGCGTTCCGTCACCGTATCGTCATCCATGCCTCCGTCACCGTCCACGGGGATGCCGAGCGCCAATTGTTCGAGACGGACATCGATCGGATCTGCCTCAGGATCCCCGAAGAATCCCTCCCAGGTCGTTCCGCTCGGAAGTTCCACGGGCACCCGAACCAGAACAGGACCGTCTTCTGAGATCACGCGCGTCTTTTCCACCGCGACGAAGCTGGTGAAGGGGGTCATGATGGAATACTTCCTGCCGATTCCTATGACCTGCCTCTTGACCTCTGCATCGACAGTTCCTTCCTGAAGCGCGGACAGGTTCGGAGCCAGGAATTCATCGACCTTCTCCCTGGCCCAGAGAGTTGCCACCACGTCATTCTCGGGTTGATGCGACGGGAGTTCGACCTTCACCGTCCTGACCCAGGGACCGCTTCCGGTCCGACCTCGAATCGTGATCGTTCCCTCACCAGGTTCCTGGTACCTCGCGAGGATGACGATCGGGGTCTGGTCGTAGAGATCTGGAAGGTGGCCCCCCGAGGGGAGGACGTCCTGGAGAGCTATTCCCTCGAACTCCATGGATATGTCGATGAGGACGGGTGTCTGGATCCGTCTCGCGAAACGTTCGACGATCTCCCGGGGTGAGCTTCCTGAAAGAGTCAGGTAATCAGCGGCGCCCCGACCGAACTCGGCCATGCCGTCGAGCAGGTAACGGTTTACGCTGTTCCCGATTCCGAAACTGAAGACCCGGGTGGTATCGGCGTTCTTCCGTATCGAAGCAAGAATAGCCTGGTCGTTGCCGACGTATCCATCAGTCATGAAAACAACGATGCGCATCGGACCGGAACTATCCGGATCTTCATCGATGAATCTCGCGTTATCCACCACGAATGTCCGCCTCCCCTCAAGGTTGTCCCAGCGACCCTCCACGAGAACTGGGAGTTCACTGTGGATCACGCCCCCTTCCAGAGATTCCGGTCGGGCCGGGATGGCTATCGTGGTCTCGACAACGAAGCTGATGTCGTCGTCAACCTCTACCACGCGTTCCGAATACGACCCGAAGGGGACAATCAGACGTGCGGAACGACCGTCTGCGGGAATTTTCACGATGTCGCCCGGACCGAGGATCCTTTCGGCCGGCTCGGTAGGGGTGAGCGCGGTGTTGATCGCTTTCATCATCTCGGTACCGCCACCACTACGTCTGCTTTTGATGAAATCGTTCGCGGCCCTGCGGTTCTCCTCGGTGGCAGGTCGTGGATGTTCCCAGAGAATGCTGGTGTCACCTGCGAAGGTGATGAGATTGAAGGTGTCGTCGGGACGCATCGCGTCTATCGCCCTGGTCATGACCTCCTTGGCCTTCTCGATCGGAAATCCCCGCATGGATCCCGAGGTGTCGAGGACGAAGACAAGCTCACGCGAAGGGACATCGGATTCATCGACCCGGTCGGGTGGGTTCAGGATCACCGCCAGATGACCGTCGACGATTTTCATTCCCGGCAGGTCCCCGCCGTCGATGGTGTGTGCGAGGACGCTCTCAGATATCCCGTCCTCATCAAGCGTCCACTCGAGAACGAAGTCTCGATTTGGGATCTCGTTGCTCGAGGCGAGCTCAAAGACCCTCCTGCCAAGGCTTCCCCTGCCTGCTTTGGGAGAGATCTCGACGATCTCGTGGAGTGGTGATTCCACGGAGGTGATCGATGAACCCCCGGTCTCGATATCCACCCTGATCGAGATGTCGTGTCCCGCCCGCGTCCCGGGTCGCACTGGCATCGGGGTGATCAGAGAGGCGTCGGGAACCTCATTGGTGTCTTCTGCGAACGGTGCGCCCGGTTTGGTGGCCTCCCAACAGAACCATCGGCCACCCACGACACCGGTCCCATCCGAGAAGAAGGCGCCAGGCTCCTCCGATCCGTCGAGGTAGGCGACCTTGAATCCCGTGAGCAGGTCCGGTTGGTCGCCATCATCGGCCCAGGGGGGTCTCTTGATCGGAATCGACTCTTCAATCACCGGAATTTCGGGATCATTCATCGCGGATGAGTCATCGACTTCAAGTGTCGCGGGCCCCCTGAGGACGATGCCTCGTCGAGGTGAAAGGCCGGGAGGAACATCGTCACCACCTGCCGGATAGCCGGGCACGTATCTGGGTCCGACCACGGTCGGAAAGACGATCCGGTATCTGCCATCGGTCGACTCGACGGTCTCGATGTAGCTGATCGATATGGTGATCTCAGCTCCGGGTTCGATGTTGGCGATCGACTGGGTGAAGATGTTCGGACGCTCCTGCTCGAGAAGGCTCGCGACGTAACCCGTGTCTCGGGCCTCCTCGTAGATCATTCGTGCTCTGCCACGCTCTTCTATCTCCCCCTCAATGAATCGAATCTCGTCTCCGGTGCGCACGGTCATGGTCATACGGTCGACCGATCCACGGTGGGAGAGCGGGAAGGTGTACACCGCCTCGATCGGGAACTCGTATCCGTTCGTGAATACCTGATCGACGTCCACCCTGACGAAATGTCCTGAAACCGATGCATGGACATCGGTGGTCTTCAGGGCGCACGGGCCCACCTCACCATCGTCAGGTCCGAAGGCGTCCAGCCTGCCTCCGTCCGGGAGCATGAGGATTTCGTCGTCCGCTTGGGCGGGCTCGGTCAGATCGGGAAGGGAGAAAACGGAGATCATGGCCACTAAGGACACCATCGCGGCGTATGGAAGGTATCTGTTCATGAATAAGTTCCTCAGCAAAGAGCCTGCTTCGGAGGTGCCGCCGTCTTCCTGGGAAGCTCTCAGGACCTGGATCCGGGCTTCTCGGGCCCGCTCCCGGACCTCGCCGTGCCATTCATTCAGAAGGGCATCGAGTTCCATCTGGTCATTCTTGTTCGATCCATCACCCATGTTCATGTCGGTCATGCGGACATCTCCTTTGACATCAGCAGTTCGAGCCGCCCTCGTGCTCTGTTCAGCGCCTTGTAGTAGCCGCTTCGTGACAGTCCGAGGGTATTTCGAGCCGCTGCAACGGGTTTGGGGTCGAGGTACTGCAGGTGTATGACCAGTCTCTCGGTCTCATCGAGTCGATCGAGGGCGTTCTCGAGGATCTCGAAACGCTCCTGTCTTCCTAAGCGTGAATGATCATCAGATAGATTCGGACGGATGGTCATGTTCTGCCTTGCTGCGCTTCTCTCGTGGCCGACTCGCCTGGCGTGCCTTCTGCTGTTCTCCGAACACACGTAACGTGCGATCCCGAACAACCAGGAACGAAATCCAAGACAGTCATGCACGCGGTCAAGCATTCGATAGGCCCTCGTGAAGGTCTCCTGCAGGGCGTCCTCGCCCTCAGCTTGCGATCGATTCGGCACGCGCCGAGTGCAGTAGGCGAGCATCACGGATGCATGACGGTCGTAGAGACGACCAAAGGCGTCTGCATCACCACTGTGGAACTCGGCGAGATCTGTGCAATCGTCACTCACTGTTCTTGAATGGCCTCCGAAGGTTCCGGGTCCACCAGAACCGACAATCTGAACAAAAAAACCGCCGTTCGGCGGTTGTCGCCCCCCAAATGGGTTCTGGGAGCTTCGAATCGGTACCTATTGATCCTGGTTCTCCTCTTCAGCTCGAGCCGGGTCTTTCGCCGCTGCGCCCGACTCCCGCCGGAGGCCCCCCGGTCCCGGTCGGTCGACCACCCTTGCCCTTGGCTCCTTGTGGAGGTCCACCACGGAGATCAGAGCCGGATGGAGCACCGCCGTCCCTGCGGCGGGATTCGTCTTCGGTGTCGATTCTCGACAGCACCTCGCTGGCCCTTGGTTCGCGAAGCAAAACCCGGTCTCCAACCGAGACGCCGTCCAGGATCTCGACCATGAGTTCGCTGGACCGTCCCAGCCGCACCGCGCGCTGAGCCCATCCCGATCCGTCTGGCACGTAGACGAACGCGGTCCGGCCCGATCTGAAGATCGACTGGATGGGTACGGTGATCGCCTCGATCACGGTACCGAGCTGGATCTCGCTCCGGCATCGCATGGAGGGTTTGAGATCCATTTCCGGGTCCACGTCCAGAACGATGCGAACGGTGTAGTCCCGTCGATTCGGATCGCGCCATCCTCCGCTCTCAGCCAGCACGCTCACGCTCTGGACGACTCCGTTGATGGGAATGTTCGGATTGGCATCGGAGTACACGAGAGTCTTCTGACCGGGCTTGATCCGACCACTCAGCGCCTCGCTCACCTTCACGTTCGCGATCATCTGTGATGTGTCCGGAAGAAGTATGACCAGCTCGTTCGGACGTACGTCCGTGCCCACGTTCGGGGGATTGTCGTCGTTGCGACCCCAACGCCCCGACATGCTGGTCTTGTAGACCACGAGACCGTCTGTTGGTGCGGTGACGGTGCAGAGATCAAGTTGCTCGCGAAGCTCATCAACCCTTTCCTGCATGCTTTCGAGCTTCTTCTCGGCGGACTCGACCTCGGCCCTCTTGGTCACCAGTTCCGCCTCGTGGCGCTGCTTGACTCGTGCGCGTTCGGCCACCGCCTGATCCACATCGGATATCTTCGTCTTCTCGTTCTGCTTGCTGGTGAACCGTTTGTAAACGTCTAGGTCGAGCGTCGCGTCCTTGACCTTCGCGGCCGACTCGATCATCGATATTCGGTCACGCTCGTATTCGTCACGACTGATGAATCCCTGGTCGACGAGATCCTTCGCCTCCTCGAAACGCTTCTTGAGTCGATCGGAGTTGATGCTAGCGGTTTCCAGCGCGAGTTCGAGTTCCTGGGTCTTCTTGATGTGCTCCCCTTCGGTCCATGCCTTGAGAGCAAGCCTTGCGATCTCGATGTTGAGATCCGACTTCTCGAGGTCGCTGTCCATGGAGCTGATGGCGATCTCGAGGTTCTGCTCCGAGGTCACGACCCGGTTCTGGGCGTCCACGAGCTTGTCCACGTCATCCTTCACGCGCTGTTCGATGCTGTCCTCACTGAAACGTATGAGCACGTCGCCCTTCTTGACGGATTCACCCTCGTCGATGATCTCCGTGATCACTCCGGTGGTCTCCAGGGGGTTGCGTATCTCGATCAGACGATTCGCCGACAGTTCTCCACTGGCGGGAACGCTGATGACGAAGTCGGAGACGTCCACCACGTGGGTATCGTTCTGCTCCGCGTTGCTCCCCGAAACATTCGATTCCGACCGGGAGAAGATGACCAGACCCCCGACGACGATGATTGTCAGAAACGCGACGAGCTTGCCCGTCGAGACACCGCGCAGGGATCTTTCGAGCCGGTTCAGGCGGGTTCCGTTTTCTTTCATGGTTGCTCCGGTATCTGCTGTCTTTGATGGGGTCATCTGATGTTCTTGCGGGGTTGTGTTTCGATCGTTCCCTCGTCGTCTCGAGAAGCCGTCTTCTCGTTCTCGACCTCGGCCTGCTCCGGGGTGTTCGTTCTCATTCCGGGGAGGGGTCGGAGGGTCCCGTCAGGATTAACGCGCAGGCGCCCGCTTGCCGACAGGTACTCGAGGATCGCGATCTGCAGATCGCGAGCGGAACGGTCCCGCTGATCCTCCGCACGTCGCAGCGCATTCACTGCATCTGTCCTGTCCCGCGTCGACGCACGGTCGGGCGCGGCCTCGATCGAAGCCCGTCGATTCTCAGCGATCTCGACGTTTCTCTCCTGAAGCAGGAGGGAGAACTGGGATCGTTCGATCTGTCTGACCCTGCTTCTCACCTCGACCGCGACCTGGTCACGCACGTTTTGGTACGAGCGGATGCCCTGTTCCAGCTGGATCTGGGCCTGTCTCAGAGCGTACTTCTCGTTGACCCTGTCGAGCGGAGCTGAGAAGGTGCCTCCCACCGTGAACGAGACGTCGTTCGGGCTCATGTCGATTCCGATTTCGTTGCCCGTGTCGTTGAAGGGAAGAATCATCGATGCGTTGAGATTCAGGTCGGCGAGAAGCCCGTTCTTCGCGATGTCCACCCTTCTCCGGAGATCCTCGGTCCGGTCCCGAGCGGTCTGCACGTCGAGCCGCAGCTTGAGTGCGGTCGGAACCGCCTCGTCCGGAGTCGTGTCTGGCGGAACGAAGTCCGGGGTCTCCCGCGTGATCACGACCGGATCGTCGGCGCTCATTCCGATCTTCAGCTTGAACCTGTCCACGGCAAGCTTGTAGGACTCCTGAAGTCCGCTCAATCTATCGATCTCGAACAGGGTGTCCTGCCTCGCAAGGTCTGCCTGGAAGGGATCGAGACGACCTGAGTCGACGAGCGCCGTGGCGCGTGACTCCACCGACCTGAACTGTTCGACACTTCTGCGTGCGTTGTCTATCGACTGCTGTTGCACGACGAGGTCGAGATAGTCCTTCACCAGTCCGAGGTAGAAGTCCCTCCGGAACTCCTCGAAGCTTCTTGCGGCATAGATCAGGTTTCTCCTCGACTGTATCAGCGGCTCCCGTGCGCTCAGGCCCGATCCTCTCAGGAGGGGGATGTCGCCGGCGATGACCACGTCCGCGGTCGACGCGAACGCATTCGATCCCAGCAGCGCTTGATCCAGCAGGTTGGTGGTGCCCACGAGCAGACTTGCCGAGACGTTGCCGCCATAGGGAAGCTTCCGGGTGACTCCGAAGTCGTTCACCACGGTCAATGCGTTCTCGAAACGTCCGTCCAGCCCCACGAAATCCCCGATTTCGCTGTTTACGGTCAGATCGTTGAAGAACCTCGGTTCCCACTTGTGGGACTCGATCATCAGAGACAGCGCCGTGATGAGGTAGTTCTCTTCGGCGGTCATGTAGTCGAGCGAATTGAAGGTCGCGTATCTGATGGCGGTCTCGAGATCGACGATCTGAGCGCCCGCCGGCAACTCCGTGGCCGACTGCATTCTGGTCACGATCGACTCGGCATCCTCCTCGAGTTCGGTCATGGCCTGGTATTGAAGGTCCTCCGCGGCGGGATTCTCGGTCCGGGGTTCACTGGCGGTGAGCGTGTCGTGCGGAAAGGCGGTGCCGGAGCCCTCCATCCAGCCTGTGGTGCCTGGGGCCAGTGCGTCCCCGCCGATCCTGGCCGTCGTCTCCCGCATGACGCTTTCCAACCTCTCGTCGACGAGTCCCTGATCGGACTGGCATGCCGACAGCCACAGGACCGAAGTGGTCGGAACCAGCAGCAACACCCTCGTGACGGTGTCCGGTTTCATTTGCTCCCTTGTGAGAAATCACCCGGTGGCTTACAAGCGTTTCGATCGAACGACCGAATCCGATGCGGATTGTATGCGACCGTCGGTCAGGATCAATCGAGTCTCGTGAACCGGCCGGAGCGGTCCGAATCGATCCGAGACTGGGATTTGCCTCGTTTCCGGACGAGCTTCCCCGGAGCGCCCCTCTCTGGAGTCAGCCGCCGACCGGGTGCCACATCGTCTTGGTCTCAAGGTAGGGGGCCAGGATCGCCGGGGACGTCCAGTGATCTTCATCCGCGAAGGGACGTGCGTCCATGGCCGGATGGCACCTGACCAGCGCATCGACGGAACCGATCTGGAGATCCTTTCGTCGCCGTGCGGAGAGACCCGCAGCCACGACCGCATTGAAGCCTCGATGAGTGGCGAACTGGGGCACGAGTTCCGCGGTCCTGCCGGTCAGGAGGTTCACCACGCCTGCCGGGACGTCGGAGGTCGCGCAGATCTCGCCCAGGAGCACGGTTGGGAGTGGATGATCCTGGGAACCGAGTGCGACCACCACGCTGCCCGTGGCCAGAGCCGGAGCGATCAGGGAGACCAGTCCGAGCAGTGACGGGAGCTTCGGTGCGATCACTCCGACCACACCGACGGGCTCGGGAATGCTCATGTCGTGGTACGGACCGGCCACCTGGTTCCTGCAACCGTGAACCTGTTCGACCTTGTCAGCCCATCCCGCCATCGATATCAGTCGATCGATTGTCGCATCCGTCTCGGATCTCGCGTCGGCGAGAGATCCACCGTCACAATCCCGTATTGCTCGGACCAGCTCGTCGCGTCGTCCCTCCGCCATCTCCGCCATCCGGTAGAGGATCTGTCCTCGGTTGTATCCGGTTCGTCTGGACCACCCGTCTGCGACCTTCGATGCCTTGTCCACTGCATCCCTGAGATCCTTGCGGGAAGCCCTGCAGACATGACCCACGACCTCGCCGCCGGCGTTGATCACTTCGGTGGATCGTCCAGATTCACTTCGAGGAAAGGACCCGCCCACGTACAGCTTCCAGGTCTTCACGATGGGGACTCGATTGTTCGTGTTCTGCTTCATGAATTCCTCAGGTCAGGTAGGCGGCAAGGCCGTGCCGACCACCCTCCCGTCCCCATCCCGATTCCTTGTAGCCGCCGAACGGGCTGGCGGCGTCGAACTTGTTGTAGGTGTTGCACCAGACGATGCCCGCCTTCAGTCGGGCAGCGATCTCGAAGACCTTTGATCCCTTGTCCGACCAGACGCCCGCACTCAGACCGTAGGGTGAATCGTTCGCCTTCTCGATCGCCTCCTCCGGAGTACGGAAGGTCATGACGGAAAGAACCGGTCCGAAGATCTCCTCCCGCGCGATTCTCGAGGAAGGCTGCACTCCGGTGAAGTAGGTGGGTCGGCACCAGAATCCGGTGTCGGGGAGCGGTCGCCCCTCGATCTGGTTCATGCATGCGCCGTCCTCCACTCCGCAATCCAGGAACCCGTTGATCCTCTCGAGCTGTTCACGAGAGTTGATCGCGCCGACATCGGTGTTCTTGTCCAGTGGATCCCCGACCCGGAGCTTGTCCATTCGATGATGGAGCCTTCTCACGAACTCGTCGTGTATCGATTCCTCTACGAACAGTCGAGAACCCGCGCAGCAGACGTGTCCCTGGTTGAACCAGATACCCGCGACCACGCCCTCGATGGCCTGGTCCATGGCGGCATCGGCGAAGATTATGTTTGGACTCTTTCCACCGAGTTCGAGGGTGATCCGCTTCCTGGTCCCCGCACAGGCGAGGGCGATCCGCTTGCCGACTTCCGTAGACCCGGTGAAAGCGACCTTGTCCACACCCTTGTGTTCGACGAGCGTACGACCGGTCTCACCGGCTCCGGTGATGATGTTGACCACTCCCGCGGGGAGTTCGCACTCCTCGAATATCTCGGCGAGTCTCAACGCGGTCAGTGATGTCGTCTCCGCGGGCTTGAGGACGACGGTGTTGCCACAGGCGAGAGCGGGGGCCAGCTTCCACGCCGCCATCAACAGTGGAAAGTTCCACGGGATCACCTGTGCACAGACACCGATCGGTCTCGGGTCCCTGACCCCGGGCACCGCCCAGGGGAGCTTGTCGCACCATCCGGCATGGTGGAAGAAGTGCTGGGCGACCAATGGAACATCGACGTCCCGACTCTCCTTGATGGGCTTGCCCCCGTCGATGGTCTCGAGGATCGCGAGCTCCCGAGCACGTTCCTGAATCCTCCGCGCGATCCGGTAGAGGTACTTCGCCCTCTCGAGGGGCCTGGTCCTCGACCACTTTCGGAAAGCCTTCCTTGCGGCCGCCACCGCCCGGTCCACGTCGGCCGGCCCCGCTTCCCCGAGAGTGGATATCACCTGCTCGTTCGCGGGATTGATGGTCTCGAATCGCTTCCTGCTTCTCGGGGCGGAGAAACCGCCGTCGATGAACAGGCCGTAGCGGTCCTTGATCGCTATCTGCGTGGTCTCGGGTGCGGGCGAGTAATCCCAGTACGCGTTCTTGTTCTCGGATTCCAGCAAGATGGTTCTTCTCCGTCACCGGGTGGTGTTGGAGCGATGGTACCCACTTGCGGGGGAACTGGCACATTCAAACCACCACAATCGGGACTCATGGAGGCGGGCCGCGTGACACTATGATGATACAGTTCCAGTTCAACGGTCGTCGACCGGATCATCGATCAACCGGAGGTCTCCGCATCGTGAAGGGCGTTCTTGCAATCGACATCGGTGGTTCGCACGTCAAGGTCCGCATCCCAAGGGATCCGGACAAGCGGCGATTTGAGAGTGGCCCCGGACTCACGCCCGAGCAGATGGTGTCGGGGGTCAAGGAACTCGTCTCCGGATGGAGCTTCGATCGCATCTCGATCGGCATACCCGCCCCCATCGCCAAAAACACAGCCAAGATCGATCCCGTGAACCTCGGTGACGGCTGGGCCGGTTTCAACTTCGAGGACGCCTTCGGCTTGCCCACGAAGATCCTGAACGACGCCGCCATGCAGGCCATCGGTTCCTACGAGGGTGGTTGCATGCTGTTCATGGGTCTCGGAACAGGACTGGGCACCTGCTTGATCAATCAGCATGTCGTTCAGCCGACCGAGATCGCGCACATGCCGTACCGGGACGGTGAGACCTTCGAGCACGTCATCGGGGAAGCGGGTCTCGAACGGAGCGGCAAGAAGGCATGGAAGAAGGACGTGTCCGAGGTTGCGAGGATCCTCTACGAGGGTCTACTGCCCGACTACATCATTCTCGGTGGCGGCAATTCCAAGAAGTTCAAGAACGATGATGACCTTCCGCGTTTCTGCCGACGGGGCGACAACGCGAACGCCTTCCTTGGTGGCTTCCGGGTGTGGGAAGACGTCTGGAAGAACGCCACCGACTGACCCGTGGTCCTTCAGGATCTGGGCACGTCGTGAGCGGCAAGGTAGCTTCCGCTCATCTGCTTCACGTACTGGCGAATCAGGTCGTCGAGCAGGCTCGATGCCCCGAACCTGAATAGGTGCGGGTCGAGCCAGTTCTCGTCGAGGGTCTCCTTAACCATCACCAGGTAGTGGAGAGCCTCCTTGGCTGTCCGGATGCCGCCCGCTGGCTTCATTCCGATTCTGATTCCGTTCCGGAACCACGCATCGCGGATCGCCTCGAGCATGACGAGGGTCACGGGCATAGTCGCCGCCGGACTGACCTTGCCGGTCGAAGTCTTGATGAACACCTCCCCGTCCTGGAGCGGTCCGGCGCCGGGCACGCTGGTGGCCGCGTCGATGGCGAGGTCGCTCGCCCGTCGCACGTTGTCGAGGGTCTCGAGTTCACCGGTCTCGAGAATGATCTTCAGGTGCGCCTGGCCGCATGCGGACTTGATCTCCCTGATCTCGCTTGCGACCACGTCGTGCCGACCCGAGAGGAAGAGTCCACGGGAGATGACCATGTCGATCTCGTCCGCACCGGCCTCGACCGCCTGGCCGACGTCGTCGAGACGCACGTCGAGTGGATACTGTCCGCTGGGGAAGGCGGTCGCCACGCTCGCGATCTTCACACCGCTGTCTCCGAGTGCCTCCTTCGCAACCGGAACCAGCTCCGGATAGACGCAGATGGCACCCACGTGGGGGAGGGCGGGGGTGCCCTGGGGAAGTACGACGCCTCCCGTGGGATCGATCCCCTTCGAGCACAGGCTTCTCACCTTGCCCGGAGTGTCCTTCCCCTCGAGCGTGGTGAGATCGGTCATGCTCGTCGCCAGTCGGATGCCGGTGATCTTCGCATCCTTCTTGATCGAACGGGTCTTGAACGAGGCGGCTCTGCTCTCGGCCATCACCCGGTCAACGATTGACGGACTGTTCTGGGACGGGTTGTCCATGGTCCGACTCATCCGCCGCCCCGGGCCATCGCGAAGAAGCCCGGGAGGTAGGTACCGGATCTCAGCACGATCCGCTTGTCGCTGGCCTGAGGGATCTCGTAGATGTAGAGCATCTCCTCGTGGTTGTCGATCACGTAGCAGAGTTCGTAGGGTCTGGTGTCCTTGCCGAAACCGCTTGAGACGGTGAGCAGGGTGTATCCCTCGTCCCCAGCGATCGCCCCGCCGGCATGGGCGGTCCTCTCGGGGGAGCCGCCGATCTGGATGATGATCAGAGCGCTGATCAGAAGGGCGCTGACCGTGAGGAGGGCCGCGGGTATGGAGATCGTGAAGTTCTTCATTAGCTCGCCTTCTTCCTACTGTCGCGATCTCTTGATGGCGATCGCGTCGTCGTTCATGTTCCGGTAGCCGTATCCGACGAGCACGTCGCGCTGGGAGTCGAACTGGAACGACACCACTTCCTGGGTGGCCTGATTGACGATCCAGATCACCGGGGTCTTGGTTCCCGCGATGGTTCCCGATATGGCGACGTACTCACCCCGAGCCTGACCTCCAAACGCGAACGCGGAAGCGGGATTTCCGAAGGTGACCACTGCGAGCATCGCAAGGAGGGCGAGGTTCAGAAGCACCAGGCCGACGAGGGTGAATCTCTGCATTGTCAGGCTCCTGTCATACTGCGGGGAACCGAGGGCCACGGACCTGTGGTCAGGTGTCCTCGACGTGCCGCTTCGACGGAATGATGCTCACCACCACCAGCAGGACGATCAGGATGACGGCGATGATGTATCCGAGCAGCGGGCTCGTTCCATCCACCTTCGGGGTGGCGGGCCCGCTCTGGGCGAGGGCCGACCCACTGGCGAGAAGGACGAGAAGAGGAGCGATGATCCAGGGGCAGGACCCGACGGTCTTGGTGAGTTGATTCTTCATGGCCCGGCGAGCATACCGGGCCCGACCATCGACCGGCAAGCCTTGCGCGGGCACATCCCCGATTCAGACCCCGGAGGCCGGTTGGAGTTCGAATCGACCGCCCCGGTCCTCACTCTCGACCACCGTCGCCAGCGGGTTATCGGGATCATGGTCGAGCAGCACCACCGAATCCTCATCGATGCATGATCGAAGGAACGACTGCTTCTGCAGCATGTTCGTCCAAGGCTCGACGTCGTAGGCCATGTTGGCGGACGGGTGGGCATGCAGCATGGTCGGGCAGAGATCCCCCGGGAAGACGTACCTGCGTTCGAGATCGGACCAGTGGATCGACTGCTGGCCCCAGGTGTGACCGGGTACGGGGCGGACCTCGATGCCCGGCAGGGGTTCCCCGACACCACCGACCGTTCGGAACCGGTCGAGCACCGGGTCGAGGTGCGATCGGAGATAGGTCCTGCTCATGGTCGATCGATTTGCGAGTGCATCCTCGAGCTCCCGCTTCTGCACGATCAGCTCCGCCCGGGGGAAGCTGGCCGTGAATCCACTCTCGTCGCCGCCATCGGGATCGGACCACTCGGTCAGCGCCCCGGAATGGTCGAAGTGGAGGTGGGAGAGCAAGACGTGCGTGACGTCCTCGGCGGCAACCCCGACCTCCCGAAGCGCGTCAAGAACGGTCCGGTCCTCCATGGCGTAGATGGATCTCTCCTTCTCCGACCACTTGGCCCCGTAGCCGGCCTCGATCAGCACCGTATGATCCCCATCCCGAAGCAGGGCGCAGTTGCAGTCGAGCCTGATCCGATTGTTATCGTCAGGAACCGACCACTTCGACCAGATCGAACGGGGGATGACCCCGAACATGCTTCCTCCGTCGAGTCGGAAGGCACCGGCCCGGAGCAGGGTCGTCTCCCATCGGTTCTCGGATCTCATGCCTTCACGATCCGGGCGCTCACCTCGTCCGCGGGCACTCTGGCCATGGCATTCCGGGTGTCGACCACCAGACTCGCATTCCTGCCCACGAGTGCGTAGTCCACGTCGTCGTGGTCGGTGACGATCAGGACGGCGTCCGACTCCTTGAGGACATTCTCGTCGAGTGCGACCGACTGGAGGTCGAGTTCGTACCTCCGCATCTCCGGGAACCGGGGAAGATGGGGATCGTGGTAGCTGATGTTCGCGCCGAGCGCGGCGAGTCGCTCGATGATCTCGGCAGCTGGTGTCTCTCGATTGTCGTCGACGTTCTTCTTGTATGCGATTCCCAGCACCAGGATCTCGGATCCATTGATGGACTTCCGGTCCTCGTTGAGCGCCTCCGTGAGGCGGTTGATCACGTACCTGGGCATCCGGGTGTTCACCTCGCCGGCGAGTTCGATGAAGCGAGTGGGACGTCCGACCTCTTTCGCCTTCCACGTCAGGTAGAAGGGGTCGATCGGGATGCAGTGGCCGCCGAGTCCGGGACCGGGATAGAACGCCTGAAATCCGAACGGCTTCGTCTTCGCGGCATCGACGACCTCCCAGATGTCGATGTCCATGTCGCTGAGGACCGTTTTCATCTCGTTGACCAGCGCGATGTTGATCGATCGGTAGATGTTCTCGAGGAGTTTGGCGCTTTCGGCGATCTCGGCGCTGGAAACTTCGTGCGCGGATGCGACCACCCTCTCGTAGAGCGCCATGGCGATCCTGGTCGAGGTCCCGTCGACGCCACCGACGAGCTTCGGTATCTGCCCCGCGCTGCGACCGGCCATACCGGGATCCTCTCGTTCCGGACTGTATGCGAGGAAGTACTCGGTGCCGCACTCCATCCCAGACTCGTCGAGGATCGGCTTCATCTCCTTCCGCGTCGTCCCGGGATAGGTCGTCGACTCCAGGACGACGAGTTGTCCCGGTCGTAGATGCCGCGCTGCCAGTCGGGTCGAATCGAGCACGTACGAGAGATCAGGATCGTTGTGCCTGCCGAGCGGGGTCGGTACGCACAGGAGAATGGCATCCGCATCCGCCAGCACCGACCCGTCGCTGCTCGCATGGAAGCTCTCGCTGTCGCGAAGCATCCCGAAGAAGTCCTCACCGAGGTGCTGGATGTAGCATTCCCCGGCCGAGATGGCGTCGATCTTCCTCTGGTCTACGTCGAATCCGATCACCGAGTAGCCGTTCTCGAGCATGGCCTTCGACAGTGGAAGTCCGACGTATCCCAGTCCGACGATGCCCACTTTCGCGGTCTTCGACTCGATTCTCTCAAGCAGCTGATCCGCGTGTGCAGAACCAAGACTCATGACGACGCTCCAAGATTACTCGTGCCGGGGGGTCTAGATGGTAGCTGTTCCACACGATGGTGGTAGAACTACCCGGGGTACGCCCGGGACAAACCGGACTTCAGATCGCTTATCAGATCATCGACCCGCTCGAGTCCGATAGAAATGCGAAGGCATTGCAGAGGCTTGTTCCAGTCGGATGTCGTGCGCGACTCCCGGGGATCGAACGGGAGCACGAGG
>Ga0163109_10001548_pt1 | contig 18146 bp, 26 predicted proteins | sample CRUFie1St13metaG_FD_108704 | JGI IMG/M metagenome (GOLD analysis project Ga0163109, IMG submission 108704) | Marine microbial communities from the Costa Rica Dome - CRUD Field 142mm St13 metaG | ecosystem: Environmental > Aquatic > Marine > Oceanic > Photic zone | place: Costa Rica: the Eastern... | reverse complement strand
GACAAACACCAAAGTTTCGTATAAGATGCTTGTTGAAATGATCGAAGAAGCTATGAGCGAAGAATGAAGCAAGAAGTATACGACAGGTTCAAAGATTACAAAAAGCAACACTGTTGGCAATACGAGATTCGTCAACAAAACTTAAAACAAGATCTAGAAGAAGCAGGTCTCACCTCTGATGAGCGTGAGTCCTTGCGTATTGAAGATTTTGAGTTTTGTTATGTTGACAAGTCCGATAAAGAAACTTGCGAATCGATTAAAAGATTTATTGAAAGACACGAATGGCTTGGCAAGTTGCCAGCCAGACCAACACAAAGATTTATTGCGAGGCTAAAAAAGAATGGAACTATTGCAGGCGCTATTGTTATGGCAACCCCAAATTCATTTTCACACATTCTGGGGAGAGAAAACAGAGACAAAGAAAAACTCATAAGCAGAGGCGCTTGTATTTCTTGGGCGCCAAAGAATCTTGGCTCCTGGCTCATCATGAAATCTATCAAATGGATGGTAAAGAACACAGATTATCGCATCTTCTCAGCCTATTCCGATCCAGAAGCAAAGGAGCTAGGGACCATCTATCAGGCTTGTAACTTCCATTATTTGGGACAAAAATCAGGCACATTAAAACAATATTTTGACCCATCTCGCCCACACCTTGGATGGTTTAGTGACAGAGATTTTAGAAAAAGATCTAAATATAAACTTTACGCCCAAAACATTGGTCTTACAATGGAGGAGTGGAACGGCTATATGAAGAAATATTCTCCAAATTGGGAGATTATGCCTGAGGGCTTGAAAGAAAAGATTAAGCTCGAAGAAAAGAAATACAGAGATAGCTGTCAAAGCAGAGAGATGCCACCAAAGCACAAATATGTTTATATTCTTGGGGAGTCCAAGAAAGAAACAAAGGAATTGAAGAAACTATTTGACAAGTTCAACCCAGGTGTGGTAGGATTAGAGTATCCATCTGAAAGAGGGAAATAAATGAAGCACTATAAGTCTGGAAGAAACCTTAACGAATCTATTATGAAGGGCGTAGACGCTCTAGCTGATGCTGTTGGAGCAACACTCGGTCCCAGAGGTCGTAATGTTATTCTCAAAGGTCACAACACAAAACCATTGATCACAAAAGACGGAGTGACTGTCGCGAGATTTGTAGAGTTTGAGGACCCATTTGAGAATCTCGGAGCACAAGTTATTAAGCAGGCAAGTGAGGTCACGAACACTTCTGCTGGTGATGGAACTACGACATCCACTGTCCTAGCCCGAGCGATCCTACAGAAGGCTCAGGTTCACTTGGCTACAGGCGCATCACCTGTTGAGCTAAAGCGTGGCATTGATCTCGCAGTAGAGCAAATTGTAGAAGACCTAAGAGAACTTTCACGCCCTGTTTCGACAAAAGAAGAGATCGAGCAAGTTGCAACAATATCCGCCAATGGAGATAAGGGTATTGGAAAGCTAATCGCCTCTGCCGTTGATCAGGTTGGTAAGGGCGGCGCGATTACGATTAAAGAGGCGAAGTCTAATGACACTTCCCTTGAACTAACAGAGGGATTCCAGATTGACTCTGGGTTGCTTGCTAACGCTTTTATTAATGATGAGCGTCGAGGGGTAATGAAGCATGAAGATGTTCTTTTACTCGTTACAGATAAGAATATAACAACCATTGACGATATTCTACCTGCGCTTGAGATTGCAGCCCGTGACGGTAGAGGGCTTATTATCATCGCTGAAGATATCTCTGGACAGGCGCTCGCTGCAATGATCATGAACGCAATGAAGGGCACCATGAAGGTTGCTGGTATCAAAGCACCCCGATACGGAGAAGAGCGAAGAAATATTCTTGGAGATCTTGCCATCTCTACTGGAGCCAAGTTCTTGTCCAGGGAGAGTGGCGCACTCCTGAAGGATGTTAAGTTGGCTGACTTCGGAACCGCTCAGTCTGTTGAGGCGGACAAGCGCGGAACAATTATTGTTGGTGGCAACCAGGATGATGAGCTTGTTGAGAAGAGAATTGATCTTTTAAAGAAGGAGCTTCAAGTAGAAACAAGCATGAATCTTTGTGAGAAGATTCAAGAACGGATTACTCGTCTGTCTTCTGCCATCGCTGTGATTAAAGTGGGTGGTGCAACTGAAGTTGAAATGGTAGAAAAGAAACACAGAGTCGAAGATGCTCTTGAGGCTGTTAACTCTGCACAGCAAGAAGGTATTATCGCTGGAGGCTCTTCAGCGCTTTTGAGAACCTCTGCCAATGCAAAAGTTGAAACAGAAAACCATATTCAAAATCTCGGTGTCCTCATTGTAAAAGAAGCTATTAAGGATCCGTTCAGAAAGATGGTTTCAAATGCTGGGCTGTCTCCTGATGTTTTTCTCGAAAAGATTGAAGGACACCTTAATCTAGAGGCAGGTCTGAATGTTGCTACTGGGGAAGTTGTTAACATGTTTACGTATGGAATAATTGATCCATTTAAGGTAACAAGATGTGCCCTCCAGAATGCTGCTAGTGCAGCTTCCACCCTGCTTACAACCGATGTTGGGATTGTTGAGCAGAAGACAGAGTGAAATACTACTTACAAATGTGGCTCCGCCTGAAACGACATTAGAGAACTTATCTCAGAGAGTTGAGTTTTTAGAGGATAAGATCATGGATAACCTTGAGATCGTCAGAGAAAATCAGGAGAAAATGGTAAGTGATATTACCAAAATCAAAGAAGCCATGTATAATCCTGACGCTGGTCTTTACGCTCGCTTGAAGGTTGTTGAAGAACAGAGAAAAAACACCAACAGACTGATCTGGTTTCTCTTCACCATGTTCGTTGGCACAGTCGGAGCTTTTGTTACGTCTCTCCTTTCCAAGTAGGGTATACCCTATAAGCGGAACATTCCTTAAAAAACTCTTGACAATCGTAAAAAAATAATGTAGAATCTAGGGGAAACAAGGCGAGGCTAGCAATTGGGATACTACAATTACCGTTCACGTTCACATTACGCTCCGAAGCCACGACAACCCGTAGAAGATTTTGAGAAAAGGTGGATCGCTATAAGCTCAGAGCCCGACTTGAGCGATTGGGAATCTTCGTTCATTGACTCTGTTAAGCAGGAATATTCCAAAAGTGGAGGACTGACCGACAAACAGATTCGAACATTTCAAAAGATAGAGAAGGCTCACTCGCCTCAAGCAAAAGCGGATGAAGCGAACTGGGCAGTCGATTATCGCTCGAAGTATCAATCAGATGCAAAGATCCTAATTGAGCACTATTCTCTCCAAGAAACATCATTCTATTGGTCAAACATTATCGATAGATGTAAAGCGGGCGAGGTCCCTCCAAAGGGACCATTTCTTAAAATGCACGGGAACAAGTTTTCGCAATCTGTGATCAACGGGCACAAGTCGGAATCGAAATTTAAGCAAGGATCAGTTGTTCAAATTCGCTCAACTTACGATTCTAGATCGTTTAGGAACGTTTTGTGCATGGTTATTAAAACAGATCTTGTTCCCGTTCGATATGCAAAGGCTGGCACTAAAAGATACGTTCTGCTGCCATTTGGCTCTCAAAAAACAATCAGTCTTGATGAATCCAGCATCATGAAAAGGAACAAAAACGGAAAAGCTTATGTCGGATAATAAAAAAGTAGTATTGAGCCTCACGGCGGAACTAAAGGATGTACCTTTTGTTCTTTCAAATCATTTTAGCAAGGTCTTTGTCGATCATGCCGCCGAAATGAGCAGGGTCGCAAATGAAGTCATTGCGAACCTTGATAAGAGCAATATACCAAGGGCAATCCAAAAGACCAATGCCGCTTTGGAGCAACTTTCCAATACGGCGGAGCTTTACGGAGAGCTACACTCAATCCTTATTGGGCTTCAAAAAACACATTTAGACATCGCATCCCCGCAACCAGAAGGAGAACAAATTGATCAAACTGATCCAAGTGGTCCCAGCAAACCAGAATGATGAGCATTATTTGCTGGAAACAACAATAAACCCAGCGCACATTGTGTCTGTTAATTCATCAGATAAATACTTAATGCTATTGCACCAAAATAAACTTCCAGATGGCTTATCTAACAATCATGAGTTTGTTGAAATATCTCTTTCGAACGGAAGAACAGTTATTGCCGTTGGTTCACCGCAGGTGATCTATGAAAAGATCCAGGCATCAAAAAAGTTGCTTCTGGGTTAGTTTTTCTCTTGACGAGTGCAAAGGTGTTCTTACAATGTGGAGGGAAGGAGACTTCCTCAGGAGGATATAAAATATGACCATGCTAACAAGAAGAACTAGAAGCCCGTTTGTAAATGATTTTTGGATGATGTTTTCCCAGCCTTATGACTTGCAAGACACTAAAGTTCGACCAAAGATCGTCGAGGCGAAGGATTCCTATAAAATTTGCTTGACGGCTCCGGGACTTGAGTCGACCGATTTCAATGTGACGATCGAGGGTCACAAGTTGACGGTTGGATACGATTCCAGTAGCAAGAAAGAAAGATTTACAGAAGAAGCCAAGTATTCAAGAACATATACTCTTCCAAATAATTGTGATCTTGACAAGATTGAGTCATTTTATCGAAGCGGTATTTTAAATGTTACTATTCCAAAAACAGAATCATCAAAAGTTCGAACAATTGAAGTGAAGTAAGGTGTATTTACAACCTTACATGTGAAAAGGCGCCCCGTTTCTGGGCGCCTTTTTTATTTATGGTCCACAGATGATCTAGTTACTACATGGATGCTCCGAAACTCTTTACCAAAATCAAGTGTTCGGTGTGCGCTGACGGAAAAAGAAATGTTGGTTACAACTCTTGCCCATATTGCAATCTCGATAGAGAAATGCTTATTGAAGCCCCACTTTCAGCCATTAAAGACTATTTATGTCTAGCTCTATCCGAAGAAGAAAGAGCAGAAATCATTGATCTTTTAAGGAAACACAGTGAAGAAGCTATTTGAATCTTGGAGAAACCATCTTTCATCTCTCGACGAAACGATGAAAGATCTTAAAGACGTTAAAGCAAAGTATGCGGAAGATCTTCAAATGTCCGATGCAGTTGCCAAGTTTGAAGAGGCAGACCCATCAGGTAACCACAAATACATTCGTTGGATGACAAAGCAGGCTGAAAAATCTCTTAAGCAGGGCAACCTCGAACAAGATATTGCAGAGATTATCGACTCTATTAAGGACTTTCATAAGTTTTCTAACATGGGCGCGGTTGGTAAAGAAATGAAGAAGGATCTAAACGCTTATAAGACCCTTGAGATGTTAGTCTCTGATGTTGAAAGTGCAAAGCAAAATGCAGAAAAGAAAACTGCCGCAAAACAAAAAGCAAGAAAAGCATCTCTGCGAGCGAAGAAAGAATCTGTTCTTATTCACGACGATGACAAGTTCATGGTCCTAAGACCTACATCAGAGCACGCTTCTTGTTATTATGGGCGAGGAACTAAATGGTGTATCTCGGCTACGGACTCTGAAAACTATTTCAACCGCCCGCTTTACTATGGAAAAGTATTTTATTTTGTTCTTGATAAGACCCGAGATAACATTGATCCCTTAAAGAAGGTGGCATGGGTAGGCAATTCTGAGGGTAAATTCGAAGAGTGGCGTGATGCACTGGACGGCTCACTCTCCCAAAAAAGAGCCGGACTTCAGTTAAAAAAAACGGACGCCTCTTTAGGTAAAAAAATCATTGCCAAGATGAAAAGCCACTTAAAGTCTAACCCAGCCCCCCAGAGTCCTATTGACGAGATCGTGAATCTCGTAGACGAAGCTAACTCTAGACTCAAAAACGTAGAGGTCACGCACGAGGCGCCTGACGAATTTTCTAACGAAACTGGTACCGTCATGGTCAATGCCCGCATGGAACTATTGCTGCCTTCTTCTGGCGAGGTCGAGCGGAACGCAGAGCAACTGTCCGCAGCCCTCCGCGAGGACCCCGAGCTTGTCCATGATGCGTTAGAAAAGGTATTTAGTAGAAAATCGTTGATGGATTTTAGCGCCTATGAATATGCAGAGTTCGAACACTACGACCCCAGTTTGGAGTACGTCGGAACAGGTTACGGAATTGTTATAAAATTTATCGTCGTCGGCGAGATACATAGCGCTGACGAAGCAAGAAAGTTTTTGGACGACGTTGAAAATAAACTTTACAACAAGCGAGATCTGATTTCAAGGAAACTTTTTGAAGAGCTTGTTGATATGGGGATAATCGAAGAAGAGGAGGGATTATTATAATGAAGAAGCTATTTGAAAGCTGGAAGCAATACCTTCATGAGATTGGCGACGCCAGTCAAGAGCCTTACAACTTTAAGGTAAGCGAAGAAGGTCCCGACTCTAAGCATTACACCTTTGAAACAGAAGGAGCCTATAAATATGAGGTGGGCTTCTATGATAACGCTGGTATTTTTGCAGGCGACAACCCATCAGTGCATATTGACTTTCACACTAAGCAAACAATGTATAGCCTTACAAACGAAGCCCAACCACTGAAGATCATGTCCACCGTTGTCCATATCATAAAAGATTACTTGAGAGGTCGCTCAGAATATCCTATTACGTTTGAGTTCGATGGGGCACTAAAACGCGGCGAAGACGCAGGCGTCGAAGGCACTAGAACAAGATTATATAAGCGGTACATAAAAGGTATTTTGGGCAAAGATGTGAAAATGAGCGTGGACGAGGAAGACCCAAATATAATCAAATTTGTCGTTGAAGAGAAACCATAGGAAACACAACAATGAGACTGATACTTGAAAACTGGCGCAGATATCTAAAAGAGCAACAAGAGCGGGAAACTGTCATTTTTATGGCAGGAGGTCCTGGCTCAGGAAAGTCGACCGTGTTGCGAAAACTTGGAATCGACTTGACCGTTATCAATGCTGATGACTTTTATGAACAGTCTTTGATTAATGACCCAGAACTTTCTCTCCAAGGTAAAGTCAAAGTCATGAAAGATTTCAAAAAGGTGAGAAAGGAATTGGAAGAGAATCCAGATCAGCCTGAACTTGAAAGAGAGCTTGCACGATTAAGAAACTTGTTGAGCAAATATTCAAAAGCTTTCAATGCAGCCTTAAAATCAAAGCGCGAAATGATCGCTTCCCGCCCAGGAGGCGGTTTTGTTATCGATGGAACCGGAGGAGATATTCCAAACATCAGGAGGCAAAAAAAAGAGCTTGAAGAAGAGGGCTATAATGTCGCAATGATTTTTGTTGATGTTGATATGGACACTGCCTTAGAGAGAAACCGTTTCCGTGGAGCTAGTGGTGGTCGTGAACTGCTCGATGTAGAGGTCACGAAGTCTCATGAATCAATTCAAAAAAACAAGCCAACACTCATGAGCCTGTTTGGAGACAACTTCATTTACGTCAACGCAAGTGATGAAGAAACTTTGCAAGATACCGTTGGTTCTGCAAAAAACAAGATTCGCTCACTTGATTCTTCTATTGTAAGCGAAGACTGGTCGGCTTCCGAGCGAAACAAAAGAAAGAAAAATTGCTCAAACCCAAAAGGCTTTACCATGAAGCAATTCTGTAAAAATCAAAAAACACGCTCGAAAAAGGGCGAAAGGAAAAATGAATCTTTTCAGGACGACGTTAAAAAAAGACACAGTAAGATGAAGAAAAGACTTATTGGTGGCGGAGGGAATGAGCACAAACCAGAAGGCTGGGAAAAGGTCTCGTATAAAAGATCAAAGTCTGCTCCGCCTGGGTTTGCTGGAGCATAAAATCTATGAAACTCTTATTTGAAAACTGGAGAAGGTTTCTCAACGAGAACAAAGATCCAAAAAAGGGAACTGGCAAGAAACCAAAAGGTTCAGGAAGGCGACTGTATACAGACGAGGATCCTAGCGACACTGTATCTGTAAAGTTTTCCACAATGCAAGACATTAAAGACACTCTCTCAAAGTCCAGCTTCAAGTCAAAGTCACACCAGCGCCAATCTCAAATCATAAACTTAATTCACCAAAGAGTAAGGGCAGCTTACAATAATGCTAAAGACCCGGAAGTGAAGGCTCGCCTAAAAAGAGCATATGAATATGCAGAGGAAAGAAAAGAGTCGTCCAAAAGGAAAACAGCGCGCTTGCGTAAAAAGAAGAAATCATGAAACTATTGCTTGAAAACTGGAAGAATTATCTTGAAGAAGCTGCGCAAGAAGACTTGTCGAAGATGGGAGTTTATCTTTCGGAGCCCTTCATAATCATCTATGACTATCTTGGTGTTGCTGGCAAAGTAAGATATCTAGACGATCAGATTGATCGTTTTATTGTTGGTGCTGCTCGATTGGGTTGGCGTGATGGGCACTTTGTTGTTGAAGAAATATTTGCAAACAAAGGTTTCGGTCCAGCACTCTACAAACTAGCACTAGAGCAAGCTCGTGAATATGGTCTTTCACCGTCCTTGATAAAAGGTCAGGTAAGCGATCAAGCTTCAAGCGTATGGAAGCAGTTTTATGATGGTCTTGGAAAAGATGATGTTGAGCACAAGCCTCTAGAAGATAAGGTGCATGGCAAAGAACACTTAGATTCTCTTTACTTTCTCAAGCCAGGACGTGAAATCGATTCGAAACAAGCAGTCAAAAACCATAACAAGATCTTTAATGAGAGGAAAGATCCTTATGAAGAAAAGATTACACATCTTATGGAAGTGGCTGACTCAATATTGAGAGATAAGGTCGCCAGCTAAAGATGTTATTTGACCCAAACCACCTTAAGGATAATAACGAAACCTACGTAAGCCATCTTTTATTTGCTTTGAAAATCGGCTTGCAGCTCTTGCTTCGTTCAGTTTTCTTTATTCTTCATTCTGTATTTCCCTTCCTTGTCATACCAGAAAAATTCAACCTATGCAGCACTTGCAAACTAATTACTGAATGCTACGAATACTCAAAAGGAAGATTGAAAAATGAAGTTGATACTTGAAAACTGGAGAAAGTTCATTGCAGAGGAAGAACTGAATGAAGGAGTATATGACCAGAATATCTTCAAAGTTGTATTTCTTGCTGGAGGACCAGGTAGTGGTAAGTCGTTTGTTACAGCGCAAGTAACCAGCGGTCAGGGCTGGAAGGTTGTAAACTCTGATATTGCGTTCGAGTACCTTCTGAAGAAGGGTGGCATGTCCATGGATATGACTTCATACTCACCTGAAGAATTTGATCGCTCTCAAGAAATCCGAGCCAGAGCAAAAAAGATCACTGGCAGTAAAATGGCAGGATACATGACAAACAGGCTCGGTATGATTATCGACGGAACCGGAGCTGACTACGATAAAATCGAATCCTTAAGAGAAAAGTTCGATGAGATTGGTTACGACTCTTACATGGTCTTTGTTAATACATCACTAGAGGCAGCCAGAGACGCTAATAAAAAAAGAGCTAGAACCGTACCGGACAACATTCTTACTAAGTCTTGGGCATCGGTACAGGAAAACATGGGCAAGTTTCAAAACCTCTTTGGAAAAGACAATTTTGCGATTGTCGATAACACTCGCGATCCGAAGACTGGGAGCTTAGGAGCGTCTAAAGAGGTTCTCGAATCTCTCTGGAAAGAGATTGGTAAGTTTTCTTTGGGAGCGCCCACGAACCCTATAGCACAAAAGTGGATTGAAAAAGAGCGTGGAGAATCAGATGTTCCCCGACCACGCTCTAGAACTCTTAGTGAGGAACAATAAGTCTTAAAATAAATCTAAAATAGGTGTAGAATCATGAAAATTATACTAGAAAACTGGCGAAAGTTCCTAAAGGAATCTGATGAATTTAAAGTACACATGATGTACGATCCAGCATCATCGGACAAGAAAGAAGCGAAAGTTAGAGAAGATCACAACGAGCTGGCAGCAAAAGGATATGTTCACGTAGACCCCGAAGCCATCCGAAAAGCTTTGCGAGATGAAGGCGGCGCTGCTGGCTTCAAGGCGATTGTCGATCTAGTAAAGGCTGACGAAAAGGAAGTAAAGAAGGCTCTCGATGGGATGAAAGACGTCGCAGAACATGAAGATGGCGATTATATTCTAGACGACGGGGACGAAGTTGATGTGAAAAAAGACATTCAGGAAGAAAAAAAAAAGAAAGATGATCGATGCACACGCATTGCAAAGCGCAAGTACGACACTTGGCCTTCAGCTTATGCTTCTGGTGCAGTAGTGCAGTGTCGCAAAGGAAAGATCTGGAAAGACCTGAAGGAAGAAGATGAAGAGTTGTTGGAATGGGAGCCTCTCGAAGAAGACGAGGATCTTTACGAAAAAAAAAAGAAAGCAAAGACTGATTACTCAAAAGAAAAGAAGTCCGGCTTGCACGGATGGTTCTCTCGTCAAGGAGCGAAGGGGAAGACAAGCGGTTGGGTAGACTGCAATACTTGCCGCAAAGACCCAAAGACAGGTCGAAAGAAGTGCAAGGCTTGTGGCAGAGAAAAGGGTGAGAAGCGCGCCAAGTATCCATCTTGCCGCCCTACACCCGCAGCTTGCGGCACAGCAGGTAAGGGAAAGAAATGGGGAAAGAAGAAGTGAAGATCACTAAATCAAAGCTGAGGCAAATTATCAAGGAAGAGATTGCAAGAGCGACAAGCAACAGAAAGACAATCTCTGAAGCTCTTCAATACCACAAAAAAGCTGGAGTCGGCGTCGACAAGAACATTTATCGTCCAGGCTCAGATAAATTCTTTCAGTTGTTTTGCGAAGCACGCCGACAGTTTAATGAAGGCTCTTATGTGCCCCATAATGAAGAAGAGCTTGATTTGCTTGAGAACCTTGATATCGGAGAGTTTGGCATTTTCGAAGGCGAAGAAGTTCCCCTTGATTACCCCATGCTAGACGAAGCAAAATATAAAGGCAAAGAAGTCAAGCTAGGTGCAGCTGGGGCAAAGCGATCTGGTTCTGGTCGCGCCCATGTATATGTGCGAGACCCAAAGTCTGGAAACATTCGTAAAGTTTCTTTTGGTTCTCCGATGCCTGATGCTATGGGCGATTCAGAGAAAGCAAAGAAAAGAAGGAAGAACTTCGGAATTCGTCACGGTTGCGCAGACAAAAAAGATAAAACCAAACCAGGATACTGGGCTTGCAGAGCGACAAAAATGTTTGGTAGAAACATTGCTGGTTGGTGGTAATGCTCCCATTCAAAGAAACTAAAACAAAAGAAGGTCTGTTTCTCAGAGAGTTTGACAAAGACACTGACTCTGAGGAGCTTGTCTGGCATAGGGATAGGGAAGACCGCGTTGTTACAATTATTGAAGGAAACAACTGGCAACTTCAAATGGATAATGAACTTCCGAAAATCTTGGAAGACGGACAGAAATACTTTATACCAGCAAAAGAATATCACCGAGTGATAAAAGGTGATGGTAAACTAAAAGTTCTTATAGAAAAGAGAAAAAAATGAAGCATGCTAACTTGCCCTTTCACATTTATGTATGGGTAGACAATAAATTTCTTGGGGAGAGGGTCCCCGAAGGAAAAACATTTGGACTGTGGCACGGAGTTCACTCAAGAGAAGGGCAGCTTCTTATGGCGCACGTTCTCCTGGAGTCAGGCGCCCACTGGTCTGGGCTGCCCCTCCATGCCATGTCATGTTATTATGGTCCGAAAGATTGGGTTGAAAAAGATCCATCAGTGCTTATGCCTTGGGCAGCGATGGGACCCAATATTGAAGCATGGAATGTGAAGTACCTTGAGGGTGTTTCAGTTGATTGCTTTAGGATAGAACAAAAGGGTAGACATACAGGAATAATGATCGATTGGACTGGAGGGTTTGATCGGTACCCTCAAGAACACAAACCGCTAAATCTAGTTTCACTCGATTCAGGGCAGTTTGCCTTGCAGCCAAATAATTATTGCAAGTTTAGAGATGACCATTTTATTAAAGAAGAGTTTTCCGATCAATGCAGATATTACAGACGCGGCGAAAAGGTCTACTGGGGAGAATAAAAAATGAAAAGTTGGAAACCATTGTTTTTTGAAAACAGCAAGATACCCGTTTGGCTTTCGAAGGTCGCTCCGATCAATATCGGAGCTATTTGTTTGGGTCCTTTCGTTATTTCACGAGGTGCGATTGGTGAGCGTCTCCGCATTCACGAGACGATCCACTTTCAGCAATACCTGGAAACAGGCTTCATTGGCTTTCTCTTGATCTACGCCTACGATTACATAAGATGCATGATCAAGTATCGAAATGGTGCTATCGCTTATCGCCACTTGAGAGCAGAGCAAGAATCCTACGAGAACGAGTCTGATGTAGGGTATCTCCTACGGCGTAAACGCTGGGAATGGTTAATTAAGTATAAAATCTAACACCCTTTTCTTTTTTTATTGACAGCTCCGCCTGAGCGTGCTATAATGTATCCATAAAGCGCGTCACTCAACAGGTGACTGAGAAAGAAAAAAAGAAATGACTTCGGCAAAAAAGCAAAAGAGCAAGAAAATTAAATCGCCTAAGAATCTCAATCTCTCTGAGAGTCAGATTAGCCGTATGTGTGAAGCGATCGGACGCCAGATCGAAGAAGCGGGGTGCATTAATCCGTTTGACTCCGATAAGGGTTGCAAGTCGACCGCCGATCAGATAAAGTATGCAATGAGAGAGGGATGCAAGTTTACTTTTCACCCAGAGCATCCGATGGAGAATATCATTCCTCGGTTCGATCCCATGTACCGAAACATCCAACCTCGTGAGGATGAAGATGAATCAAAAATTGTTGGACTCTATCACGATATCTACGTGAAAAAAGAAGGACTGCTCAATCCTCCGGTAAGTTACGTCGGTCGAGAAAATGAAAAAAATTCTTTGCCATTTATGCCCGTAATTGGAAATCACCGATGCCGCGCTGCCCAAATGGCGTTGCAAAATGGAGATATCAAACACGAGCGAATGCTGACCTTTACAGCTCCAGATTCAAAGACTGAGAACGAACTAGATCGTCTTTTGCATGACATGAGTCAGTTTGGAAATAAGACTGATCCTGTGAAGGTGATTGCTCCGCCAACTTCCGAAGACAAAGAAAGAATGCTCATACGGGAATGGAATCTATATACCAAAGAGAATTCAAAGAAAAAGTTCACGGAGGAAGAAAAAAAGACATATCTTTTCGATCGTTGGTGTCGACTGTATGGAGATCACTATAGGCAACCAAAGTTGAAAGGGCAATATACAAAAGCCCTTAAGAGAGCTTTTGGCGACCAGAATTTGTTGAATAGTGTTCCGGCTCCGGCTCCTGAAGATCGACAAAAGCTTTGGTCGGAGTATTTTCAACACGAGAGCTGGACTGAAGTCGCTCCATGTGATGAAAAGATAAACAAGAAATGGCGCAAAAACGCCCCTATGTGCAACTATCATACAAATTCTCATCTTCAATCCATTGAGAATGAGAATTATAGGATGTGGAGGCAGTCCGAAGGGAAAATTTCAACAAGGTGGTTGATTGTTCGCGTTGGCGATAACGAAAAGGATAAGTTTTCTGATCCAAAAGAGGTTAAGCGTCTCATCTCTAAGACGCTGAAGTTCCTAGCAGGTGAAAATACCGATACTTATCTTCAGGAACGAGGATTTCCTTTGTACGAACGAGTTATTTTTGTTAAATGTCATCAGGACATGGATCATCAGGCTTATCAATGGAGCAAATCCCAAGAAGAGTTTTACGCTGTCGATCCTAAGTAACATTTAAGGCGGCTTTGCCGCCTACCCTCCCCCCCTTGACATTTCCTCCCTTCTGTGTTATAATAAAATCATGAATAAGTCAAAATACCAAATCTTCTGTGATCTTGATTGTGTCCTGGTGGACCTTTACAAGGGCGTTGAAAACGAAATTAAAAAGCTGGATCCTACAGATCCGGTTCGAATTGAAATGGGAGAAGAAGAACTTTCTGGCAAACATCTTTCAAAAGATAATGAAAGCTTCAAGCCTAAAGTTCATAAATTCTTTCGGTCTACTCTTTACGGAAATAGAAAGTTTTGGATGAATCTTCCTTGGATGCAAGAGGGAAAAGATCTCTGGAACGCTATCCGCGATCACGATCCGATTATTCTATCTAAACCAACAGATCTTGATTCGGTTATTGGGAAAAAAGCTTGGCTTAAGAGGAACTTGGGCATCCCCCACCACAGGATCTTGATTCGACATAACAAAAGTAAATACGCCTCCTTCGAGGGCAAATGTGGACTACTTATAGATGATTATGAATCAAACATAAAAGCTTTTCGTAATGCTGGAGGCAAGGCTATCCACTACAGAGAGCTTAATGATGCGCTTCGTGGTCTGAAAAAGTATGGATTTCGACACACAACTTGAGCACGTCTTTTCAAAGATAATCGGCGATCTTGGCTGGATGGTCATTGTTGGTATCTCTGTCCTTACGTTCAAAAATACTATTCAGCGCATTGCTGAGGGGATGGCATTCTTCCTTGGTGGCGACTATAAAGTCGATGATATTGTTTATATCCATGGAACAAAGAAAGTCCGCATCACAAGAAAAGGGCTCACCAAAACAGTCTTTTATGTGTATGATACAAAGCGCAAACTGATCATAAAAAACGAAAGACTCGGCAGTTTAATGCTTGAAAAGAATTTGCCCCAAAACGGACACAATGAAAGTCACTAAAGGTATTTTCAAATCCAACAACATAGATACTATTATGGGGGCTACCGCTTTTAAACAAAGCATTTTTTTCTCCTTATTCCTTGTTGCAATCCCAAATTTGGCTTGCGAAGACGAAAGTGGTCTGACTAAGGTCTGCCCCCAACCAATCCCCTGTGCTGTTTCGATAGACGGCACCATTCTTACAGAAAATCTAGAACAATATTCCAAAGGAGAGTGCGCCCTTGGTACGCTGGCTTGCAATGAAAAATCAGAAGAATATTGCAAAAATTATGTTGCCCCGACTGAAGAGGTTTGCGATGGAAAAGATAATGACTGCGATGGAAAAATTGATGATGGTTTTGATGCTGACCGAGATGGCTACGCTAGTTGCAATGATTGTAACGATGGAGACGAATTCGTAAACCCCGGAGCCCCGGAAAGATGCAACAATAGAGATGATAATTGCAACGATCTCATTGATGAGAATCTTGAAAGAGAGTGCTGGACAGGTCCAATATCAGCAAAGTTTGAAACACCGTCACTTTGCAAGAAAGGAACGGAATCCTGTGTAGATGGCTCTTGGTCTTCTTGTCAAGGTCAAACACTTCCAGCGAGTGAAGTTTGTGATGAGGCGGATAACGATTGCGATGGACAGATTGACGAAAAAGAAGAAAATGCTTGTGGTCCCACGGCGTCCATAGGCTCTTGTCGTAGAGGAGATCTTGTATGTCAAGACTCAGAACAGATTTGTGTAGGCGCCTCTTACCCTGGAGGTGAGGCTTGCGATGGCGTTGACAACGATTGCGATGGTGTTGTAGACAACGATCTTTATCGACCTTGTAACACGTCTTGCGGAGTTGGGTATGAGATATGCTCTCGGGGCGGCTGGGTAGATTGCAATGCTCCAGCGCCAAGAGAAGAAATTTGTGATGGCGTTGATAATGACTGTGATGGGGAATTGGATGAAGGCTGCCCTTGCGTGCTCAATCAAACAAGAATATGTAGAACTGGAATAATAGACTCTGAAGGTGATCCTGTGAGCTGTGGTTTCGGCATATCAATTTGCGATTCAAGCGGAGTCTGGGGTGATTGTCATTTCTTTGGAACAGAACAGGAGAGATGCAACAACTGGGATGACGATTGCGATGGAGAGGTCGATGGATTAAACCAGGTTTGCGGAAATCCAGCTTATGCTGGGATTGGTCAGTGTACGATGGGCGAGCAAGTATGCTTGCTAGGTCAGTGGGGTGTTTGCGAGGGGGAAGTTTTACCGCAAACAGAAGTGTGCGATCAGATTGACAACGATTGTGACGGACATATTGACGAGAACCTAAATCCACACAATAAAGTGGATATGATTTTTGCAATAGACATTTCAGGGTCGATGACCTCAAGTATTAATGCACTGGTCCAAGGCATTGCAACATACATATCTGATTTCGTTGGAACACAGCACAAATTTGGTATTGTCACGTTCCCTGGTCCGAGTAACTCTGGATCGCCGATGGTCATTCGAACAACTCCACCACTATCAACACCAACATCTTTTCAATCAGTGCTCGGAAACATTACAGCTAACGGTGGTGGAAGCGAGCCAAGTTATGATGTTCTTTATTTGTTAACTGACCCTCTTGATCCAATGGGTATTGGCTGGAGAGCTGACGCATTTCCTTACATTGTTTTGATAACAGATGAGCGCGCACAATCCTGGACAAACATAAAAGAACCTCAAGTGGCACAAAGGACGGTAAATTGTGGCATCGGTGAATGCAAGCCAGGGGATCGACTAGAGGTTTATGTCATAACATTACTCCAATACAGCTCAATGTGGGACGATATAACTTACGGTGATCCAAATAGAATAATAAGCATCGTGCCTGCCGATGCTGGAAGATACACTCAATTCTTTAGAGATATTTTCCAAAACGTATGCATATAAAACTTGACATAAATATCTGGCTGTGCTAAACTTGCGCAACCAACACATAGGAGACAACAATGTGCTTGATTTGTATTGACTTTCAAAAAGAAACTTTAACACCTGCCGAAGCTTGGAAAAATCTCACTGAGATGAAAGACACAATGACTGACGAACATTACGACGAGGTTGTCGGGCTGATCGTTGAAAGGCTATTGGAAAGCGAGGTCGAAGTTGAGGAAGAAGACGATCTTATCGAAGCTTTTGCAGGTGCAGAAATGGTCCAGCTTTCTTTCAATTGGGGAGTTCCTGAATACGAAGATGAAGACCCTTATTGGGATTCTGAATTTTCTTGGGACGAAGAATAGAGAAAACATGTTAAAACTTGCTTTCATTGGTGCGCTTTTACTGGCTGCCAACAAAGATCCTCTTCACCTAAACAGTGGATCGAAGATGAAGAATATAAAGGTCATCGTTCACCACGCCGAACAAAACAACTACGATCCTTATGAACTTCTTGCTGTTGCCTCGGTGGAATCAAGTTTCAATTCCAAAGCAATATCTTCAGCAGGCGCTGTTGGGTTGTTTCAGGTTATGTGCAAGTTCTGGTATAAGCAAGCAGGATACAAGACAATTCCAGCTTGCAACAAAGGCTTATTGAATCCAAGGGCAAACGTAAAGATGGGTGCAAAGATTTTGACCCTCGTGAGAAACAAGTATCCTCAATGCGCAGGGACACTTGCCTACAGGTGTTATTTTGCTGGTCACGGTTGGAAAAGATATAGGGGAAAGACAGCAAAACAAATTGAGAGATACGAGAGCAAAGTTAAAGAAAGGTTTCGAATATTAAAAGAGCCTTTTTATGTAAAAACGATCGAAGATATTAGGGAACAAGCAAAGAACAAGGCATAAGAATGTCACAAAAGCTTGCAATCCAAGAAATCCCACCGCAATCGACCATTAAAGACTCAGAAGGAGAAATACTTAAATTTGTTGAGTGTTTTTGTGTGTTCAAAAGGCACAAAAGCCCCTTTACAATGGTCTACCAATGTGTTAGGATAAGAGACCAGAAAATCTTCCTATTTGAGGAAGGTGAGATTTTTTTGTTGCTTGATGATATTTGAAAGGAAAAGAGCATGGCACACCACGAAAACTTTAAAGGCGGAATTCAACCTGGCACAGTTGCTACTGATGAGAAGGCAAGAAAGCTTGATAAAGCAGCGAAGAACGCTGCAAAAGCCTTGGCTCCACTAATGGAGAAAAAGTATCCGAAACTCTCCTTTCAAGAGAAACTTGATAAATCGCAGATACCTGGCGGCATCGGTGCTTGTGCGCCCGATGGTGGTGTCTGGCTTTATGACGACCAGATTATTGCCGTATTTGAAAGCAAGAAGCAAGGTCCACGTGGGAATGCGATTGAAAGATGGTTTAAGAACAACTTTGTGATTAGGAAGACTTCTCCTGATGCAACCTACGTTACTTTTACCTGCGGCGAGGGCGCACTACCCTCGGGACCGATCTATAAAGCGCTGCACATTGCGCATTCCGGCAGTGACGGAGTTTTTAACAAAACAGAGGCAGGAAAGAATAATTGCTTTTACAAGGATGATGGATCTCTTTTTTCTTCTGACGAAATGCTTGAGATCATGACCTCTACCATTGAAGCTTCTATTGAAAGGGT
>Ga0163109_10001546_pt1 | contig 18154 bp, 31 predicted proteins | sample CRUFie1St13metaG_FD_108704 | JGI IMG/M metagenome (GOLD analysis project Ga0163109, IMG submission 108704) | Marine microbial communities from the Costa Rica Dome - CRUD Field 142mm St13 metaG | ecosystem: Environmental > Aquatic > Marine > Oceanic > Photic zone | place: Costa Rica: the Eastern... | reverse complement strand
TACTGACATCAGTGGTAACTTGAGATTATTCCCAAGTAAGTGTGTTGAGGATCCTGATGCTATCCAGTTTACTAATAAGTCGTTCACTCCAACATTCAGAGTTGAAGTTGAGTTTGGTGACACATTTGTTGGTCGTTTACTTGATGTTGCTGGTATTTCATCTGCAACTCCAACTAACTCTCAACCAATTCTTGACGTTAGAAATCTAGGTGTCAATGGTGCTAATAACTTCACTATCTTACAAGATGGATCTATCAATGCATTTGGATTGACTGGATACAAGAACAAGAATGGTGGACATATTACTAAGTTTGTCAACCAAGATTCTACTCTTGCTGTCAATATAAATTATATTGTAGCGGTAGCTCCTTCTACTGGTGCTCTTATACTTACACTTCCAACTAATCCTGAGACAGGAGACTGCATCAGAATTACTGAAGTTGCAGGAGCGTTAACTTACAACAACTCTCTTGTAATCCGTGCTCCAATCATTGGAGGTGAACCAGTATCACTTCAAGGAGATACTGTTGGAACCAAGTTGGGTGGTTTGTCTACACCATATGGATCTGGTGAACTGGTTGTTCAAAACAGAAATGCATCCTTCGGACTCATTTATGTTGGACAAACAGATGGTGATAACTTTATCCCTGCTGTCTATCAAGGTTGGTGGTTAACTGAACTATAATGGCTTTCTATAACAGACTAAAAACTATGAAGTCCGCTCCCGTAGGCACTATCATGCCTTGGAGTGGACAGTCTAGTAGTGGTAATAATCCTCAAAATCTACCTACGGGTTGGATTGTTTGTGATGGTAGGACTTTTGAAGCTAATGATTATCCGTTGTTAGCATCTATCATTGGAAACACATATGGTCCTACTGACGATGCTATTGTTGGTAATTTCCCTGATTTTGATGAGGGTGATGTTTTTAGAGTTCCTAACTTGAATGGTAGGTCAATGGTTGACCTTGAGTTATCATACTTACAGGACAGTAAATATCAGTTTGGACAACCTGATGCTGAATCTGTTATTGGTGATTTAATTTCTGAGGATGGTACAGGTGTTACTCCTCCAACCATCTACAGTGCTGATACTGATCTAGAGTTTCAATTAGATCCAATTGACACGATGGCAGGAAAAATTCAGAATATTTCTTTGAATGATCCTACATGGTCTAAGACATATTATACTATCGGTAGAAAATTAGGTATTGACCACACGCCAGGTCATAAACATAAAGGACAATATACAACGGCGTTTCCTAGTGGTAAATATGTTCAGGTATTTGAGGCACCAACAGTTCAACTTTCTGGTAGTCCTAACTATGAATCTGCAAACCTAACTGGTATTCAGAATACTGATACTGCAGACCAGTGGCCAAATGGATTTGGTTCTATGACGTATTACGATGAGAATACACTGGTTTTAACAAATGAAGCAAAAACTTTTACACAGGATCAAATTCCATCACCTGCTTTAGCAAGAACTATTCCTGCTCATGGTGCATATACCGAAGCATTTGCCGATACATACAATTATAATCACCACATGAAACAAGTTACAAGAGTATTCCCACCTCCCGTAACAATTTTTGGAAAACCAAACTATTATAATGGAGACGCTGGAAGTACATACCCTACTAACCTCAGTCATGCTGCACAAGACTTTACTGACCAAACAGCAGCGTCACACAACCATTTCAGTTTTGATGTTTCTATGAACATTGCTGGTCTTAGAATTCCACCAAACATCGCTGTAAACAACGTACAATCATACACAGTTAATGTCTCTGACATCCCTGATGCGTTAAATATTCTTATGGATAACCAAACTGCATCACAAACCGTGTTTATGATCATCAGAGCCTACTAAAATGCCAGTCTTTTTAAATCAAGAAAGAACAAAGATCGGAACGACTACTGGAACGCTGATTGCTTTTCCTCAAGAGTTAGAAGTAAACGATCCCAACGTTGGAAATAGTTTAGAACTATTGCCAGCTGGTTACTTAAGATGTGATGGTTCAATTTATAGTGAGACAGTATATCCAGCACTAGCACAAATCCTCGGAACTGGTGATGCATGTGCATTTAAACAAGAGGGTATAACTTTATCTGAGACACAGTTCCAAGTACCTGATTTAAGATCTAAATTTATCAGAGCTAGTTCTGCATCTGATCAAGGTGTTATTAATGATAACACAGTAATCAATGCTTCTGGTCAGGTTGTTGAGAGATCTGGTGTTAGTGTTAATGTATCAAGTAATGTGGGAACAACTGCTACTGTTGATATGACAGGACAGTTTAGGGTTCCTCCTAGAACTGTTAATCTTACAGGTAATGTTGGTTTCACTAGACCTAGAGCTCCAGACGAAGAGATTGTATCTGCAAATGCCTTCCTACCACATATGCACTACACTACAACGTTTAGATGTAGAACTATTAGACGTGCTGGTAGTGACGTATTTGAATTAAATTATTACAATAACGCTTCTACAATTGGTGTAGGAAACTGGTATGATGCCACAGATGACGGTCAAACAGGAAGACAACCTGCATGTAGACACTATGCACAATCCGAAAAATGGAATTCTGGTGCATACACCGCTTCTCAAACATTTTTAGGATTTGGTGCAACATATGAATATTTTGGTATTTGTAAGGGAACTTGTGGTGGATTTATTACTAGTTGTTTGATTCCTACAGGTAAAGGTCCTCTGTTTGTTAATACTACTCCTGAAGGTCCTTGTAGACAAACATATGTTGGACCTTTTGGTATACAAATAGGACCAGTAACAACACCGTGCTTTCCCACTGATGATGAGTTACCAGACAACTATATTGAGGGTGCTGATGGAGTTGGTAATGATAGCATTCCTACCGCAGCTTCATCGCCAGGTGGTGTTTTACAATCTTTTGCTTTATATGAGAATTACGTAGCTTTTACTGGAAATCCCGCAGATTATTATAGTAAAGGTCTAGGACAGTGGGCGTATAGTAATTTTGGTAGTAGTCTGTGGTCTACTTTGAATGATTTTGCTCAAGGTGATGTAGATATGATTGGTGGTAGTGGAACTGGAATGAGATTGACTGTAAGATTTGAAGCATGGCCAGGTGGTGGAGGTAATCCAAATAATACTAGGTATAAAGTTGTTGCTATCGTAAATGGTGGTACTGGATATGCTGGTGGTGATGTACTTAGTTTCCCAGATATAGGAGCGTATAGTATTAGTAGTGGTGGTTCAGCTTTTAGTCTGAGAGTTAATACCACATCTTTTGGTGGTAATGCACAAGATGGTGCTGCATATTCACACAATACATCACTACATGATGTATTACCAGTAGATACTAATGTTGATAGTGCTATCAATGCTGCATTTCCACAAGTATCAAACATTATTGAGACAACACAAGCATTTGATTATGAAGATGATCCTACGGAACATACTCATACTATTAATTACTCGACTGGACTGACTAATTATCAGTTAAATATACCAGAGACATTCGTTTCTACTGATGGAATGAATGCTTCTATCAATATTAACCCTGATAGCGATACAAAAATTGATAACTTAATCGCTCCTTTTGTTATGGTAGATTACTTAATCAAGACCTAAAATGTCAAGAAACATACGTTCTAACTTTCTTACAGATAAAGCAACATTTGGCAACTCCACAATGCCAATTGGTGCTATTGTGCCTATTTTTAAGGCAACTGATGATAAAGTTACAGACAATGGTGTTGTAATAAACTTAGGATCAGTTGCTGGTGGCGCAGGTGCTGGTACTGGATATGTAACTGACTTGGGAACTACTACTGGATATCCTACGACTGCAATTAATGTTGATATAAATGCCACAGCTTTTGTAGAGGGAACAGATAATATTAATATAACTAATCATCCTTTTGTTGAGGGTGATAAGTTAACAGTTATCACAAACAGTCAAGTTCCAAATAAACTTACTCTAGGAGCATCTATTCAAAGTATTAATGTTACTAACGGTGGTAGTAATTATACATCAGCACCAGTCGTACAAGTTCTTGATAGTGGTAGCGGTCCTGTTGCAGCTGGTCAATTTTCTGCAGAAATTGATACTAGCACAGGACAAGTAACAGCAATCAATGTTGTCAATGGTGGTACAGGATATCAGTTTCCTCAAGTTACACTAATTGGTGGCGGTGGTAGTGGAGCTGCAGCGGTTGCAAACTTAGCACCAGATGGTCTTGGTGGAATAAAAGTTGATAAAGGATTTACATTTTTAGTCGATGTTGTCGATTCAAATACTATTAAATTTTCTAAGAGTAATGGAGATATTGCTGCAGGAAAATATTACAATATCACTAGAGTTGGTGACGCTGGAATAGTTAATGTAGCATCAACCACTGGATTTGGTTTGAGAGTTGGTGTTGCAGCAAATTTGGATGGTAGTTTAGCTTTTGTCACCATCAAAAATCCAGGTTATGGTTATCAAGATGGAGATGTAGTTTATATCGCTCAACCAGGCAGTAGTGGAACAGCAAGAATTGAAGTTGTAAACACATCATCCACAACTGCTTCTGACCCAGCGATGCAATATCCTGGTTGGTTATATTGTGATGGATCCGAATATGATGCAGATGAATATCCACTATTATATGAAGTTATTGAAGAGAAATATGGTGGAACTAGTGGATCTTATAAACCAGAGGATTTTGGATCAGACTCTGGTGGTATAAAATTTAATGTACCTGATTATAAAGCTGTAAAATTAGTCGGTGCTGGTGGTGGTGTCAGTGGTGGTGGATCTCCTGTATCTGGTAATGTCATTTCTACTGTTGGTGCTACTGGTGGTAGATGGTTCTTTTCTAAGAATCAACAGGAAGCACTATTTGATATTGGAAACATCGTAATTGATGGATATCAAAACGTTCAGGAGTTTGTTGGTGGTAGTCTTACAGGTGAAGTAACATTACAAATAGGTCCTCTACAAGAAAAACTTATTACATCTGTACCTGAACATGATCACGCTATTCTAACATCTACAGCACCACAGGCAGGAACATTTGAGGGTTCAGGATTTGCTGTTGATACTTGTCTTGCTAGTTATAAAGACAGTACAGGACAGGTTAATTTCTTCTTACCAAATGGAGGAACACCATTATTCCACAGTCATGGTCTCGTGGATTATGTTATTACTGATCCATCACTTTCTACTTTTGGTAACGTAGGTGGTATTGGTGAAATTGAAGAGGTAACTATTACTTCTTCAAATGTTATTGGTGAAGCAGAAGGAACAAAGTTTAATATTCCTAATCATGATTTATTCACAGGATATAAAATCAGAGTCAAGTCTAACGATCAAACCACACAATTAGCATTTGATATTGATGGTCAGATTGTCGCATTTGCACAAAATACAGAATGGTATGTAATTAAGATTGATCTGAATAATTTCTATCTAGCATCCTCAAAATACAAAGCTAAAAAAGGTGAGGCACTACTTGCTACAACTAATGGTAGTGGTGGTGAGGACATAGTATTAGAAATGCAATATAAAATTGCTGGAGATTTACCTGCAGATCAGATAACAGTTATTCAACAACCACCTGATACAGTATATGACATTGATAACTCATATAGTATTGGTGGTAAAATAATTCAATTGCCAGGTGGATCTTCAACTACTACAGAAACTATTGCAGAACAAACAAATCCAGGATCATACACAGTTCCTGCTCCTACTAACGCACAACTTCCGATTTCGGGTGTTTCTGGAACTTTAAACGGTGCTGGTGGTGGCGGTGGTACTAGTGATCTTAATGGTACTAACGGTGGTGATAGTTATTATCAGTTCAATTATAACGGAACTCAAATACAAATTGTTGCAGAAGGTGGTGAAGGTGGTAAAAGTGGTAATGGTAGTAAGGCAGGTGGTTCTGGTGGACAGGCAAGAATTACTGCTGGTGGATCCACAACAAACGTTACATCGGCAGGTACATACACTGTAAGTGGATTAGATATTGATATTACATTATATGCTGGTGGAGTTGCAGGAGGTAATGGTGGTCCTACAACTGCAGGTGCAGGTGGTACTGCATCCTTTTTATTAGGTGCAGGTGGTGATGGTGCTCAAACACTATACACTGGAACAAATGAAACATCACAGTCATTTACATCACCGTCTAGTTCTTTCTATAACTATACCATCCCATCTACATGGCCGCTTGATAATTTAAAAGCAATCATCAAAGGTGGTGGCGGTGGTTCAGGTGGTACTGGTGACGGTGGCGGTGGCTGGTGGGCAGGTAATGGTGGTTCTGGTAAACAGGTTTCAGTCAATGTAAATCCTGGTAATGCTGGATCGTTGAGAGTATATGTTGGTGGTGGTGGATCCTCAGGTAGTGGTAGAACTGGTGGTGGTGGATCAAGCACTGGTTTCGCACCTGGCGGTAACGGTGGTAACGGTTCTGGTGGTGGCGGAGGCGGAGGCGGTGGTGCTGCTTCTGCTATTGGTACTTCTCAATCTATGATCGCTGGTGCAGGCGGTGGTGGTGGAGGTGGTGCTGCTGGTGATGGTTCTCAAGGTGGAGACCAGAACGCTGGTCCTTCAGGTAATGATGGTGCTCAGAACTTAGGTTCAATTTTCTCTGGTGCTGGAGGAAATGGTGGTAACTCTGTTTGTTCTGGTGGTGGCGGAGGAGCTGGTGGTGGTGGAGTTGGTTTCGGTGCTGGCATCGGTGGTGGTGGCGGTGGTGGAAACGGTTCCAACGCACGTAGAGATGGATATGGTGCTACTAGAGGACAATCTTCATACAAAGGATCTGGATCAGGTCCTACAGCATCTCTTATTAGTGCTGGTGAAGCAGGAAACGGTGCTAACGTAGGTATAGGACAACAAATTAGTGGTGGTAATGGATCTGTTGAAATGATCGCTGTAGAAAACCAGACATTCTATGGTCCTGGCGCAGGTGGTGGTGGATCAGGTACATACTTAACATTCAAATTTGATACTACTAATATTAACTCTGGAACAATGGTTGTTGGTGGTGGTGGAAGCAATGGTGGACAGAATGGTGCTGCACAAGTTGGATATGCAATAACAGAAGCTGTTCCTGGCGGTACAGGAACCTCAACTACTTCTGGAATATTCAACAGTGCAAGTGTTTCTGTTGATTATGTTCAATCTGGTACTGGAACTGGAGTCAATGGTGGATTTGCATCTGTTGATTCTGAAAAATATCTTAGATTCTTTGGAACTGAAGCTACTAGATTTGCAAGAACAATTACTGTTGATGCTTCATCAACTAACTCGAAGGGAGCAGAAATGATCATGGTTAGGTTTAGAGTCATTCGTGGTAATGGTTCTAACGGTGGAGAACAACCAAATGAACCATTAGAACTATATGGTAGTAATGATAATGCTACTAGTTTTACTAAGATTGGTACAATTTCTTCTGCTAATGGTCCTACAAACTGGACTTTAGTTGACATCCCTCTACCAGTCTCCATGAGAGTAAGTAACTTGATATTAGAAGTAAGACAAGAAAGAGCTACTGGTGGAAATCCTGACAACGATAACTTTGGTATTGATTATGTTTCATTCATGCATGATGAAGTAGAACAAACTATCACATCCTATCCTTCTGGTAAGACTGATTTAGGTATTGAGTTTGTTACTGAACGCATTGAACCACAAGGAGATCCTATTAACTCTGCTGGTCTTGATGTTAATGAAGGTACATTTACATTATCATCTGCCGTCAAACTGAGTGTATCATCCGCACTATCTCCAGATATTGACATTCCGTTGTTAACGAGGTATCATTTAGTTAAGTATATGATCAGAGCTTATTGATGTTAGAAGCGAGTGAGAGTGGGTTGATCATTGATCCCGATAGATTAGAAGGAAAGTTTGAAGATTTTATTGGTGTATACAGGAGACTTGTACATCATGAGATATGCAGTACTATCATATCTAATTTTGAGAAGCATTTAGAGATCAATCCAGATTACGTACAGCATGGCAGTAAACAAATGCCACAGAAGAAACTAGCACGTCATGATGTTAGCATGATGTACGATGATATTGACATGGGATTGTCTGCACACTTCTATAAATATCTGAATTCTGCATTTGAGAACTATAAACAAGAGTATGACCACATTAATAAAGTTAAACTGGCATCAATTGGTTTAAAAGTACAAAAGACTCCAGTTGGTGGTGGTTATCATACTTGGCACTATGAAAACTCTAGTTTCAGAGCAGCAAACAGAGAGTTGGCATGGATGGTATATCTAAATGACATGCCAGATGGCGAAGCAGAAACAGAATTCTTGTATCAAAAGAAAAGATATAAACCACAAACAGGTACATTATTGATCTGGCCAGCAGGTTTAACACACGTTCATCGTGGGAACACAGTCTTCACCCATGATAAATATATTGCAACAGGCTGGTTCATCAAAATCCCTTAATCAAATGGCAGACATACGTGTAGTAGTGCAAGTAAATGCACTAGAAAGAATGATCATCGTTGATGGTAAGACGGAGTTCATTGGCGAAGATTATTGGAATGATAACATTCAAAACATTCTGTATCCATTCTGGACATCTGACAAAGACCGTTTGATTCACTTGAATTATTTCAGTGATGGTTCATATGGTATTGAAAAGAAAAAGTATGTATATGATCGTGCCACTAAAGAAAGAAAGTGGAAGACATATCAATGGAGAGAACCAACTAATTCAGAAGTAGGACAGATTGCTGAGACTATCAAAGAGAAATACTTTGAGTATCAGGACACAGAACAGGAAACCATCCAAGAAAAACTATTCAATGAGTATGGTAGATGGACTAAGATTTCTTGGGAAGGTATTAGAATGATCAGAAACTTCCTTTTACAAGATTGTGATTGGACACAGATGCCTGATGCTGACCTTACTGATGAACTAAGAGCACAGTGGACAGCATACAGAGCTAAGTTAAGATCAATCCCACAAGATTATGATGGTCAAGATGCTGATGATGTCAAATTTCCTTTTAATCCAGTAGCATATGCAAGGTTTATGTCATTTAAAGATGTAAATGGTGATGCATTAAATGAAGGAAAAGCATACCTAGATACTATTGATCAGTTTGGAACATATACTGCATCAACATATGGTGAGTATGCAAAGAGAATTGTAATGACTATTGCATCCAACTTTAAACTCAAGAACCCTGACATCATCTTTGCACCTGCAAATGTCGAAGATAGATATGTTGAGACACAAGACGAACTAGACGCATTACTAGAACAAATTCAAAAAAACAATGTTTAACTAAATTATGAATGATAAATTAAATATTCTCATTCTCACGTTAGTATCGGGAGAAGAGGTGATTGCCAACCTAAAAGATCATTTTGAAGAGGTAAACGGTGTAAAACAAAAGGTGTGCTATAATATGGTATACCCTTTTACAGTAGAAGAAATAGGAACTGAATTAAACAATGAAGTTGGTTTAGCATTTAAACCATGGAAGAAACTTTCATGTGATACATCATTTTTAATTGGTTACGATAAAATTATCAACATGTGTGCTCCTCTACCTAGTCTCACTGAGGAGTATAAGAAAGCTGTGGATGGACTTCTTCAAACTCTAGCGGAGCAACAACAATGATATATGAATATGATTTCTTTGACTATAATCAGTTAAGACAGATTGTTAGTTTGTTTGACGCTGGTAAGTTTGTTGATGGTGCTAAGACAGGTCCTAAAGAGAAAGAAATTAAAGATAACACACAACAGGAAGACATTGAGTTGAACAAGATGGCAAACACTGCTGTCGCTAAAATCATGAGAGAGTCACCAATATCTGATCTACATCCATTCAATAAACTCAGTCCATGCTATATGTTGAAGTATGAGGTAGGACAACATTATGCTGATCATGTGGACTACTGGAATATGTGGGGTAATAGGACTGACTACACTGCTGTTATCAATCTAAATGAGGATTATGAAGGTGGTGAACACTTCCTTAAAATTGGAACAGAAACTATTGAGAGAAAATTAAAAGCAGGAAAGATTCTAATCTATCCGTCTGATTATATTCATGGTGTTAGACCAATAACCTCTGGTGTTAGAAAATGTTTGACATTTTGGTTAGAGAGTTCTATTCCAGATCCTACCATGAGATATTATATCACTGAGTTCAATAAACTATTTTACAAGATTCACGAGCAAGATGTAGACAGAGAGACCATGCTCTTGCTAGATCATGTTCGTTGTGGAATTATCAAACGTGCAGTACAAATGAGAAATTAGTATGTCTTTGTTAACTGATATTATGGCGTGGGATACTATTCTCACACGAGATGAAATGGCAGAAATTGAAAAGATCTGCAGTCGTGCTAGATGGCAGTGGGGTGCTACCAGTGATCCTACAGCACCACATAAAAAGTTCTGGAAGATGGATGTCAAGGGACATGCTATCTTTGATACCATTATTCCTGAGAAGATTAAGATCCTCTTACCATTTGAACATGAGATCCTTGATTATTATGTCAATGGACATACAAGAGGACTAGATGGTTTCATGCACAAGGATGATGCAGACTATACATTCCTAGTATTCTGCAATCCTGTATGGGATATTATGTGGGGTGGTAAGACTATGTTTGTACAAGATGATGGTAGATTTGATTGTATATTTCCCAAACCAGGATCAGGATTATGTTTCCCGTCAGACATACTACACTGTGCAGAGGACGTGAGCAGAGAATTCTATGGTATTAGAGTTAGTGCTGCTTATAAATTAAAGAAAGTAGAGAACAAAGATGCAGAACCTTCAGACATTTGATAGTGCTAGAGACTGGGATCAGATTGAAGCATATGCTTCTACTATCTCAGGTGCTTTGGTGTACTGGGAGAACCCAAGATTAGAAGTGACATCAGATGATGCCAAGAAAATCGTTGTTGATTATTACAAGATTGATGAAGAGGTGCCAGCAGAACTAGCTGTTACATTAGAGAGTAAGTATTATGGATATATTGAGTTCAGAAATGCAGAGATAGCATTTGATTTTGTTACCGATTATTTTCCTCGTAAAGATGAGGTAAGTGATGATACATACTGGTATCATTGTTATGTTGTAAGACCAGATGGTGTTGTTGAATATGATAATGATGCACTACGCAAAGGAAAGAACGTGTGAAGAGTGACGCAGCATTCATGATACCAGTTTTCACACATCCCGTTGAGAACTGGAGTGATCATAAAGATGAAATCATCAACATGCTTGACCTTGAGGATGGTGATGGTCATCAAACAGATTATTTTAAATATCATCAACAAGATAAATTGCCACCATATACTACTAGGTTGTTTGAACTATTACAACCTGCATTGAAAGAATTTGATGACGTATATCCACATGCATTTGATATTCGTAACATATGGTGTCAGAAATATGGTAAAGGAAGTTATCATCAACTTCATAACCATGGAGCAGTCGGTTATTCTGCAATATTGTATGGACAGTTAGCAGATGACCACACTCCTACATCATTCTTCGCACCATTTCTTGACTTCATAGAGGGTAACGTGATAGAATACGTGCCTGAGGTCAGTGAAGGAGATATCATTTTCTTTCCGTCTTGCTTGACACATCAGTGTAAAGTGGTACAATCTGAATCAGAACGTGTTATTTTTTCCTTTAACATCAGAAATGCTTGAATTTTGCTATGAGCTCCCATATGAAGACCTTGACTTTACAGACAAAGAAACTCGCAAACTATATCGTATCGGAAGAGGCGAGCAAGGGGTTCTATTGGTTCGCCCTTATACAAACCTTATTTGTGCTCATTGGAGATTCAAAACTCCCTCAGTAGCAACAGAGTCTGCTAATAAGATCTTCTCAATGTACCTTGGATACTTGGTAGATGGAGACTTTATTGGTATGGACATGTGTCGTAAGTTTCTAGAGATGGGATTTACTAGATCAAGACGCTATGCTAATCATCACTCAGGTACAAAGTATAATGATGATGGTAGCATTAAACCTCAGGAAGAAGACCACGATAACTGTCACTATGCCGAGTCTGCACAAATCTTTAAGAAAGTGCGTGACATCGTTGCAAAGAGTGACACCTATGTTAGGATGAGAAAGGAATGGAGATCCAATGAAAGTACCTACACAACCACAGTTGACGCACTTGCAACTGCAAGCAATGTTAAAAGAGCACGCTATTCCAGAGGATCAACTAAAGTACATCGGTGACCGTGTGTACCCTAATGATTTCAAAGGACACCCAGAGTATCATGGTGAGATTATGCCATGGTATTTGATTGGTGGTGAGCACGAGGTGCCAGTATGTGACATCCAATCAGTTGATCGTGTTGACGATGATGATTGTGTCCCTGAGAATGATGGGTGGGGACCACAATGAACAGGAAAGACTTGTTTGCTACTCCATTCTTCCTGTCTCAGATAGAGTTTAATGTTGATCAGGTTAACCATGCTATCAACAATACTCAATGCTTGGGAACTATGAGTCTTGATCAGGACATTCTTGATACTAATTTTAAATTTTTATTAGATCCCATTAATGACGTAGTATCTGAGGTTATGTCTGAATTGGGATTTAAACGGTATGATATATTCAGCAGTTGGATGACTAAGACTGTTGTGGGAGATAGGTATGGATTAGATCACGCACATTCTAATTCTTTTATGAGTGGTGTAGTATATCTTACTGACAAGGCATCTCCTATTATATTCAGACATCCTTTACCATGGCGATGGCAGTCTAAACTAGATGATAAGAATGATGGTGTATTGACATCCAATGAATATGTTATGTTACCAAAGAAAGGAGATATTATACTATTTCCTTCACATATACATCATCTGATCCTACCACACAAGGAACCAATTCCCAGATGTAGCATAGCATTCAATGTCGTACCCACTGGACAATATGGTGCAAGGGACAGTAACATAAATGTTTCAATTATAAAGAAATCCTAAAACCCCTTGCATATGGTTGGGTGATGGTATAAACTAAGGTAGTTAACTCAAGTCCTATGCTCTCAAAACAAGAAAAACGTAAAGATGCCTTTTTCATATTTTATGAGAGCGTCATGAAACCAGACCATGAACTGCGCCTTGATGCACATGATCAGAAATGCTATCATGAGTTGATGGAGTGGAGAGACGAGGTTCTCGTATACCTTGACAAGCGACGTGATGAGGAATTCCAATGAAAAATTATGAGCAACAGCGCAAGGATCGTCTCCAAAATGTTATTGACGATTACCTCCAAGATGAGACAATCTCGTCACGACAGATATTTGAAGAAATACTATCTTGCATCGACGATGTAGCAGTATATCATAAGAAATATCTAGATCGTGCTAATGATCTAAAATCATTTTGTGTATACAAAGTCCATTCTCCAGAAGAACATGAATACTTCTCACAGAAATGGATGTATGATAAAATTCCAACTAGATATTAATGAACACAGAAAAAGAGAGATTGCTTAACGCACTCACACTCATCAATGAGGTACAAAACCTTACCATTGATAATAAATGGAAACAGTATTTACATCAACACCTCATTGTGGTAGAATACGAACTACAACGTCAACTTTCACTAATTAACGCAGATGACCGAGGAAGACTTCAAATTGGCAATTCAGAACATTCTGATGCTGCAAAACAACAATGACCATTGTTTCGCAAGATTGCAAGATCAGATTGATGATCTAAAGCAAGAGATCAAAGATCTTAATGATCTAAAGACTATCTTCAGACTTCCAAATCCAAACAACAAAGATCGTTCCTACTTTGAGACAGTCGATGCCGAACTACCAACCCCAGAAGGAGAGTGATCTTCATTTCAAACGAGGTGATCTAGTAAAAGTTGATGCATACAGAGGATATGTCAACTGTATTTGTTTTGCAGTTAGATCACACTTACATCCAGAACCAACCACAAGTTATTTCACTCTAACACTAGAGGGAACAGAAGGAACAATACGAGCAGTAAATGTGTGCATCCCTGACTATCAATGGAAGGATGTAAAGGTTATCAAATCAGATAATGAATATCCTGATTATAAGAGTCAGGAGCACAGGTACTCAGATCCACAGTGACAGTCCACGTAGTGTCCACACATGTGGCACAGGACGCTAAAACCGTGTATATTAAGAGAGTCAAAGAAACGCACCTCATGCAAATCACCAACTCTGCCGTCATCGTCGATTTCTATCCCGAAGCATTCATTGCTGAAGCATGTGCCGTCAAGGGCATGGTTGTTACAATCAAACGATTCAACAAGCGTGTGACCTTCCGTGCCACTGGTCAGAAATCATACAGCACTGTGACTTTCCTTGATGCAAAGCATGAGTGGGCATCCCGCATTGCTAAAGGTGCAGAGGTCACTGATTACCATACTGACAAGATGCCTAGAGAAGAATACATGCCTTGTGCCTGTTGATATAGTGTCACACACTATGTTGACACACATCCTTGATGTACTATAATAATAGTATACACAAAGGATTACATTATGATCAAACTTGGTTCTAACGTCAAATCTAAGATACATGATGACCTTACTGGTCATGTGGTAGTATATCAACCACTCAACAACTATGCTGTTGTAATGACAGACATCATGGACTATGAGATGATGACAGTAGAGTGTTTCCTATCTGACTTGGAGTTAGCATGAAATACTACTACGATATTGTCTGGACAGATTACCAGTATGAGAATAATCTAACCACCACTCAGATGCAAGAGAAAGAGCACGTAGATGAAATGATCAGACGTGTAGAGCATATGAAATGGCAGGACGAACAACGTAACAAATGGATGGCAGGTGATGAACCACAATATGTTGTGCCTGCTGATTGCCCCTTCTAAGGGTCTACAACCCCTCTATTTTTATTATTACTAGTATTGACATGGAACAAGTACCTTTAACACATTCACAGATCAGATACCTCATGAACTTAATGATGGGAGATCACTACTCAAATGAGACTAGATTGTATCATCGTTTGGAAGCATATCTCACAGGTGATCTAGAGGATAAGGCAGCGGAGTTAGAACTCACAGTTGATGAACTCATGATGCAAGAATCATAATACACACGGAAATCTCCGTAAGCAATGCGTGTTGTGCCAGTTGAACTAGTGTCACACTAGGACTGCACAGCACGTTTTTTGTGGTTATAATATGTGTATACAAACAAAGGACACACACCATGACTCGCCAAACACTCGCAGAATTTGAAAGCACTCTTGAAGCACGTAAGCAAATTGCTCAGAACGTCCTAGTATGGACAAATGACTTGTGCAAAGCACTCATTCAGAACTACATTGATGATAGTGTACGTTCTTATGAGCGTAACCTTGCTAAAGCAGAGTCTGCATGGGATGTAGAGTATTATACCAAGAGAATCAAAGAGATCAAGGAGAAACCTGACTATGATTTCGTGATTGAGTCAGGACGTAAGTACTACAAGATCGTCATGGTGAACAATCAGCGCAGTGTACACGCATTCGTTGACAAGAAGACTGGTGAAGTGTATAAGCCAGCAGGTTGGAAGTCTCCTGCAAAGCACGTCCGTTACGATCTACGCATCATCAAAGATCGTGAGTATGTGTTGAATAACTGTGATTGGGCGGGTGGTTACCTCTATATGAAGTAACCCCTTGACAAACACCATTATACATACTACACTTAGTACTCAACCTCTTTCTTTCAAACCAATGCACGCACCAACTTTCTATATCGTTGCTGATGGCAACGCATACGCGATGGACGAGAACGGATATATGTTTGGAGCACCAGTATTTGAAGACAATAATGTGGACTGGGAAAACTCATATGAGTTTGATCCTTGTGATGAGGACGTGGAGTATGTTGCACACATGTGTAAGATGCTGCAGGACGTTCAAGCAATGAGTGAGGAGCAGCAGAACGGAGTCTTTTTCAAATGAAAGACCTATTGAAAGAACACATCCGTGAGTATATCAATCCTTATCCGACTCGATATACTCGTGGAGAGTATGAGATCCGTGTTCTCCCGCACGAAGATCTGGACTACGACGGAATTGAGAAGTTCTGGCGTATGTTTAAGAAGTTTCCTAACGACTTCGCAGCAGCAGCAGTCAGTATGCTGCCCAAGGATGTAGAATTCATCCAATACGATCACCTTGCAAACATTCTATTCGCAACCAAACTATGAACTTCTTTTATGACACTGACGAGGAGACCACTGCTCGTATCTCTGGACAACGTGATGACATCTATGATTGGTGTGTTGACCGTTTCAAAGATCTGATGAGTGAGAATCGCGTCAATGATTCTCTCGCACTTGCTGACGAGTTCTTTGAATGGATGAATCCAGAGCAATGTGATGAGGAACCAACTATTTTCTTTCATGAACAAGAACTCCAACGACGATACCTTGAAATCACAGAAGGTTGATGAAACCATGAAAACACTTGTCATGGGATATATCAAGGCACAAAACGAAAAACGTTTTGCTGATGCCGAGGTCATTCTCCATGAGATCAACACAATGAGGAAATTATTCGATGAAACTGGTAAGTAAAGCACTGCTCGTAGGTCTGACGATGGTTGGTCTGTCTGCATCGGCAGCACCAACCAAAGGTTACTACACTTATGATGCAATGGGATGTATGCTCCTACGTGAGTGTACAGATGATGTTAAGGAGGTCAAGTCAATGCTTGATATCTCCACACAGTATGATAATCCAGAGAAATTCACTGGTGTTACATACGAATTCACTGAAATGCTCAAAGCGTTGAACAATGTGGGTAGTAAGGTGTTCATTGCTGATGAACGTTACTTTCCTGTAGGGCATCGTGGTGTATATCACACAGTGTCAAATAACATGTTCCTCAATAAGAGATTCATGAATCGTCCACATACTCTGATGAGTGTGATGAGACACGAAGGATGGCATGCTGCACAGGATTGCATGGCGGGTACTATCAACAATAACATGATTGCAATTATCATGGATGAAGAGAAAGTACCACAAATCTGGCAGGACATTGCAACTAAGACGTATGCAATGACACCACATGCGATTCCTTGGGAAAAGGAAGCATTCTGGGCGGGTAAGACATCCCATATGACCATGAAAGCACTCCAAGCATGTGCGAGGGGTAAGATGTGGACAGAATACGAACCGACACCAATGACAAGAGAATGGTTGGAGGAGCATGGGTATATCAAATAAACGATACATCACAATTCAACAAGACGATGACACGAAAGAACTCTACATCGAAATCCCAAAAGAACTTGAAGACTGGAAAGAAGGAGACGAAGTTGAATTCACCTGCTTCCAAGAAGACAAAGCAATCGTCATCAAGAACACAAGGATCGCTAAACAAAAACTTAAGCACCCTTACGACATCAAACAAGAAGAAATCCAATACTACCTCGACCAAAAAGTCTACGAAGACTGGACGTGGTAGTACAGCAATCAAGATTATTCAATCAAGGAAGAAAGACATGTTCCCTATGATGAACATGTACAAGTTCCCTTATCACTTTGAACCAGGTCCTGAAATAGAGGATAGATTGAATAAAGCGTGGTTTGATGAACACTATGGTGAAGAACGTATGAAAGAACACATACGTAAACATAAACTTAAGTCCCATCAGTACAAGGCGTATGTTAACTACTGGTGGTTAAAAGAGAAAGAGAAAGGTTGACACTTTATTAATTGTCATGTATAATAACCATAGTTACAGGCAATTCCATGAACGAAGAAGACTTCATTAAAGAGATGAAAGAACAAGAACAGATGGAATTGGAAGCGACTGGTTATAGTACAGATGTGGCACGTTATGATGATGCTACATATGACTCAGTAGACATTGATTTTACCACACAATCATGACAGGATTTACACTTGCAGAAGTAGACCATTTACTTAAAGCATTAAACACTATGTCAACATATGACTTAGCAAGAGCAAGAGAAGCAATTGAACAATCACCAGTAGATCATGAAAGACTGGTAAACAAACTTGAAATGTATCGTTATCGTATCACATGAAAACAGAAACACTACTCAGAGTATACAAGGCAGTGAGAAAAGCAGCAATTAAACAACAACCTAAACCAGT
>Ga0163109_10001545_pt1 | contig 18161 bp, 11 predicted proteins | sample CRUFie1St13metaG_FD_108704 | JGI IMG/M metagenome (GOLD analysis project Ga0163109, IMG submission 108704) | Marine microbial communities from the Costa Rica Dome - CRUD Field 142mm St13 metaG | ecosystem: Environmental > Aquatic > Marine > Oceanic > Photic zone | place: Costa Rica: the Eastern... | reverse complement strand
TATCTCCAACAGCAAAACCGGTACCACCTGTTGATGTTACAGCATTTACTGATCCTGAAATATTTCCTACAGCCAATTGTGCACCACTGCCTGCCACATTTGCAAAATTCACTTTCAAACTTGGTGCAGTTGGAGTATGAGCATTTAAAGTTAAAATATGTGTACCCCATGTTGTTGGATCCATAACTACTGCACCACTGCCGTCATATGTTTTATGTAATATGACTTCTTTTATTTCTCCAATGTCAATTGCTGTTCCGCTGACAGTAACTTTCATAGCAGTATTGGCATCACCGTTTGAAATAACATTGTCAATATTGGTTCCAGTATCAAATAGTTTGTACACGTTCCAATCTTTTCCGCCTTTGACATCTTTGGCTACCCAAGCTGTTGACCCTATTGCAACATTGCTTGTTTGTGAACCATATACATTATCTAACGAAGTTGAATTATATGCTTGATATGTTGAATCCAACCAATGTACATATCCAGCTGTTGGTATCGATGATGTAACTGTTGATGTTGTCGGCCATAGATTAGCTAAAGTTTTTTCACCATGTGGTTTTTTTAACCAGCGTGTAGTATCATCTATGTCAATTGTAATTGTTTCATCAGTTGTGATATCATAACCAGTGGTTGCTGTATCATCCGAAGGTAATACAAATTCAAACATTAAAGGATCAGTTATAATATCTTGAGCTCTTAATCTTAATTCAATTTGCTGATTAAAGTTTGTTGAACCAAAGTCACCAACTTTAAAAGCCCACTCTTCGTAAGTGTTGAATGTTTGATCAGTGCTTACTGTTGTTGAACGTAACAATCTATCGATAGCATTTGTTGTACCTTTTTGTTTGACCATACCTTGATATAGTTTAACTTGATTACGTTTTGATACACCTAAGTTTGATAGATACTCTCGTTCTTGATATCCTATCAAATGCATAGCCGCATTTCTAAAATCAGTATCAACTTTTTCAGCATCCACATTATAGAAATCCAATGTGTCTTTTACAGATTTTTCAAAATTATTTACTAGTGTTGTGTTGTTGACAATAAATCCATCTGCTTCTAACTTACCATTCCAGTTAGCAGTTCTCACAGTTGATAACTTAACACGTGGTTGTCTTTGTGCTAATAGTGTGTTGTATATTGTATCATTGAATATTGTTGAGTTTTCTAATGTTATCGAATGTTCTGTTTCTTTTACAAACAATCTCAATCCGTATATGCCCACTCCATTTTTGTGAGATACAGTAACCATATCATTGTCTCTTGTTACAGCCAACTGTTTGGCAATTAGTCCAAATCCTTCTTTGTTTAATGCACTGTAGGTTCCATTCACAACATCAACTAAACTTTGTACTGTACCAGACTTTGGTGTAAATTTAATTTCCTGTGCCGAAGGACTTAATGTAACATAATCGCCAACTTGCCATTTACCTAGACTCCAAAATAAAAATTCTTTTGCTGAATAATCCCAATTCATAGCTTCACCAATATCAACATTATGATTATCAAATAGCCATCCTTTGGTTTCTAAGTAAATTCCATATCCTACAATTACATCATAAACTTCTTGTCTTGTTTTTAACACAGTTCCATAATCAATATTTTCAGTTTGGCTAAAATCAAATTGCAAACTGTGTTCAACTTCGGTTCCGCCTATCTGTGGTAGTTTTTTAATTTTTTTCCAATATTGAGTACTTGGATTTTCTTCTATAGTTGATGAAACATGTGGAACTGTGCATTGCCAAAAATCATTTCTATATCTTACAATTTCGTCTTTGTGATATGTTGTTCCAGGTTTGTATTCAACTGGAGATATATCTTTACCACCGACTCTTACTGTCCGAGTAGCAGTATTTGATAATGGACGATAAATTGTAAAGTATGGGTCAGTAATATTATATCCATAAACTTTAAATCCTCCGTCGACTATTTGAACAATACAAGCACTGTAAGAACATTCTTCTACACTAGCACCAGTATATAAATTGACATTTATATCTTCCGGTGGAATTATAATGCTTGTGCTTTTACTTGTTGAGTCGTATGCTTCAGATTCGATCTTTAATTTTGATGCATCAATAAATCCTGCACATCTATACATCAAGTTTGGTTGTATATTTCTTATAACATCACCAAAAGTAGATTTTACTGTGCCGCCTTGATTTATAATATAATCTGATATGAAATTTTGTATACCCAATCTTAAATATCTTATACCAGCAGTATCTGTTTCTGTATGCACATAATAGCCTGCATTAACAAAACGTTTCCCAGTTGTTTTATCTATTGTTTGTGTTCTATCACTTTTTGATTTTATTATATTGCTAACGTTCCATAACTTTTCAATATACAATCCTGGATTTGTAAGATATAAAAGTTTTTGTATAGCAAAAGGAAATTCTATGGATCTTAAAAAAGCATGTTCTACTGGAGCACCGTCTCCGAACGTCCAGTCGCTTTGTGCATCTATTTCATTTGGATCCGATGAAATAATTCCTGTTTGTAAAGGGCTTAATAAATTACCGTTTAAGTCAACCGGAACGTAAGAACTAAAGCCTGGTTTTTTAAATGGGTTATCTGCATCTAAATATGATCTATTAGAATAATTTTCTCTCACACCAGATCTAATAATTCCTTGTTCAATATCTGATATCAATTGAGCTCTTACTGACGGAGCGGTCCAAGTATAATATTGATCCCACCAAATTGGTTTTTGTGAAAATCCTAACATTTCCCATGGATGTGTATGAGGACGATCAGTTCCGTAGTACCAATTATAAATACCTCTCCAGTGTCCTGGTAATGATTGTCCATCTTGATCTTTTAATGATGAATAATTAAGTACTCTCCAATCAACATTAATTGTTTTTGTTTCTCTTCCTGAGCCGCTTGTTAAACCAAGTAACACTTCATTAATTTGAAATTTACCTGTCAAACTATCAACGACAATCGTGTTCGTGTCTGCACTCACACTTGTAACTTTTCCTCTAGTACCAGATGTTACTCCAAAAATTTCTTCTCCTACAGTAAACTTTTGATCATCTTGCTCAGTGACATAACTTGATGTCGAATAATCTGTTACAAGATAATTTTTATTTGCATCAAGAGTTATGGTTACAGCATATCCGATATTTTCTTGATAGTTAACTGCATTTTCATTTGACCATCTTGTAAATATAGGACGTAATAAATCATTAATTTCAGTTCTAGACCAGCTGGTTGAATTAAACTTATTTGGTATAATTTCATTTTGTTCATACAATGGCAATCTATCTTGATCTGAAATTATGTGACTCATAGAATTGTAAATTCTTTTCTCTAATTCTAATAATGCAGTATCTCTCAAATCATTATATTTTAAAATTAATGATCCATCATGACATTGAATAAAATTTCTTGTTCCGCTTGAATAAGTTGTTGAGTCAGTAATGTTTCCTGGTTGATACATTTTGCCAACACCCAATGCCGCTGGTGTATATGGAATCCATGTTGGCTGTATAGTTTCATAATAACGTATTGTGATTACATCATTAATTTGTGGCTTGTCGGATACCTTTCCTAAAAATACAATTTTTGTTCCTTTTGATGATTGGTCAACAATATACTCATGATTAACTAACATTTGCACATTATTTTTGTATACGTATAATGCCTTTGTACTAAAATCTGTATCTGGATCGAATGCACTTGATATTAACAATCCAGGTTCTAAATTAAATACTTCTTGGGTAACTGCATTTATGTTTAAAAATGTACTTTGTGTACCCCAAGTTCTATTTGTCGCTGTTATGGTGTGTGACTCAGATGTAAATCTATCTCCACTTGCTATCAAATTTGAATATGTAAATGGATCTGAATTTGTTTTAGTTATATTGATTTTTGAAATTGCTTGGTCAACAATTTGTGCTATAGTTAATGATGATGTATCACTTGCATTTTGAATATTGTTAACTGCATTTAAAAATTTTAATTGAAACTCTTGATATCTATTTTTTGTGAATCGCAATGCTTCCGGCAAATCCAAATTTGGATTATTTGTAATTGCCATTGTTTTAAGTAAAGGAGCATCATGTTGCAATATAACATTTCCTAAACTTAAATCTTTCGCAGTATCTCTATAATTATTATTTCCGTTTACAGAACCAGTAAATCCTGATTGATTCTGTACAATTGATTTAAAGTGTTGAAACAATTCACTGTAGGTTGTTACACTAACATTATCATTTGGTGCATTGTTTTCTAAATTTTTTGGAATCTCATAATAGTTTACTGATCTAACTGGATTTGGATCATTTGTTTTATAAAATAATTTAATGAAATCTCCATTTACTAAATCGGTTGTAAAATTAATAATAACACTATCAGTAACTGTAAAGTCTGTTCCAAATACTTGTTTGTTCCCATTTTTGAAAATTTCAACATCTAATATCGACGTAGGTATAACTTCAAGAACAACTTTATCAGTTAAGTTTTTGTTGCTAACTGTATGTTCTTGAATCATACATTGTGCTAATTTGTTGGAAGGATCATTTATCCATTCATTATAATAATTTGTTTCGGTTGCATCACTTAAAGCACTAACTGGATTATCTATAATAACAAACTTACTGCCCATCTTATTATGATTACCACAATGATAATACAATGTGTCTGGTGCATTTGATGGAACTTTAAATGTTAATACAGATGATGTGCCACCATAATATGCTCTTGATCCTGCAACTCCTCCAGTGTATTCGTTAGTGTAAGCACCTTGTGACCATGCTGTACCTGTTGAAATATAAAACGGATGATCAGCATTTGAATATCCAATTGTAGATGATTCCGGAGAACTAAATTTAAAATTATAAGTATTACCTCTAATTAAAATTAAAGAAGGTGCTTCTTTATTGTTGATGTAATAGATATTTTTAGTTCGATCAGTTTGCTTAGGATTTACGTTTACTTCATAGTCAACTGTTTTAGCAACTGTTTCTGGATATGTAAACTGTTTGTAATATTTGTAACCACTAATAGTATCACTGCCATAAGTGTAAGTATCTTCATTTAAAAAGTTGCAAAATTGTATATCACTTTTATCAACACCTGATGAAAATGACAATGGAAATCCTAGTTCGATGTCATTAGTACCTGTGCCAACTTTGTAACCAAATATTTTTGATCCTGCAAAATTAGATGATGAATATTTTCCTACGTCACTTAACAATACTTTATCATTGTCATACAAATTATATAAAGGTGGTTGATTTGATGCTGTTTTTGATTGTGTCTGATTCCAATTGTATCCATCGTAATACCATTCTGTACCTTTAAAGGTTGTACCTTCTTTAACATAAATTTTGTCTAATGTATCAACATTTGAAGTTAATTGTGTTAATATTATACTTGTTCCTACACCTGATACTTTCCAAATAGACGCTCCTACGTTAAACTGAGTGTTAGATACGTCCCATCCTTGATCACCACCAGTACCGCCTCCGCCACCTGTAGTAGGATCGGAGTCAATATCATGATCCCACAATACTTGATCACCATCCCATTTAACATAATCATCTTGACTTGTTGCGTTAATGAATAAAATTGTATCTCTGTTTTGAATTGTTCTTCCGTCAATATTTACTGATGCTTGTCCTTCAATTTGTGTTTTTGTTAAAATATTTTCAACTACTGTAACGTCAGTAAGATGATTTTTTCCATAGTCGTATAGTTCGATATCTCTTTTAAATTCAATAATCGGTCTTTGTGCTCTTCTACTTGAAGAACGTTGGAATGCTGTTGTTGCCGAAATAATTTCTACATCCCATGCTAACGTGTCGAAACCTACATCGGTCTCATCCCACGGCTGTGGTGTCTGTGCTTGTGTTGTTATCGAAGGATAATTTTCTAAAGTGTCTTTGTGTACCCAGCCATTAGTTTTTGACCAAAGATTTCCATCTCTGGCACCACGTTCGATTGTAATATAATCTTGTGTGGATTTAGTTGAATCATTGATGTTTCTTAAATTTCTTGTATCAACTAATTTAATTTCTTTACCTACTCCTTCAATAAAATATGTTATTAATTTTCGAGTGTGCGTCGATGCTAGAGCACCACTGGTACCATTTGCTGTTGTGATTGTTGCTGTGCCAGGAGTGTCTCCATCATTTAAAAATGATTCTGTAAGTTCAACTGATGTAATTTCACCACTTCCGCCAATTGCTGTAACTTTACCTACCGTCTTACCTGCAATAACAATTGCATCATTTACTGCATAACCAGTACCAGCTGTTGTGATTGTTAGCGAATCGTTTGTGTAATAAAATTGAAATGATGTACCTGTTATATACGAACCTTCAAAACGAACGTGCAAACCATTTGTAAAAACTGTTCCATCTGGTGCTGTGTATTTTTTCTTGCCTACAATATCTGTTGGTAATGATATCGCAGTTGTTGACGTACCGTTAATTGGTTTTGATGGAATCTCAGTGAATGCACCTCCGGTTTCGATTGACAAGTTGTCTGCATAAGGATACCAATAATAATTTGAATAGTTCAAGTACTTGTCAACATCAATTGGTGGAGCATATGAATAATATGTAGATTCAAACAGTCTCGAATGGTCTTTAACATTTCCCCCATCGAAACGTAATTTGTTTACTAAATCCTCGTATGTTGACTGATAAGAAATTGTTTGGGAGTCTGCATTTCTAACAATGGTTGCAGGTTCAAGTTGATAATTATATCTGTCAACTGTTGGTTCTGGAATATATGAATTTTTTGTAGATTCAAATAATCTACCTTGACGCTGTCCGATGTATCCTTTTTCAAAAACACTATCTTCATTTTTGAACCATTGGTCAACTGTCGAATCAAAAAAGTTTTTTAACTTTGTTGATTGTAGAACATATGGTAATTGTTTTGAGGCTACAAATTGCTCAGCCATTGTCTACGACCCCTTTTTTAAATTTTGATCAGTGAACGAATTTATAATTTCAATATTGTCAACTGTAGCAGTAGAATAAAATAATTCATTTGGTTCAGAAGTGATTTCAAATAAATCACCAAATACTGATTCTGCATCAGTACCAACGATTACAACTGAACTAATTTGTGTTGATAATTGACTATGTATAAACGCACACAATTCTGTATAATAAAAACTTTCACCATATGACCAATTTGTAATTCTAAAAAATGTACCTATTGCAGATAACACTCTAGCTTTAATTTCATTATCGGTCATTGTTGCACCTTGTGCCTTGATAACTTTAAACTTTCCTTGCAATGTTGCATCAGCAGTTGCACCAAATAACTTTTTAAATTTTGCAGGCGTGTAAATGATTTGATCACCTATTGCTTTGTAAGGTTTTAATGATGAAGCAAATAATCCGTTTAAAGTTTCTACGCTTGGTTCTATCGGAAATTCTGATGAAGATTTATTGTTTGCTGACCAAGACAACACATCATTATAGTAATCGCTTGTTAAAACAATTAGTTCTATAATGTTTGAAATACTTGGATCGATTCTTTGATCTCTTGGTGCTGTGTGTTTCCATTGGAAAAATAACGGATCACTTACTCCGCTTGTCGTTCTGTAAGCTCTACCAATGTTTGATCTATAAATTGTTGATCCTATTGTTGCAGTGTATTCGCCTTGCTGACCTGTTGTTGTAACTAATACGCCATCGTTATAAAACTTTTTAGTTGACGTTAAGAATTCAATTCCTGTGTTTGTTAATGTTGTAACAGGAGTAACTGCTGTTGATAATTTATAATATGTATATCCGTCAAACTCGACATAACTTTCAAAGAAAATATAATTTTTAGAAGTAATTGTGTCATAAATTAAATCGTCCATTGCCAAAGGATAATCTGGCATTCCGTCCTCATCTGAATCATAAGGAGCAATCTTAACTTTTCTATTGTCAATGTAACCATCTTGTTCAGTAAAATTATCAATGATCCCTAATCTAATTGGTTCTGGCAATCTACCACCAATCTGTTGTGTATTAATTGTAACTGTTGCACTAGTATATCCAGAACCAGTTTGGACTGGTGTTAGTGCAATTAGTGATCCGTTGTGTACTGTTGCAATCGCTTGAGCACCAGTTCCATCACCAGTAATTGTTACTTCTGGAGCCGCCGAATAGTTTGATCCAACATTTGTAATTGAATAACTTGTAATTGATCCTGTGCTTATTGTTGCTGTCGCTGTAGCACCTGTGCCTTTAGCAATTTTTGTGTTAACGTCTGCTAATATATCAATTCTGTCTTGTACACTCAAACCTGTTTTTGTATCTAGTGTTTTATAATCTTTGACATAAAAAAATCTAACATCGTCAGTTGATTGGAAAACATAATCTAAACCTCTAGCAGTTAAAGTAAATTTAGCAGATGTGTTTGCACCTTTTTCTGTAAACTGTGATTTAATTAACCAACTAGCATCATTGCTTGTTCCTGCAGATCCGCCACTAATTGGATTGTATTGACTTGTGAACTCACTTGCAGTATCTATGTTTGTATTATCAACAATATACCAACCTTCTGATTTAGAAGATGTATCATAAAAGTTGTATCCAATACCAAATGTTGTTAGTGTTGTCGAAGATTGTTCAAGTCGATTTAAAAAACTTGCTCTTTCGGTTGAGGTAAACGTTGTTCTTAGATGTGGAATAACTGTACGAGCAACATATCCTGCTGGTATTGATTCAGTTAACTGAATTGGACCTGTTGCTAAACTAGATGAAAAACTTCCGTTTGATGCTACACTTTTTACCGTTGCCCAAATAATTTTTGTTGGATTACTGTAAGAATTGACAAACTCAACTTTAGAACCTTTTCTAATGTAGCCATGTCTAGTTGTTGATGCTCCTGTAGACACTAAACGATTAGTGTTTGTATCTTCGGTAGTAAAATAACCATAGTAACTTGATGTTGCTGTTGGCCACGTTCTCCAATGTGCAGAACTATTTCCAGTTGCTTCAAATCTAAATGTTTCTCCACCCGTTGATATATGTTGTTCGATATTTTTCTTGTAGGTATCAAAATAAAAGTTTTGCATCTGCGGTAGTTGAATCATTTTTTCCATTTCGTCAACTACTGATACATATGAGCTATTGTCTAAAACTGACATCACTGTTTCTGTCGTGTTCGGTGATTTAAATGCAATACCATCTTCTCCAACACAATTTACGTTTGCTACTGTACCAGTTGGATCTTGTATATCAACAAATCTAGAATGCCCTGCATGTGTTTTGTTTATTGCTTTAATTTTTTGTATACCATCTACTTTGGTTACAGGAAACACACCGTAATCTTCAGCAGTAATCATTCTGTCTTGTGTGTAATATGCCTGTGCTGAATTTCTTTTAATGTCGTCAACTGATTCTCTTGCAGAGGAGTTTGTAATATTGTAATTTAAACTAAATGTCATTGCCAAATCAAATTCTTGGTTTTGTTTATTAATATATCCTAAAGCAATACCTTTATTTTGTATATCTGATGATCCTACTTGTTCGCCTCTTAGCTCACTTGCACGATACCAAATACGATATAAACCCACAGGTATATTACCAAAGTTTCCATCTGAAAATTGTATTCTTATTTGATCATTTAATCTTGTTTGTACTTCAAATATATTTCTTTCACTTAAAGCCAAACTATTGTATATAATATTTTGTCCAGACAATGCTGGAGATTTTTTCCAATCAGATTGTACCAAGCCTGTGGCACTAATTTCTTGTACCCAAACATCTGTATTGTTAATATTGGATACATCAACGTCAACAGTTCTATCTTCAACTGGCTGATCAAAATTAAAATCTTGATATGCAATTGCACCTTCTTTCATGTACATAAAGAAACCGGTGTTGCTACTACCAAAACCTTTCCCATCATTTTTGTAAATTACATTAAATGCGTTTAAAGGATTTGGACTACTTTCTTCAATATAACCTGCTGTATTAAATTGTGCAGGAACTATTTCAAATTGATACGAACGGCTATTTACATTTGCAGTAAATGGATATGCTACTTGAACATTTTTAACATTATTAATATTGTATAAATCATTTGTTAAAGAGCTAATTTTTTTTGATGCACTTGGCTTACCAAATTGGTTTGTTGCTGATAAAGATGCATTTAGCACAGTAATAAATTGTTCATACCAATTTTGATTGTTAGGATCATTCCATCTTACTTCAACATTACTTAAATTATTTCCTGCTGTGTCTGTTACAGGTTCTGATGTTTTAATTGATGTGATCTTTACAAGACCACGTGCAGTTGAATTACGTTTTGGTTTGTAACTCAACATGTTTGCTAATTTTAAAATAGATTCTCTTCTTGATGCTGTGTCGATAAAGTTTTCTCTTGCATTTAGATCAATTCTAAATGATAAACTTTGTCCTAAGTATGCTAACAAATCAATGATGGCAATAAATTCTGATGAGTTGATGTAGTCGTTAAAATCTTCTGGATAGTTTCTTGCAACATAGTTAAGCATTGATGCTCTGATAGTATCAAAGTCATATGATTTAAAATCAGCATCACGGAAAGATCTATAAATTACTTTCCAATCTTCTGCCGCAAATAAATTTGATTGTCTAATTAATTGTCCCATTAGTATCCACCGCCTCCGCCGGAGCCACCGCCTCCACCTGATCCACCTGATCCGCCAGATCCACTTGATCCACTTGATCCACCTGCTGATGGACCATTAATATTAAAACCAATTGACATGCTAGTTGACGTGTTGCTTGGACCAATTGTTAAGTTAACATTTAAAATAATTCCTTGTTCAAAATTTTGTAAGTTAATACTGTCGAGAGTCACCCTTGGATCTTGTTCAATGATCTCTCTAGCATCTGCTTCAATAATTTGTTTATTAGTTTCATCCAAAGGCTCGTATAGGTAATCCCATATGATACTACCAAACTCTGGCATCATAACACGTTCACCTTTAGCAGTCATAAAATGGTTGTAGATATCTTGTTTAATAAGTTCAGCATCATATAATACGCTATTACGAGCATTCGGATTGTTAGAACTAAATCCTCTATAGATTCTTGGAGTTATAATATTACCACTTGCTGAAGGCACGTTTCTTGAGGGAGAGATTACTCGTGCTGTTTGACCTGTAGTACCATTATAATTGGTTGGTGTATTGTATGCCATCTTTATCCTTTAACTGCTACGTTATTAATATTTATGTATAAAGATAACTACGTATATAATAATAAATCATAAATAACTTTGTTATGAAAATTAGAGAAATAGACGAAACGTTTAGTGGATCAATTGCTACCAGCATGGGGAACGGAAATGGCTTTAAATCCGGAGGAATTGGCATGATCAGCAGAAAAAAGAAAAAAGCTAAAACAGAAGATGCACAAATCGGCGGAAAAATTAGCAATACCAACAAAAGATATGGTCCTGTGAAAGGTCCTAAATTTACTGCTGGTGCTGGCATGAAAAATGCTACATATCCACAAAAAACAAAATAGTTTGATTAACTACATATATTACGTAAAATCAATAAATACGTATATATAGGTGCATTAAACAATGAAAAAATATGATCAATATACAGCCGCAGATAGAATAGACGCTCATTTACATGATAACGACATACACTATTTGACTGGAGAGATTGATAACGACAATATCACAGAAACTATCAAATGGATAATGTCAGCAAATCTACATAGAAAACCAAAAAAAACTTTAAAGCTGTATATCAATTCTGTTGGTGGAGATCTATATGAATCATTTGCATTAATCGACGTAATGAAAAACAGCTATCATCATATTAGTACTATCGGCATAGGTGCTGTTATGAGTGCAGGATTATTAGTGTTTGCAAGTGGTAAACAAGGTGAAAGATATATTGGTAAAAACACAGGAATAATGAATCATCAACATTCGGATGCAATGGAATCTAAAATGCATGATATGAGATCACAAATGAAAGAAAATAATAATTGTGAACTACGTTGTTTAAATATATTACGTGAAGCAACAGGATACAGTTTAGCTGATGTCCGTAAAAAACTAAACACACCAAGTGATCAATATTTTACTGCAAAGCAATTGATTGATTTAAAACTAGCCGATCATATCCTATAATTCCTTGATTTAGAAGAAAAAAGGCAGTATAAGTACTAGTATGTCAAACTCGTTCTGTATAATCCCGTGGCTTCAAGCCGCGACTAAACCAAATGGCGATATACGTGTTTGTTGTTTAATGACTAGTGATTCCAGTGGCGGTGCCATTAGAAAAGCAAACGGTGACGCATATAATTTTTCAAAAGACACGATTGACGAAGCAAAGAACGGAGAGTTTGCTAAAGAAATAAGATTGAGTATGCTTAATGGTCAAAAACATCGAGCTTGTCAAGTTTGTTGGAACAAAGAAGATGTTGGAGTAATAAGCAAAAGACAAACTTCTAATAGATGGTATAATTGGTTTAATTTAGAAAAAGCAAAACAAGTAACCAACGAAGATGGATCAACGTCTGCCGAACCAGTATATTGGGATTTGCGTTTTGGTAACTTATGTAATTTAAAATGTGTCATGTGCCATCCTGCATCAAGTTCACAATGGTATGAAGATTACATTTTAGTCGAAGGCGGAAACAGCTATTACGATAACGGTAAAAAAATTACATTAGATAGAAATAAAAAAGGAAGACTTGTAGCAACCAACGGAACATATGATTGGCATGAGAGTGATGACTTTTGGACACACATGGAAGCTAAAATACCTTATCTTAAACAAGTATACCTTGTAGGTGGTGAGCCACTAATGATTGAAAAACATTATGGCTTTTTACAAAAAATAATCGATGCCGGAAAAGCAAAAGAAGTTACACTAGAATATGATACTAACTTAACAGCAGTTCAACCACGAGTAATCGAATTATGGAAACATTTCAAACTAATTTGGATAAGAGGAAGCATCGATGATTATAGTAAACAAAATGATTATATTAGATTCCCAAGCAAATGGTCACAAATAGAAAAAAGCATTGATAAGATTAAACAAGCAGAAATAAAAACTAAATGGGACATCAGTACTACATGGCAATTATATAATGTTTACACTATACATAATTTATGGAAACACTTTAATGATAAATGTGCTACACGTATATTGAACACCCCGAGACACTTAGAAATAAAAATACTACCTAAACATGTAAAAGAAAAAGCAATTAGAATTTTAAAAGATTATCAAAAGGTATGTAAAAATCCAATTAAGGTTAATCCTTATATTGCATATCTAGAAAAACATATGGATTTTGTTGACGAAGAAAAATTAAAACACTTTGCAGAATTTACAACCAAACTTGACAGAGCTAGAAATGTTAGTTTCCAAGAAACATTTCCTGAATTATACGAAGACTTAAAGGAATACTTTGTATGAGTCAATCATATTTAGATCAAAAAAATTTTTGTAGTATGCCTTGGTTTGGTTTAGCAATCGGAGCCAATGGAAATATTAAACCTTGCTGTCAGTACAAAAACGGAGCAGGTAACACACAACAAAATGATGATATTGTAGAAACATACAAAGGTTCTCATATGCAAGAGCTACGCGAACAGTTTTTGAAAGGAAAAAGACCATCGGCTTGTAAATCTTGTTGGGAAAGAGAAGATCAAATAGGAACTAGCAGAAGAATGTGGTTTAAAGAAAAATTTGAAAAATTTATTCCTAAGGATTATAATTTTGATGCAGATGTACAAGAACCGCAATGGATACAAATGGATTTAAACTTTTCAAACGTATGCAATTTAAAATGTAGAATGTGTGGTAGTTGGGCTTCGAATCAATGGTTCGAAGAAGATATAAAACTTGCATCTATATCAAAAGATTTTCAAAAAGAATCTAATCCACATATACAAAAAATAATTCAACACAATAATAGTCATGTTGAGCAATTAGTTAACAATGCTTCGTTAATAAACCGTATTGACTTTAAAGGTGGTGAACCGATGTTAGCTAAAAATCATACAAACTTTTTAGAACTATTGATTTCAAAAGGACATCACAAAAATGTTACATTGCAATACACAACAAATGGAACTGTACAAAATCCAAATATCTTAAATTTATTAAAACAGTTTAAATCAGTTAGAATGGTTTTTAGTATCGAAGGAACAGGAACATTATTTAGATATATACGCGGAGGAGATTATGATTTTGAACATTGTGTTGAAAACTATAGAAAATATTCTGAAATAAAAAATATTCATACAATGTTTAATGTTACAATGCAAACCTATAATGTAACTAGATTAAATGAATTATATAAATGGATACACAGTCAAAAAATGGTTGATCCTAATCAAGCATTTACAACTATATGTAATCAACCAGATTATTTGTCTCCAATCAATATACCAGACCAGTTGAAACAAAAATGTGTTGAAAGTTTAAGTCATATAAAAGATTTTAATCATTTATTATCTAGTATGAAAAGAGCAAAATTTAATAAAGAGAAATGGAATACCTTTTGTAATTTTACAAAAGAATTAGATAACATTCGTAATACAAATATTTTAGATCACTTACCGGAGATGGAACCATGGTTCAAAGATTAGTTGCAGTTGAAGATCTAACACCGGTAAAAGATGATTGGCTGAAAGTCGAATGGAACATTGGACGTAGATGCAATTTTGATTGTAGTTATTGTGATGTGGGTACGCATGATAACAAATCTAAACATGCACCAATTGAAACATTTGAAAAAGCATTTAAGACTTTGTTGGAGTCCACAACAAAGAAAGTAAAAATATCGTGGACAGGTGGAGAGCCGTTTGTACATCCTAAGTTTGTTGAAATAATAGAACGAGGACATGACATGGGCATATGGAGACAAACCGTTGTTACAAATGGCTCACTTCCAACAGAAAAATATATCAGGGCAACAAAAACTTTACATCAAATAACTTTTTCTTATCATTTTGAACATACTGTACATGATAAGATTGTTAATAACATTTTGGCTGTGAACAACGAATACAAAGATAAAGACAAAGGTCAAACAAGAGTGCATATGATGATGTTGCCCGGACATTTCGATAAAGCAAAAGAAATATTAGATATATTAAGAAAAGAAAACATCGAAGTAGTAATGAGAAGAATAAGACCTCAAGTAGGTAAAGATTTAAAAATCATACAACCAGGAAGATCGGGAATGGAAGGTCATACAAGTTATTCTGTTGTTAAACATCGAACAGGAATACAACCTTATTACTCGACAGATGAAATAAAGTTTTTAGAAGGATCAGCATCGTGAAAATATCAAACAAAGCCAACACTATAGCACACTACAAGGATGGAACTTCTAGCGACATAAATCAAAACGAATTACTTGCTAACGAAACTAATAAATTCTTTGGCTGGACTTGTTGGGCAGGTATACAAGAAATTAGTATCGACGCAGATGGTAATGTATGGAACTGTGTCAAAAAAGCAGGACAAAAATTGGGTAACATACATGACGGATTTACTATGCCTACTAAACCAATCACATGTGATAAAATGGAATGTACATGTGCCGCAGACTTGCAGTTGAGTAAGGCAATGCCAGGATACGAAAACAAAGTGAGGGCAGGACAAAAAAATGATTAATGTTATTATATCAGGATGTAGTTTTACCTATAACTCAGAAATGACATGGGCAGGAAAACTGGAGGAGTTATGGAACGTACATAATGTTGCTTCCTGTGCCGCTGGCCAAGATTATATTTCAAGACAAGCAATTAACAAAGCTGAAGAATTAAAAAATGAAAAAAATAGAATAATGATTTGCCAATGGAGTGGTATCCATAGACATGCATTTTTAACTGATCACGATTTTGGATTCAAAGAGGGTTCGCCTTATATGGATAAATCAAAATATGGATATTGGGTAAAAAATGGTGGAAATGGTGTAGATAGTAAGGTATCAGATAACGATTTGGCAGAAAAACACTTGTTCGAACCATACAGAAGAATGTATAATGAAAAGCAAGGTGCTATTGAAAGTTTAGAACATATTGCTAAAACACAATGGTACTGTAAACTGAATAGAATACCGATGCTAAATTTTTGGTGGAAAGATGAATTATCAAACATTGATGTAGATGCATCAATAGTAGATTGGTCAATGTTTTGGTTTCATAAGAAAACCGGAGGCATGGCTGAATGGTGTGTAGATGAAATGTGGGATCCAGGCTTTGCAGAAGGAAATCATCCTACTAAAGAACACCATGACAAGTTTGCTGATGATGTAATTATACCATGGATGGTTAAACAATTGAATATATGATACCTTTAGTAATAAAACAATATATCAAAGAAGAAACCATAAGTCAATTTATTGATGGTGATTTCTATGAGCTTGCCTTTTATGGTAGTGACATGTATGAACCATTCATTGATGCAGATTGTTGGTGGCAAGGTAGTGTACTCAATGATTTAAAATACAAAGATAAAAAACTTGCAATATGTTACATGCGTGAACCTGCGTTTGAACATGATGTTCATGTAGAAAAACAAATTCTGCTTGGTCATGATTTAGTAAACAAACATGATGTTGATCCAAAAAATATTGTTTACTTTTATTCAACTGATCTAGGAAAGCAAACACATAAAGCTATTGTGGAAAAACATAATCTACAAGCACAGCCATTTACTATTATAACATTTCCATACTACGAAGCTGACGCTTACAAAAAAATAATTGAACAACAAATTTGCGATCATGTTACTCCACAACAAGCCAAAACTAAAAATGCTGTAAGAACATTTTTATCACTTAACGGCAAACCAAATAAGTTTATGAGATTAAAACAAGTTGCACTTTATTGGCAACGTAGATTAATGAACAACGGTTTAATTACATTAACGAGAACTATTGAAGATAAAGAACACTTTCCTGAATTAAAAGATTACTATCCATATGTATCAAATATATTAACAGAAAAAGATTTTGAAAAATTTTGTAAGCATTGGCCACATTCGTTAGATAAAGAAAATGTTAAAAAAGGTTTGTATGGAAAACATTTCAGTGGTTACCCATTTGATAAAAAATTATTTCAAGATACTTACATAAGTGTAATATCTGAAACGCATAGTGGTGCACACGATTGTAATAAACAATTTTTTCCAACTGAGAAAACTTATAAGGCAATTATAAATTGTCATCCATTTATAATGCTATCCACACAAAATTACTTACAGCATATACAAGCACAGGGTTACAAAACATTTTCACCTTACATTGATGAATCATACGATCAGGAACCGGATGCATACAAAAGAATGAACTTGGCAATTGATCAAATAGAAAAAGTTTGTAAAGAAGGTGTTCCGGTTGACACATTGCAAACTGCAATATACAACTACGCACATCTACAAAGTCGTGTACAAACACATATAGAATTAGTAAAAGGATTACTGCAATGATATACATAGTTGATATAGATGGAACCATATGCAAAGAAGTATTCCTACCAACTGGTAAAAAAGATTATAAAAATCATAAACCTATGAAAGATCGAATAGAAAAAGTAAACAAAATGTTTGACGAAGGTCATGAAATACATTATTGGACAGCACGTGGTGCCACTAGTGGTATAGATTATACAGAACTAACTGCAAAACAATTAAACGACTGGGGTTGTAGATATACAAGTCTGCGTGTTGGTGATAAGCCACATTATGATATATGGGTCGACGATAAAGCACATAACTCAGAGGAATTTTTTAAGTAATGACAATATTATACAACAGTTATCCTTACTGGAGATATACTCCAAGTAAAAACGGAGAACGTGAGGGATTATTTGTTGGTGATCCATTACCGCTTATGATTGCCCATGCAAATAAGTATCATGATTGTAAAGATAACAACAAGCCTTGTGCATTTGTTATTGAAGAACTTACTGAATCTGATTTGCCTGGTCCGTCATTGGAAGATGATTTACCTGTTTTTGAAATGTTACATAAACGTTTGCATGACAATAATATAGATCAAAATGACGTACACATTATTATGCCAAGCATAAACTTTAACGAACAATATGATCGATGGTGTAAAGATAGCAATCAAAAATATGTAATAAAGAATAGATATACATATCCTTTTTACTTCTTAACATTGCAACGAAAATATGAACGTGTA